>FTCU01002238.1_pt1 | contig 19816 bp, 16 predicted proteins | sample 1639521 | NCBI WGS metagenome assembly FTCU01 (sample SAMEA3914864, study PRJEB12502) | metagenome | biome: forest; material: soil | place: USA | collected 2012-03-12 | depth 0.3 m
AGGCAGACTGGCGCCATTTTCTGACAAACTCGGACGGACCGGTGCCTTAACTGGGGGTCCCAGGGTGCTACGCCACGCCCCTGCCAAGCCTGTTTGGGGGCTACCTTGGGCGCCGGCGCCGGGCTGGGTAATCTGCGACGCAAGGGAGGAGAACTCGCTAACAGCTTCCAGGTGGACGCCGTGTACCGCTCGCTGGGCCTCGTGGTAGCAGCGTGCTGAGACGGAGGGGGGGTGGAAAATAGCAGCCAGGGACCGCAACACCCCAGCGCCAAACCCACGCCCCAGCTTCGCCCACTCTCAGTTCAGTCCACTTCCGCTTGGTCGCCCAGCAGGTTGGGATAACTTAAATCTCAGCTCCCTCGTTGGCTCTGCGCTCTTTTGTTTTTGCTCTCACCCAACGGCCAACATTCCTTTCTTGATTGCGCTCAGTGAGCCCACCTTCATTTTCGCAGTACCGACTCTGTCACAAACACAAACAAAAATCATCGCACTCGCAAGAAGCTTCTCTTGCTCTCCAATCATTCAACCTCGACAGGCTCGGACCACACACCAGCAAAGCAACGCTGCAGCACCCATTGATATTTCGGCCCCTTGAACGCGTTTAGCCACCATGAAGTCCGCCGTCTTTGCCGCCAGTCTGCTGGCCTCGCTCGTCGTTGCCCAGCCCCACGGCCATGGTCACAGCCATCTGCACCGCAGGAAGGAGCACGGTCACCACAACAAACGCGGTGTGGTTGTCGAGGTGGTGACCACGACCGTCTATGAGACCGTCACCGCCATCGTCGACGACAGCACCACCGAGTTGATCATGCCCAGCACCAAGCCGGCCACCACGACGTCTACAACCCCGACGGTCCCCAGCCCCAGCCCTGGCCAATTCTTCGAGCATCCCGACACGAGCTCTTCCGCCGCCGCCGCCGCGCCCACTTCGCAGTCTCCTCCGGCGGTGCAGCAAGCTCCTTCGCCGTATGTTTCCCCCATCAATACACGGACCGTCCCGAGTTTTTGAACTGACATTACTCCCATGTATAGTCCTGTGGTTGAGCCTGCTGCGGTCCCGACCACCACTACCAGCGCCGCCGCGCCTGCCACCACCACCACCACCGGCAGCGGCAGCGGCAGTAGCAGCGGTAGCGGCAGCGGCTCGCCGTCCTACAGCGGCTCGCTCACCTACTTCGCGTTGGGCATGGGCTCGTGCGGCATTGACGACGGCGGCATGGACAACAAGGCCAACATTGTTGCCGTCTCGGCCGCGTTGATGGGCGCCCAGTCCAACGGCAACCCCATGTGCGGCAAGACCATCACCATCAAGGCCAACGGCAAGACCGCCCAGGCCCTGGTCCACGACAAGTGCCCGAGCTGCGCTCTCGGCGACGTCGATGCCTCCGAACAGCTGTTCCTCCAACTGTTTGGTTCGCTCGATGTCGGCCGCGGCAGCATCGAGTGGTGGTTCAACTAAGGCGTTGGCGCACCGCCGGTCGTTCGTGGATGGGGTTGACCCCGCAGTCGGAACAAATGGCGAGCCCGTGTTTGGACGATTCATCCACAAACCCCCCCTTTTCCGGCGTTATGATGTGATGCCAGTTTCACTTCTTTGACAAGTTGTTTACCCGTCATCCAAATATTTTTTTGGGCCGGGCTATATACCCCCTTTGGAGAGTATCCATGGAAACTACGGGCGCTTGGGATTTGGCGAAGCTCCGGGTTTGGAGCCGGGAAATGGGACAGGGCGCCATAGAGATCTTGCCCGGTTGATAGACTTCATCTTCTTTTGGACATACTTTCGGGGCAACCCGGGTTTTTGAAATTGACTTGGTTGTCCTGTCACTCATCTTGATCTGCGGTGATCACTTGACCCGTGATCTGCAATGCATGGTCCAATCAATGCATGGGCTTGCGAGGTGGTTTAGAGTCAGGTCTAACACTTTAGAGCATAACCTGCTGTGAACTGCTCACAGCACATCATACCCACTCTCGAGCCACTCTCACCAGCGACCAAAAACTAACCTCAGCCATCTCTTCTCACCGATTCAGACTCAACAAGCCTTCGATATACCTCCTCGTATCTATCCCAATTCCCTGCGCCAGCCGACTCGCACCGTCCGCCCACCCGCCCGCAGCACCACCACTACCATTACCACCAACAACGTACGAAGCACTGACGCCCCGAATCCCGCCCCCGCCGTTGTCGCTCGCCCGCCGGACGAGGAAAATCTCCTTGCCACCCACCACTGGCGGCACCTTCCGACTACCTGTTCCATCGTCGTCGGCAGTCCAGCCGCCGCCCTTCGTTTCGTCGTCGTCATTATCATCACCCGCATCAGACCCAGGAAAGGAGCGACTGCTCTCTCTCGCGGCAGCGGCAGCGACTGCGGCGCCCGGATCGAGGACCCTGTTCCAAACAACCCACCATCCGCGACTGGTCTTGCAGGTCCGCTCCAGGGCGGAGGGGTCGGCCCGTGTGCCGGTGACCATGCCCAGGAGTTGGTTGTGCGTGTTGAGGGTTTCGACGCGGGTCCATGCCAGCGGGGAGGGCGGTGGCGGTGGTAGGGTGCCGTCGAGGGGAGGGAGTGGCGGATCGGGGATGTTGGGGATTGTGGAGTGGATTGTAAGGGTCTGGGGGTCAAAAACTAGGTCGTAGATTTCGCTTTTTGTCGGGGACTTGGCCGGGCCTGGGCCGAGGTTGGGCTTCTCGGGGCGGTAGGCGGTGGAGGTAAGGAGAGGTTTGTGAAGGGGCGCGAGTTGGGTTTGGAGGGTCTGGGAGAACGTTTCCCAGGGTGGTGGAATGGTGTCGGAGCGGAAGAGAAGGATGTGGATGAATGGTCTGTGGACGTAGATGACGGGCCGGAGGTTTGCTGTTGTTGGTTTGTTCTGGTCAAGGGTGTCCGGACTTGGATTAGGCGGGCCAACGAGGTTCCCATCTTGACCGACTTGGTCTTCGAGCTCGACTGTGATCGTCCGTGGTCTTGCGGGACCTGTTTCTCCGGGAGAGTCTGGCTGATCGGGCTCCGTATGATGCTCGCCCAGACCGATCAGAAAATAACCGTCATTACTGCGGCCTATGGTAACAGACTGCTGGACCGTTTCTCCTTCTGCGGTATCGGCTGGGTTTGTCATCGTAGGTTTGTCGCCGGCGCTCGGGTTTGTTGTTGGGTTGGGAGTTCCCAGTGACCAGTAGGTGCCATATCCGAGCTTGAGATAGTTGAACATCTTGTCCATCCCGCCACCTGCTGCCTCAGCCTCCGCCGAGGCAGTTTCGACAGCAGGGCTAGTCTGCGAACTTTGATCTTGAGCCTGGACATCTCCGGTTATTTGCGACTCACCCGCGTTTGGGTCGCTTTTTGCTTGCCCTCGCTCATCGCCAGCTGCTGGGGATGGCTGGACAACTCCTGATTTTTTGCCAGCTGTTCGCCTTTTTTTCGTCCGCGAGCCGATCCCGGGAGATTTGTTAGCCACACCATAAGCACCCTCGCCCCATGCATAAATGTCCTCCATCCAACCCACCACTACCCGGAGCGATCGTCGGGAGAGCGCGCCGGTGCCCAAGAACACGGCTCCATCCTCAGAACCCACCTCATTCCCCAAACCCAGCCACCCTTCATCTTTCACGACCACCCCCTTCCCCATTCTCGGTTCCACCTGCGCTGAACCATACCTCCCCACGGCCACGTCCACCAGCCCCTCGACGCGGTCAACGAGCCCCTCGAGAACCTCCCTCTCGCCGCTGCCCCTGTCCTCCTCGCCAACGCCCATGCCCAGCTCGCCACAGGCGGCAATCTTGATACCGCCAAAGACGCTGGAGGCCGGGTTGCCGTGCAGGAGGACATTCCAGGTGGAGAGAAACTGGTCCCAGTAGCGGCTCAGCAGGGCGGTAAACTGGGGCCGCGGGACGGAAGCGAACAACGACGAGAGGGAGGGGCCGTGATGGAGGAGGAATAGGGAGTGAGCGCGGAGGAGGTCTTGTAGGAGTAGCACCGCCGGCTTGACTTCGCGGGACGAGTACTCGTATTCTGGCGCTGGTGGGGGGGATGGAGCGGAAGTAGAACTGCCGGGACCAGAGGTAACCGAGCCAAGAGGCGTCTTGGTTGGTGAGAGGGGTAGGCGAGTGAGATCGACGGACTGAGGGGTGTGTTCTCGGTCAGCAGTGTCCAAGACGCAGGAAGGGCAGGTTTAATCTCACGGCGAGAACCCACCAGCCAGGCTCGAGCTCATGCAACGCGACGCGGCTGCGCTCCGTGTCAATCGAATCGACGGCTTGGCCGTCGGAGAAGCTCCGGCCAAACTCGACCATGCCCTGGGCGAGGCCGATCTGCCTAAGGCGTTCGTTGCGCTCCTCCCTGGAGACGGTGTCGGCGGGGCGTCGATCCTTGGCGGAGCGGTGACGGCGGCTCCTGGGGCCGGGCTGGGTGCTAGGAGAGGCAAAGTAGACGATCTGGTCGTGGACCGTCTCGTCGGTTTTGCCGAACCCGGGATTGTAGAGCGCCAGGAAGCCGAGCTGGGCCGGCACGATGCCTGATGCCAGTGCGTTGGCCATGCTGGACAGTGCCAGGCATGCCACCTGTCTTGCTGTTTGTTTTCTTTTCCTCTCTTCTTTTTTCTTTCTTCTCCACCCGCTCTCTTTGGAAATGAGACGAATGGATGATGAATGAAGGATGGAGGATGAGCAGAGTGGATGGCGGGTGAGCTTGTCCAAGTTGTCAAGTGCTGGATTGCTCGATTGGGAAACCTCCCCGCTTTGAGTGGGAGAAATTGTTAGGACAATCAATGAATGACGAGGTCAAATAGTTGATGACATTGACTCTAGAGACCACCAGCTCGGCACAACAATGCATAATCTGACGGCTAATTGCAGGTTCGTATGTTGGTACATCTCTTTCTAGAGTCTAGTATCGTTCGTCTACTATTGTACAAAATATGTTCAGAGTATCTGTACATGGGCATAGCAGCCCTGGAAGCCTTCCACACCGTGTTTGGCTTCTTTCTCCCCGTCTGGGGAGACTCCAAGCTACAAATGTACCTCGGGTTATTCAAAAAGTAGCTGTCCGTCCATAACTGTTCGCTTCCCAGATGGGCAGGTGGCCGTCTTTGGCGGAATCCTGGGTTATTTCAGTCCCTACGTCTCCTTTGGGGCCGAAGACAGATCATTCGATGTGTCTGTCGCGTTAACGCCTTCGTCTTGCTGAAGATCATCGTGCTCTTCTCCTCTCGTCGGGCGATTTGGCCTTGGACTTGGGAATTTGTCGCCGCCTCTTGCAACTATTGAATGCTCCTTTGAGGTATGCGGCTCCGCGCTCTTCACTGGCTGTCCCGTGCATCATCCTCTCTTCCACTGGTCTCTTCTTCCCAAAGGTCGTGTTTATCGTTGCCGTTTTCCCCCCGTGGACCAAGTGGCGGCCTCCCTATCCACGAGCCAAAAGCCGGTCTGGACATCGGTTCGATCGTGGGCTCCTCTGGCTGGGACATTGAGTCCCTTTGCGCGGCGAATCTGGGATCCGGCTGTACCGCATGGATATCGTCTGGCCTCGCACCGTTGTGTTGTTGACTGTTCTCACCCAGCTCGGTGAACTCGACAGCCGGTTCCGGCCTCAGCGACTCGTCCTGCCCTTTTGTCCTTGTCTCCAAGTCATTGCTCCCGGCCACCGCGCCCCACTCTTCTTGCAGGACATCGTCGCCGGCCTGCTCCGCGCTTTCCGACGTCAGCATCGTCTTCAAGGGTAGCTCCACGGGGAGAAGGTCGACGGGCACCCCGTGGCGCACCTCCCCCACGCCTTGGTTCGCCAGTTTGTCCAGGCGATGGTCGCGGTCGAGCGCCGCTTGTAGGAAGGTGCCGAAGCGGATGTCGGGCGAACACCGCTGGCCGTTAACGTACATCCATCGGGTGAAGGTGGGGTACAGTTTTTGAACACTCTGTCGCTTGAGACGCCTTGCGCTGTCGTCCTCCGCTTTCTTGCCCCTGTCGCTACCGGGTTCCTTCTTCCCCTCGGCATCCGCAATGTCGGCAAAACGAGAACGCGTGCGTTGCTTCCCGGGAGAACAGGTATGTGGTGCTTCACAAGAGGCGTTCTGAGAGCCCGGATCCTCCTCGCCGTTTGTTCTTACGGCGGCCGTGATCTGCGCCGTGTCACCGACAGCTTTCTGGTAGTCCCACAGTAATAGGTGTCTGACAAACTGGGCCTTGGTGATTCTGCACTGCACCGGGTCCTCCCACAAGCGACGGACCCGAGTGGTGAGCGTTGAGACTTCACGTCCCCCCTCAGCTCCGCGCCTGAGCAGGCTCCAGCCGCGAGCGTGGGAGCGGTCGGTCATCAGCTCGACCAAGTGAGCGTACCGCCAAACGGCGCCGAAGAGATGGGGCCTGGACGTGTGCCGCGCCAGCTCAAGGAGCAACTGCATCGTGTGTTGATTGGCTACCGTGGGGCCTTGCTCGTCAAACATGCGAATGACTTCAACCGCGAATAGGACCTTGCGCTGATATTTGCAGCGCGCGAGGATCGTGTTGAGCGACATGGTGTCTGGCTTGCTATCTGGGTTTGCCCACATGTGCCGGAGAAGCTTCTTCAGATCGTCGAACTTGCCATGTCGTGCCAGGATGTTTAGATATTTGTTGGCTGCAGTCCGCGTAAGGCGCCACTCTGGGCCGTAGAGCTCTCGCAGACCGGCCAGGAAGGAGTCGGTGTCCTGGCCCAGTTGGACTGCGCGATAGGCGTCCTGCTCGCCCATTGCGGCTGCCACGCTGTTCACCGCATGGGGATTAGATAGGAGGCCCTTGGTGAACATCGATTGAAGGATGTATCGCCTCACTTCTTCAGCTTCGATAATGCGGAGAAAGAGAAGCCATGTCTGTGTGTCAGGCTTGAGGTTCCGAGCTAGCATGAGGTCAATCTTGACCTTGAAGGCAAGTAAGTTTTTGGACTTAGTTGCTGTGTTGGCCATCATGTTGAAGACCTCGGTGTCCATGGGCAGGCCCAGCGTCATGGCACGGTCAAACAAGGCTTGAGCGTGTCCGACAAAAGTTTCACCATCCTGCGTGAGATACGACAGAGCAAGCTTGAAGGCCGGGCTGGAGACGGCAGCCGAAGCGGCTGGATCGTCGAAGGCGGCGCGCAGTTGGGCCACGACGGCGTCTTGATGACTGTCGCCTCGAATGCCACGGTACAGCTTGTCGGAAAGACCGGGCGGGAGGCTACCCATGACGAGCGCGGCAACGTACTGCTCAAAAGTCTCGAAGGTCCACTCCCGGGGGCGTGGGATCCTGTCCGCCCTCATCTTAAGGTTGTAGGGCTTGTGTGGCACCGGCGTTTTGTGTTTCAGTATTGGAGTCACCGAGACCCCAATATCGGTCACCGTGACCGACGGTGCGGCGTCGCTAAAGGGTCTCCCGCCCTGAGGACCCGTGCTGCCAGAACCTGGAAGGTTGAGAACCCTGGCTTTTGAGGTGACGCTGAGGATCTCTGTAACAGCGGCGGTCATGGCGGTTGGCGGACCGCCGAGCATGATGTAGGGATCCGCATTCGCTTGCTCAGGGGGCTGATACAGCGTGATGCTACAACGCCTAACCCTCGATTTGATGTTCCACAGATTGCGTTGGGAATCGGACAAGAGAAGCTGGAGCGAATCCCGCGGTATGGTGACCTTGATTGCGTCCCGATGTGCTGTGAACTCGGGGGTCCATTTGATGAGGAGATCGAGAATGGCGCGCCAGTCGCCCGGCTGGTCACTCCAACGGCGGTCGTCGATCCGGATTTGCTGTACGAGCGCCTTGCGATTCCTATGCTTGGCTTCATGTCTCTCTTGTAGATGAGGAGGTACATCGACGGGTTTGACCAAGACCGAGTTGAATCCGCCGTGAGGGCGGAAGGGGACCTTGATGAGACGGTCGATCAACGAGGAAGACGGCGCGTCGATGCGGTCAGAGGGAGGAGAACGGCTGGTCGGACTGGCGATGCGGGCCTCGGCAGACTGGGCTTGCAAGACGGCCCCAAGGCCGAGGTGTCGCACGGTCGCATGGTTCGGCAGGGAGGATCGAGAGGGCGCAAGTCGAGGTCGGGGTTGGTGTCGGTGCAGTTGCGGGTTGAGGCGACGCAGCGGCAAGCACGCTTTCCAAGGGAGAGCGGAGCCTAGGGTCATAGCTGTCGTGAGGGCATGTCGTAGTTGGAGGCGAATTCGGTTGCCCGGTCGTCGAGCTGCACCGCTGACCACGTGTGCTCTGCAGCGGTGCCAGTGGTGTCCATCCCGATCCCGAAATTCCTCAAGTTTGGGGGAACTTTTTTTGACCCTTGCAAGGATGCGCGAATCCAGATCGGCCCGCCCAGCAGGTCCCACACCGAGACACCGGCCGCTCAGAGGCCACAATGGGTGGCTACGGCCCCACTTTTCATCCGAACCGCCAACACCCACAAGGAGAGCAGGGGTTTACATCTAGATAGGTATTACTACAGTGTTCCGCACAGAATACACCCAGGACCCTCGACTCCAGGTTTGTTCGGATACCGGTTAAAAACCATTATTCATGAATTGATGTCATGTTTCCGCCGCTCCAGGGCCGGGACCGAGACCGGGACCTCCACCACCTGGTTCGCCATCACCACCAGCTCCAGCACCAGCACCAGCACCAGCACCAGCACCAGCACCAGCACCAGCACCAGCACCAGCACCAGCTCCAGTACCAGCTCCAGTACCAGCTCCAGAACCAGCACCCGCCTTCTGCGTCCCTTGGTTGGGAGCCAGCAGCGCTGGCAAACCACATTTCCCCCCGCCTCGCCAGGTGGGATCCCGACCCCGCGGCTGATCCCCGACGCCGGCGTCGGCGCCGGCGCCATTCGAGCCTTCTCCCTCCCCGGCCACAGCCTTGACGTCGCTCCAGTACTCGAGGCGCCTCACTTCCTCGTCCGCATGCTTGACGGCTGCACAGAGGTTCTCCACTCTCCGTTCCAGGCCCGGCTCAACGCCGCCCTTGCCCTTGCCCTTGTCGTTCTTCTGTTCGGCGACCGTCTTGTCGCACACGTCGGTCAGCCGGCTCAAGAGGGCCCGGCGCGAGGCTTGGAAGACAAAGAAGGACATGACCTCGTGCATGATCTCGTGCAGGCCCGCCAGGTTCTCCTGGGCGTTTGCGAGGTAGTTGTTGACGGCTTCGATCTTCTCCCTGTCGATCCGAGACGCGCGGAGGACCCGCAGGAGCTGATCGGCATTCTCAATGAGAACGGGGGGCTGCTCCAGGCCCTCCGCGTGGACCGTGCTGACGCTTAGTCTGCTGCCACGGGCGCTGCTGGCCCTGCTGGGGCTGCGGTCCCGAGTCAGCTCCGAGGACGGCCGGACGGAGAAGTACGAGGGGTTCAGCATATGGGGGTCCTGCGACGGATAACCTCTGCTCCTCTTCACTCGTTTCCTGATCCACGCCCGCCGCCGCACGAACGAGTTCCACCAGCGCGACTTGTGCCACGAGAACTTCTTGTAAAAGGCAAACGAGTATATCCAGCCGTCCTCGTCTACGCCGTCGTCGTGGTTGATGCGCCACTCGGGCCAGGCCCAGTCCCAACTGGGGTCCGGCACTTGTGCCGTGCTGGTGTCGGTTGGGCTGGGCCGGTTTGCAAAGTTGGTCCACGGGGGCGGGTCGAGGTTGCCAAGCGCCTTGGACGAGAAGAGCGCAATGCCGCAGAGAAAGCCGCCTCTCTGGTTTTCGTAGAGGATGTCGATCGCCGACTCGGCCGATTTCGGCCTCGCCCTGCCGCCGGCCTTGGTCGTCTGCCGTGATGGCCCCTGAGGGTCCGTTCCAATCTGCGGCGTGGGTTCTAATCAATGTCAGCGCCGTCACGCTTTACAGTTTCAGAAAGAGAGGGTGCCTGCTCACCCTCGACCAAGACACAGGGCTGCTTATTCTGCTCCTCTCCGACGGCCCCACCCTGTGCAGCGCCCTCTTCATCGGCTGTCCCAACTCCAGGGGCGCCGGCCGGAGTGCCTCGGTGGGACGAAGACGGGCCACCGGCAGATGACGGCGGAGGAGAGACCTCCTCCTCATCCCGATCGACTAGGTTTATCTCGTGGTCAAAGTCGCAGTCCTTGGGAGGCGGCACGCGACGCGAGGAGCGGTGGTGTCTGATCTTGGGCATGGCTCCTCAGGCCTTCAGGCCTTCACACGTCCTGGCGTACGTTCCACGCAGCAAGTCATTGGCGTGATGGAGCAGGCGGATGTGTGGAGGTGCCGGTGCGGCCTGGTGTGGCCTGGTGCCTTGATGATGTCGACAACTGGGATTGGGGATGGAGACTACCGTAGGTAGGTGGACTGTGGACAAAGTGATGGGCACGGCCGACTTGGGAAAAAGGATGATGGGCTGTCCACAACAAGGGAGAACGCGGCCGGCAAACTCTAAGCTGCTAACGTTATTCCTAGAATTTTGGCATAGGCATAGGTAGCAGAGATCCCAGGCAACGATGGCGGGACTGCTGCGGAGGAGGTTCTCGCGACAGCGTCACCAACATGGAGGTGCACGGGGGCGATGCGAGATTGGATTGGAGCTCAGGTGCTCAGCTTTGCATCGGTGATGTAATTGCGCCCAGCCCTCCACAGCAGGTCTGCTGCAGCGTGTGCCAAGGCCCTAGCGCCCACATGCATCGTTTCGCTCGTCCGGCGCATTCCTCGCCAAACCGCCGCGGACCGCAGTGGGGTGTTTCTTGCTGCCGTGGCGCGTCACAGCAGGTCCCCGCTTCTACGTCACGCATACCTTGATGACCCAGGCTGGGACGAGGGAGGGAGGGAGAGAGCTCCAAGGGAAGCAGGGCGAGAACAAAGCTGGGGGCCCGAATCGGACACATCCAGGGAAGCATGACACCGGCTGGCCAAAGGGGCGGAGGCGGCGAGAATTAAAAGCGATGCAACCCCCTCGTCCTCGTCCCTTGACGCACCACAGAAAGCCACCCCCTCCCCCTCCTTCCCCTCGATCTGCCCAACCGCATCCATCCGTTCGTGTTTGTGCAGCAGCACCACCAGCAGCAGCAATTTCATCATCATCACCAGCAGCTTGAGATCAAGCTTACTTTCAGTCGACCAAACCCTTAGGATACAATCACCACCATGTCCCGGTCAAAAGCGCCTCTTGCCATCACTCTCGCCGCGGCGGGCGGTGTCGGCTACTACCTCTATTCGGCGGGCGGCTCGCCCAAGGTAGCAGAGAAGCAATTTGAGAGTGAGTGAGCGGGCGAGCGCTACAAGGCAAACCGTCGTCCACAATTCTCACAGAATCCAGGCGATGCGCACCGCGCCGCAGCCAAGATCAAGAGCGAGCTCCCGTATCGCTCGACAGATGCCGAACAACAAGGCCGCAAGGCAGGGCAGGAAATCGGCGCCAAGGTCGACCACGCTGTAAGTCCCACTTTCTTTCACACCCAGACAGCAGAGATGCAAGTAACCTTGCAGCATACTGACGGCGGAGAAACCACAGGTCGAGACCGTCAACAGAGACATCTCCAAGGCCAAGAGCGACGCCGAGGCCTACGCAAAGTCCGCCAAGGCCGACGCGCTCAAGAAGATCGATGAGTTCGACCGCAAGGTCGAGGAGGGCGCTTCCAAGAGCAAGGGCTACTTTTCGTCGTGGTTTGGGGGCAAGTAAGCGGTGGATGGCGAGAGTCGGCGAAGAGTGAATGGTTGATGAGGCTGGATTCCTTTTTGACTTGTTTCAATCGGACTGTGTGTGGTTGGGAACGAAATAGGTAGCAGATCACACTTGCTATCAAATAATTGAACACAGCTATCCACATCTGTGGGGTTCATCTTGACTTCTGGGATATCTATAAGTACGATGATAAGCATGGCACACGAGCCATGAAAAAAGTCACACCATGCCGGATCCTCAGCTCAACGACGCCGCCACCAGCTTCAAGATCTCCTCGGTCCCCTTGCCCGCATTCTTCGGGTCCTTGGCCAGCGCCTGCCAGTGCTCGCCGTGGCGCGGGTCGTTGAGCACGCACTTGGCCACGAGGTCGGCGCGCTTCTCCTCGGTGCCGTGCTGCGACAGGAACTTGTAGTACCACGCCCACGTGTCGCCGCGGTCGCGATCCAGCAGCAGCGCCCGCTCGAACCAGTTCTGCGCCCGGTCGAGCTTGCGCTCCGCCCACAGGATGCGCGCCGCCGTGACCTGCAGCACCGCGTCGTCCTCGACCTTTTTGATCGCCTCCGTGATGAGCGACTTGCGCTGCGTGCGCGCCTCGAGGTGCAGGATGCGCTCCGCCCACAGCAGCCCGCTCTTGGGCATCTGCTGCAACGCGCTCGCCATGAGGCTCTTGGCCTGGTTGATGTTGCCCGCCCGCCGCTCCACCCGGATGAGCTCCGTCCAGAGCTCGGGGGATTTGGGCACCGCCTGTCTGGCGCGGTCGAGGACACTGCGCGCCTTGACGACCGTGCCGGAGCGCTCTTCCAGCCGGGAGTAGAGGAGCCAGAGCGGCACCGACGACGGCACCGCTCGCACGCCCGTGCTGTAGGCCTCCCGGGCTTGTGGTAGCTTGCCCAGGTCTTCGTAGATCTGGCCCTTCATCATCCACAGCTTCGGGGCCGCCGGGAAGAGCAGGAGGGCATCCTGGGCCAAATCCAGCGCCGCTTCGTTGGCGCCCAGCTGCCTCTCGAAGGCGACGCTGCGCATCCAGACGCGGTCGGTCGGGGCGTTTTGCCGCGCCGTCCGGAGAAGATCCCGCGCCTGGTCAATGCAGCCGTTGTCAGCCTCCAGCTTGACCGCAGCAAGCCAGATGTCTTCGTTGTCCGGGTTTTGCTTGAACGCCCGCGCCAGCACGCGACGCGCCTCGTTGATCTCTCCGGCCTTCTCCTTGGCGAGCATCAGCCAAAAGGCCTCGACGTGGGGACACGCCTCCACGGCCTTTTCCAACGCCCGCCAGAGATCGTCTCTGGTGCCGTGGTTGCGCTCCAGGTCCACCGCCGCCAGATAGACGCTTTTGCTGTTGGAGAAGACGCGCAGCGCGTATGCGTAGATGGCGCGCGCCGTCGCGAACTTGTCCCGGCCGATGCTGGCCCTGGCATCCTCCATCCAGATCTCTTTCCGATCGTCGTCCTCGTCCAGGCCCCAGCCGAGGGTCTCCTCGATAATGTTGCTGCACGTCACGATGGCGCCTTCGTCCTCGCATTTCTCGGCCTCGGCGATCCACTCCTCGCGCTTCGGCATCGCATTTTGCCTGGCGAGGAACTTAACGGCGTTCTTCATGACCGGTCTCCTAGCGCCCTCTCCCATCTGCTCCTCCAAGCGGGCGGCGGCAATCCAAAGCTCGTGCGAACTGGGGAGCTTCTTGACCGCCTTGTTGAGCACCTTGCGGGCGTTCTCCGGGGTCTCCAGGCGCGCGAGCGCCAGCCACAAATCGAGCGACTCGGGGATGAGCTCTGTTGCCTTGGCCAGCAGCATCCGCGCGTCCGCCGGATCCTCCTCCAGGTTGACCGCCTCTTTCCACAGTGCCTCGGACTCTTGGTTGTGGTCCAGCGCCCGCCGGATGACCTTCTTCCGAGACCGGGGGTCATTCTCGAGCTTCATCGCCTCGACCCAGAGCCTCACCGAATGGGGATTTGCCTGAATGGCCTGTGCAGCGATAACCTTGGCGCTGCGGTTGTCGCTGAGATGGATGTTTTCGAGCCAAATGTCCTCACTCTTGGGACAGTGCTGGCAGCCCTTCGAGATCAGGCTCCGCGCCGCGCCGGGTTTCCCGGCGGCAACTTCCAACCTGGCCGCGGCGATCCAGCTGGCCGCCTGCTTCGGGTTCGAGTCGACGGCCGACTTCAGCATCTTGCGGAACTGCTCAATATCCCCGATGCTCTGCTCGGCTCCTTGCACATTCGCCAGGGAGGTCAGGTAGCCCTTGGGATCGATGCTCGTCGCGCTCCCGGCCGTGGCGATGCCGCTGCTGTGTGACTGCTGTTCCAGACGCGCCCGTAGCACCTTGTCACGGGCGGCGCCGATCTTTGCAAAGTCGGTGACGGTGCCGTCCTTGTTCCCATCGGCGTTGCCCGCGGCGGTGGCCGTCCCGTCGTCGGCGACGGTGGTTCCGAACTGTCCTTGGTCCCTCGCGGCGGCCAGGACGCTGTCGGGGACTGCGTAGAAGCGCTGCATGCGGGCCTGCCGGGCGCGCTTCGTTCGGCCGGTGAGATCCTTGGGGTCGGGCAGGCTCGCCCATTCTTCGTCCGTGACCGTCTCTAGCGCCCTCTTGAGTCCGGCGAACTGCTGCTGTATCTTTGGGTTCTGGCGCTCGTACTCCTCGCGTTCGGTGTTCTCTCGTACTTCCCTGTGCGATTATCGGTCGGTACTCTGCTCATCTATGCGGAACCGATAAACTACAAGCTCGACAGGAGGAAAAAGCGGCGTGCACTAACCTCTGTTTCTGGCGGCGCTTGGCCATCTTGTCGTCGACGTCTTTCCATATCCGATCAGCCTCTTCATCGTCCTTCTCGTAGATGCCGCCAGCGAAAAGCCCAACCTCGTTGTCGGGGTCCTGGTAGCGCTCGTCGTCGTCCTTGCCGTCGTCCTTGGCCTCGGTCAGACCGAGCTGGGCGGACCGCTTTGCAACGGCAGCCTTGATCTGGTCATCGCTGGGTCCTTCGCGCGCAGGGCCGAGGTCGGACCGCGTCGTGAAGCCCGTAGCTCCACGGCCGAGGCCAGCCACGTAGTTTTCGGGCGCCGGTTGGCTGAGAAAGTCGCGCCTGCTGGACATGGTGTCTGTCGTGTTGTCGCTTGTGGGATGCTTTTCTGGACTTGGAAATGGTCAAACAGGTCGGCGGTTTTAATGCTAAGCCAAGCAAGCGCCAAGCCAAGGCTTTAACCAAAAATCGAGGGTTAGGGTTAAAGTAAGATCGATGTCCTTGCGCCATGCTCCCATGCTGTCTCGATGTGTCTGACCAAGTCAATACACAATTTGCTGCATGTTTAAGTTATTTGGACATCGCATCGATCATAACTTCCTCTCCGCTGTGCTACCGAATGTGTGCATCTTGTAAGCACCTGGAAATAACCAAAAACCGCTTCTTGACCCCCCGTCATGACCATCCAAGAACACAGGCCCTGTGCCCCAGGGAAGGCTTATTGCAACAACAAAGTCTCGCCATCCAAAACGCCGAATAGCCCCTCAATCGCCTTGGCCACCACCTTAAGCTCCTCCGCGACTTGTCCCGTAACAAGCGCATAGGCATACAGCAACGCGTAATCCCGCTCCTCCACATTGACGTGCGCGAGCCGCCCCAAGGCAACGTAGCTCGGCCCCCCGCTCGCCGAGCTCTCGTCGACGTCGTGCTGATGCTCTTTTCGGAACTGGAAGATCTTTCCCAGTAGCCTGTCCCTCATCCTCGCCACGCTCGGGATGGCGTCCGTCAGGGGGTACTCCAGCATCATTGACGATGCCAACACTTGGAAGACGTGGCAGATGCGGTCGCACAGCAGCGCCCGCTCGTCGGCCGTGTACAGCAGAAGCGCCCGCTCGCCCTCGGTGAGGTTGCCCTTGCGCTGCGTCACGAGAGACATGGCGTAGAAGGCATCGAGGAGGCGGTGCGTGGATTCCATGAGCAGGCGGTTCTGCTCCGAAGGGAACGGGCCGCGGAGCTCAAACTCCCGGGCGGCGCTGGTGCGAAGGACGTCGAGGCGAGCGGCGTACTTTTGCAGCGCGGCTTGCTCACCCGAGCGGAGATAGGAGCGGGTGCAGTCGCTGCGGAGGAGGATGGCGAGCGGCCCCCGCTTCCAGATGAGGCCCATCTGCAGGTGCAGCATGCTGAGGCCCTCTTTGAACTTCTTGCGTGCCGAAATGGGCCAGATCAGCCGGCACACGATAAGCCCCCAAAGAATGCCAGCCGTCACCGCCGCGAAGCGATGGAGGAGAATCTCCTTCATGATGGGGTTCACGCCCCCCTCGTCATCGTCGTCGTCATCGACCTTCTGCGCCAGACTGTACGCGTACAGCGTCGACACGTTGTACGCCAGCAGTGTGATTCTCCCCATTGGCGCCCTACCCCTCGCAATAATCACATAGAAGCTCCCGAAGGCCACCAGCGATCCGAGAGGGATGAGAGCAAGGGCGCTTTGTTGGGACACGCCCCATGTGAGACCCGCAGCCCCGATGCCGACCAGGGTACCCAAGAACCTGGCCAGACCCGTGGTGTTGGCCGCGCCTACCGTCATAGAGCAGACGATCATAAAAGACAAGAGGCCCCACTCGCCCCTCCAGTGCTGGTACAAATCCCGGGTTTGCGGGATGAAGGCGAGTGAAGCCCAGAGGGCTGCCCCAACGCCAACTTTCAAGCCAAATCGAACTGCCCGAGGTCAGCATCTGAATGTTAAGACATCACTACTGATAGAGCGGCTCTCACTGTCATCCCTAGCCAGCCGCCTCACCGTCCCAAGGATCCTCTGGGATATGCTTGCAACAACCTTGCTTGTCTTGGTCTCCGGAGCGGCTTCCCAGCTGTACGTATCCCTCCGCCTGATCAGTGGTTCGGCTATCCCCTTCGGCATGGCGCTCTTTTTGATAGGCTTGATCATGGGGTCCCGTTCTCCGTTGTCATAAGGGAGAGCGACGGCCTTCCGGCTGCTATTCCGACCGTTCCGCCACCACAAGAGCCAGTGCCAACTGCGTTTCCTGTGTTCGCTGGCAAACTTCAAGTCGTCCAAGACGTCCAGGTACTTTTGCATCTCCTCTCCAAATGTCTGCAGACTGAAACTAAAGTGGCCGCAGGCGGCTGCAACTTCTTCCAAGTCGGCTTGGATCCTGTCAGACCTTGTGCGGTCTAGCTCGAGCGTCTTGTACAGCTCTTGCAGGGCATGCGCCCTTGCGTCGTTGAAAAGCGACAAGGCATCCGTAAGACTCTGGCGGAAATGGTCGTTGATGGAGATTTTGTACTCGGGGGCCTCTCCAAAGGGCGGATCGCGGAGCACCTCGGAGAGTGTGTAGGCCAAAGACTTCATCGACGGCCCTAGCAACTCGATGAAGAGCTCAAATATCTCCGAGGGGTGCCGGAAGGGGGCGAGCTTTATAGACGTGGCATCAGACGAACGTCTATCGCGAGCCGGCCCCCTCTCGTCCTCGTGGCTCTCTTCGGACGCCTCGTCGATCGACGACAGCGCAAAGAACCTATCCCTACCGCTTCTCATCGTGTTCGAGATGGTCCGTTGTAAGTTTGGCGAATAGAGCGGCGAGGTCGCGAATTCAGACGGGGAAGTGACTCGCGATAACGGAGCCATGGCCTCCATGGTCTCCAAGGGCTCTTTCAGCAGGGCAAATTCCGAGTTTGCCGCACTGCGCAACCCGCCAATGGACTGGGCCACTGTCTCCATCGACCTTACAACAGCCCTATCCAGCTGGTAGATTTTCTCATGCCCCAAGAAATAGCGCTCAAATTTTGCCTCGCGGAGGTTCTTGGTCATCTGAGGATAGATAGACGAGTAAGCCGACGAAGCGGCGGCGAATTCGGGCGATAACACGTCTTCCTCGGAGCCGCTGAGAAAGCCACGGGTAATCAGAGACAGCATATCGCCCAGGGAGACGGATGCCTTGGTCATGGATTGTCGCAGGGCTGACACGGCAGACGTCCTCCACACCGTGAGGTTGACAACCGTGGTGATTGTGATGCCCATGATGAGCATCTTGAGTATCTGCACAATTTTCTGGTTCGAGAAGACGCTCGTAAGCACGGCCGTCTCTTTGGTGACGACACCGATGATGGCGAGGGAGGCCAGAGTGCTGCCGACGTCAACTAGCGGGTTTCCCATCCTCTGCTTGACCCACCCCATGAGGCCGAAGCCTCCTCCGATGAAGACGGTGACGACTAGGCCGTGGGCCAAGGGCACCATGTCAAACACATCGCCAAACAAAACCGACGTGCACATGGACAGGACGGAAACCAGCTCGGCGTATGCGACGGCCACAATCGCGATCAAGACTGCCTCGATCATGGACCCCACGGACCGGGCGGGATGGAAGTAGACGGTCAAGGTGGCCACCACATGTTTGCCATCTGGCCTGCCCAGAAAGTCTGACAGCGGCGACCAGAAAGTTGCCAGGCTGCCTAGCGTGTACGCAAGAGTGCACTTGAGCACTCCACGGCCAACGGGCGAGTCCAGCCAGCGCAGGCCCCGGGCGCCCCCTGCGCGGACGCTATGCGCCACAGCGCGGCCTCGTTCTGACACGGATTGGCGAGAGAAGAAAGGCGCTAAAGTCGTTGCTTCGGAGGTACCGCTTCGGCTCGAAGGAAGGAAACTGGAGGGCCGGAGGGTGAAGGTGCGGTGCGACCGTTCACCGGTGGAAGGGATAATGACAGAGCCATTGCGCAGTTTCTGTGGTGAATGTTTCGAATCAGAGACGCCAGAATCAAGGTACGCGCATATCGACCGAGAAAAAGCTGTAAGGAGAGGAGGGGGCAGGTCGCAGCGCATCGGCGCATCGGCGCATTGGGATGTGGCTGGACAGTCCGACTCACGGTTCTCTTGGAAGGCCGTTGCGGTGGCCATTGGCCCGCCGACGCCGACGGGGAGGAGCTCATCTCATGTTCTCTGTCTTGGAGTGCTCGGCGAAAGATGCAGGCCGGAGTTTGGTCGCCCGATGTCGAGGGCCTTGTTGTTCGATGCTTGCAGCAGCTGGGCGAGCGGGGGAGAAAGGTCGCACACTCAGCGAGCTTGTCGAGGGTTCATCCTTTGTTGCTTTTGTTGGTTGGTTTTCCGAACAAGGGTACGCCATCCATCCTGATCCGCCGGCCCGCAGGGAACCTTGGAAGCCCGCTGCATGCCGCTGCAAGGATGCGAAGTGCCTCCCGTCCGCTCCACAGCAGCGGCGCGGGGCTGGGCGGCTCATTGTTGGAGCGCTCGGAGCCCGGCTTGGCTTCACCCCACCAAGCCACCAGCCAGGCTCCCGCAGAAAACGCGGCCTGGGGGTCCATCTTGCAGTTGACCGCAGGGTCGTGAGCCCGAGCCCAGACAATCTCAGGGAACTCATGTCCTAGCTAGCCAACCTTACACAGCAGCGAGCGCATCCCCGATCCTCATTCTCTGGTCGTCTGTTCGGTTCGTCTGCATGCGCAGATTCCGATTCATCATGCAGTCCCTCCCAGAAACATGGACGTTTGCGCCGTTGAGCCGGCCCTACGCTCCCAATCCGTCAACACGGAGGCTGGAGGGGATTGTGTTTGACGTCGATGGCACCTTGTGGTAAGTTGGAGTTTTGTCTCTCGGCGGTTGAGCTTGGCAGGCTTCGTTCCTTGTTGTGGAAACAAATTATCGGTTCAGGATACTCGGCTCAAGTGAGACATTGAGTTGCAGCACGTTTCTTGAAACCTAGGTAGACCAGGCCCTACTATTGTTATTATTGTATGAACAGACCTCTCGACAGTTTCTCAAGGCTTGAGCAATCCTTGAATTCCCAAACGGAATCGCGCATTAACACCCCTCAGTGAGCCTCAAACATATATGTTCTCCGAGATGCGCTCCGCCCTCGGCATCACCAAATCCCAAGACATCCTCGAGCACGTCTACAGCCTCCAGACCCCCGAAGACCAGCACCATGCAATGGAGCAGATCCGGGACATCGAGCGGCGCGCCATGCTCCAGCAGGTGGCCCAGCCAGGACTGGAGCGGCTCATGGCCTACCTCGACGCGCGGGGCGTGCGCAAGGGAATATGTACGCGCAACTTCGACACCCCTGTCAACAACCTCCTGAACAAATTCCTCGCTGGTAGCGTGTTCGCGCCCATCGTGACGCGCGACTTCCGCCCCCCCAAGCCCGACCCGGCCGGGATCCTGCACATCGCCCGGAGCTGGGGCTTGTTGCGCAAGAGCACGGGCGAGGCCGGCGTGCCCGC
>FTCU01002257.1_pt1 | contig 19816 bp, 13 predicted proteins | sample 1639521 | NCBI WGS metagenome assembly FTCU01 (sample SAMEA3914864, study PRJEB12502) | metagenome | biome: forest; material: soil | place: USA | collected 2012-03-12 | depth 0.3 m
GGGAGGGGGTGGGTGTTTGGGAGGGGTCGGGGATGGGTTGGTGGGGGGTTGTGGTGAGGTAGAAGTATGTGCGGCGCGGGTGGACGGACTCGAGTTCCTTGGCCAGCGGGCAGGGGGCGGATGGCGACCAGGTAGAGCGCTTGAGGTAGCTGGCGAGGCGGGACGAGATGATGGCGCACGGGTTTGCGGATCTAGAGGGAGGGAAGGGTCAGTCGGGGATTCGGTTGGGGTAAAAGTGAAGAAGGGAGGGGTTTGGCAGAAAGGGACTCACTGTTGGACGATCTTGAGCTGCAGCATCAGGACGGCAGCAAGTTCCTTGACCAGATGCGGCCGGTTGCTCGTATTTTGCAGCTGCAGGATGACGGCCTCGACGATTTCGTCGTTGATTGCCTCCATATCAATTGTTCTTGGGGTGGCGGCGGCTGCGTCGTCTTCGTCTTCGCTCATCTCGATCGAGGGGTGTGCGGCGGCGGCGGGCGGTGATGGTGGCGGTGTGTGCTCGAACTTGACGGCATCGCTGCTGCGCTTCTTGGCCAACCGCCCGAGCGGCGCATCGTGGTCGTCGGCCGAGGACTCACTGTAGGCCCGTTTTTGCCTTTTTGTCGGCAGCTGTCGGTCGTGTTTTGAGGGAGATGCAGGCGAGGACGACGCCATGGAGACTGGCGAGGCACTGCTGCTGCCGGTGCTGCTGTTGGAGGCGGATCGGTTTGCGCGGGTCGCATGTGTCCCCGGGACGTGGATGCCCAGCGACGACAGCGACAGCGTCTTGTGGCGGGTGTTATAAGGCCGCATGGTTGCGCAGGGCCTGCAAAAGCAAGGGAAGAATGGGAGAGTCTGATTTTCGGGATGCGACGAGCCCGGAGGGTTTCCCAGCTATGCTATGGCTTCCAAGGGGAGGCGGATCGCCAGGAGCAGCGTCTAAGAGCGAGACACACCAATGATGCACGTCTTGCGCCCCGTTGAAACAGCACACTGCACCACTAGCCCAGGCAGCACAGCACAGCAGAACAGAATCCCTATTTTCACAGGAAGACAGGATCAGGCCGAGACTGGAAGGGGAAACCACTCGTGCATGCAGACGGATACAATACGAAGAGGGGGAAAAAAACAACCGCGAGGGCGAGACAGCGAGACGGAGGGTTCGGAGATGGGGGAGGGACGGCGGGCGGACCCAGCAAATCTGCTGCGGCAGGAAACTGGAAACTGCCGTAACTTTTTTTTCTGCTCTTCTCACTCGTCCACTGGACCAATGCCCACTCGTGCACTTGCCGTTTGGGGGGGGTGGGCCTCTGGGGCCGGGACTGTTTGGGATGATGGCAGGCAACCCACTTGCACCCACTGCGCTGCACCCACAGTCCGCCGCAGACACTGCAGACACCTCGACTCGGCAGCCAACCACGTCCCGCGCTCGCGACCGGGATGCCAGGGGCTCTCGCCGTCCCAAAAGGCGGTAAGCATCCACTTTATGGAGTCGGGCCCAATGCCCACGCAGCGACGGCGGGCCCAGAGGCAAGCGAGCTGCGAGGGGACGACACATGCGCGAAGGCGAGAAGCCTGCAACGGGCAAGGCAGCATGCACGAGCAGGCCTCGCTCAGCCGGGCGGAGACATCCCACCGCGGGCACCATGCTGCGGTTCCACAATAATTTGCCCTTGACACAGGGTCAGAGAGTAGTCCTCCTCGGAGACAGACGAGACAGACGAGACGGAAGAGACAGACTGGCCGAGTGGACTGTGTGCGATGCGAAGTGCGATGCAGTGCGATGCGCGCATCTCGGCCTGAGACCGCCCATCCCCCGCGCTAACCGTCATCGCTGGGGCCCTGCGTCTGCCAAAAGGGCATTCTGGTGCGGGCGCACTGACATGATCGGTGACATCAACTCCCCCACTATGACAAGACGACAGCTCGTCGTGCTTGTCTCCTCTGGATTGCGACGGACAATCACAGATCAACAACCCCAGGCTTCAAGTGCGCCCATCTCCCCTTTTCAGGAAGCAATCCCACGGCCGCGCATGATCGCGTTCCGGTTCCAGGTCGAGCAAGAAGGAGTGGATTTGCCCAAGTGCTTGGTGTGGATTCGGAATTTGGTCCTGCATGTCCCGCTTCTCGACGCCTTCCCGAGGCTGCAGTTTCTCCACCGGCGCTCTCACCGCCCAAGCGGAGGCGGACTGGTTTCCCGGCCCACCACAGAAACACCACGCGACAAAATAGAAACGGTCAGGACCACCGCGGCATCCGCGTCTCCCTTCTGGCCGAATGCCGTTTGCTCGCGCATTCCAGCGCTCCAACCTCCAACTGCCAGCTTCCCCTCCAACTGTAACCTCCAGCCCCCAACATCCAACCCCCAATTGCCCTGTCCAATTCCCCAACCCAACCAACAAACAGGCCAAACCACCACACCACCCGCCACCACCGCCAGTTTCAGAGCTCCCAGCCGCGCCCGCACTGCGGCACTAACATGGGAGCACGAGCCTGAAAGAATTCGGTCCATTCCCGTCCTGCCGCCGTTGCCACGGCCCACCGCCCGCCGACCCACGGCTGACAGCCCTTCCTCGCCCCGCCGCGCTAGTGCCGTTGCAGCCTACGGCGTGCCGTAGAATCCCGCTTTCGCCAATCATGGCGCGTGGATTGTCTTCGATTCCTTCTTTCGGCCGCTGCTGGGGGGATGGGTGGTGCTGCAGCTGCAGGAGGGGTGATCCCCGCTCGGGCCTTTTGGTGGTGCGCCGTTTCTGCCTCGTTTTTTTTTTTTGCCTGACTTTTTTTTTTTTTTTCCGGTCTCGAGACCCTTTCTTTGCTTTGCCGCTGCGTTGGCCCGGCAGGCAGAAGCGAGGGCGACGCTGGTTGCATCGCATCGCGCGTCCCGCGCTGGAATGGCTGCCGGCCGGGCCCGCCTTTGCAGGAGACATACATACATGCCCGTATTTGAAACACTTGCAGAGGAAGAGACAAACGAACACGCGCCCTCTCGTGTCGTTGGAGCTGAGGGCTTGACTGCGAGACTGGCTTGGTTTGCAGCCACACGAGACGTGTTTTACCCCATCGCCGGGTGGCTGCAGGGCATCGAACGATCCAATCTCTTGCGTCGATCATGTTGGTGATCGGGACTGTGTGACCCTTCCGGGGCTGGGATCGACGGCGTTCCACCGACTTACACAGCACCCAATGCCTCCAAATCCCTCCTCCGGCCGACCGCGTCATGACCAGAGTCACCACATTCCGCATAATCCAGGTGGTTGGCTCTTGGTGGTCTGGTCAATGGTCAAACACGAATAACATCTATGTCTACTACGCAATAAATGGCATGCACATGGAATTGCAAACGCAGCCAAGAGCCTTGGCCCTCGCCGTCGGCGGGTTTTCTCTCTGCCCCTTGCGGTAATCCGCCGTACGAGTGAGATCGCAGCCGTCTGCATCTCCCCGACCTGCACGGCACCTCCCATGACATGAAGAACCCCTGATTGATAACGGGAGATCGTAGAGATTAACACGAGGTCAAGTACCGGTATCCCATACCAAAAGCCCTTGGGAGGACCGGAGGACTGGCGAGTCAGGGCCAAGAGTTGAGGCTCAAAGACGCGCGTTATCATTGAGAGGAGCCCTCACTTATACGAGGACCCAATGTTTGGCAGGACAACATCGACCCTCCCGCCGAGCCCCTCTGAGTGTCAAAGGGTTTATCAGATCGTCTCAGAATACCGCGAGTACACCTGAAATTACGGAGTACAGTTCTTCAGTCCACGGCAGACTCCATTCAAAGGACCCTCGAAATGTCGGCGACGGTCCCGTCAGCCAAGCAGAGCATCGGCACCCCAGCCCCCAACCCCCAAGTAACAGATCATCACATTCCATCTGAACTTCGCCCCCATTCCCCAACCAGTAACATACCAGAGAGATTACCACATTCGAGCCACACACGCCACAGTACAACAAAAACCCCACGCGAAACCCCAGACCATGCAAGTCATTGACATCATCATCGTCGCATCTCACTCCCACCCCCTCCCGACAACTCCCATCCTGACTCGGATCGGCACCCCCTTTAATTTCAGGGCGGGGACACCAAGAACGGAAAAAAGGGATGCCAACACTGTAATAGTAGTAGTAGCAGAGGAGGCCTCAGGAGGCTCAAGGCATTCAATCACATCACTCACTCACACAGCTCAAACTCACAAGACAAGACACCCAACATCAAAAACAAAAAAAAAAGCCATGTTCCTCTTTCTAATGCCCCCCTCCCAACGCCATCCCATGACCCGTCATCTAAACCACGCGTCCATCGAGAGAGAGGAGGAAAAAGAGCAAAAAAAACAAAGGTAGAACAAACAACAACCGCTTCATAAAAGTACACTGTAGACCGCTGGATTAGACTGTACATATATCCACAACCCCCGCTACCCTCCAACCCCCCTCCCACCCCAGCTCTTGGGGAGGAAAAAAGAACAGGTCGACGGCTGCAAGTGGCTGTCACACGCGGGAGTCCATTTTTTGGTTTGGTCCCCTTCAATGTCCACCTCCTCCTCCTCTGTTGGGCCACCACATCCTCCGCAGGGCCACCTCCTCGGATTTCTTGGCCCTGATACGGTTGGTTGGCCGGACGAACCGGCCCGGGTCGTCCCACTCATCTCCTTTATACTCAAACATGCCCTCCTTCAGGGTGGGCTTGGGAATGGGCTTGGGTTGTTCAAGGCGGCGACGTGCCTACGCCGCCGGGCGGAGGATTTCCGCGAACCGTTGAGCAACCTGTTGATTTCATTCGTCAGTATGCTTCGCTTGGAAAATAAACAGAAAGAGAGAAGGAGGACATACCTCGGGCGTAGCCTTGATAAACGGCAGCTCAAAGAAGTGATACTTCTCGTTCTTGATGAGCTCCAGCGTCGTGATCATCAGCCCCCACGGCTGCGGCCAGTACCCGACGAGCCGCTCCAGCAGCACCCGCACAATCTGCTGCCGGATGTCCGTCTCCTCCGGGTCCGCCATGTCCTGCCCAAAGATCTCGAGCAGCGCGTGGCTGAAGTAGTTGGTCGACGCGTTGGGGAACCGCAGCTCGTTGACCATGCTGTGCACGAGATAGTACCTAGCCTCGGGCGACACCTCGGCGACGAGCATGTGCAGCGTCTTGATGTCCGACTCGCCCGCCACAAAGATGGCCCCGTCGCTCTTGGACGCCGCGCGCGCCACGGCGAACTGAGCAAACTGCGCCACCACCGCGTCGATAACCCGGCGGTTGACCGCAATCGGAACGTAGCCGAAAGTCGAGTCCTCGCCCTCGGTCTTGCTGATGGCGTGGTTGATCTGGGCGATGGCATCCTCAGACGGGCCGTGCTGCAGCGCGTGCTCCAGGATGTCAAGCAGCCCAATCTGGCGCAGCACGGCGGCCGAGTCGAACGAGCTGGGGGCGGCATCCTTCATCTCGGGGATCCTATCCGTCTTGAGGCCCACCTGGAAAGGGTCGGCCAGCTTGTTGAACGCTGCAGGGGTCGCGGCCAGGACCAGGTTGACGAGCTGCGTCACATGCGGCGGGAGGCTCTGGCACAACTCGACGTGGGTCGCAGCCAGGTACTCGGGGTAGTCGTGGTGCAGGACGGCCAGCAGCCTCAGCACGCCGTGATACATTCCCTTTGCGAGAGTCGAGACGGCGAAAGGCTTCAGCAGGTCGCCAAGATACGCGAAGAGCTCCGTGAGCAGCTTGGTAAACGGCACCCAGCCTGCGTCCTCGGGCAGCCGGAGAAGGACGGGCATGAGGCCGCGGTGCGTCAGGAGGTCCGTCCATCCAAAGATGAAACCCGGGTACAGGCTGGGTCGGATATCGTAGAGACGGTCCGCGAACTTCAAGACGATCTGCTGGTAGTCGCGCTCAGGGAGATGGCCGGCTAGGTCCGCCACGTCGTGGAAGATGAGCGAGAAGAAGCGGAAGAAGACGCGCTGGTTGAAGCCTTCCGCACGCTTGACGTGATGGTTGTTCAGCACCAACACCCCGAGAGAAAGAATCGAGTCCAGGAACGACACGCCGGCCGACTGCTCGCCGTCCTCGTTGTCCTGGTGAGACTTGACAAAGATCATGATCATCTTGACCAAGGCCTCAATCGCCTGGTAACCTTCCGTCAAGCCACCGCCGGACTGGATGCTCTGCTCGAAGCGCTCGACAGACCGGTCGAGAGCCTGGCGGGTAAAGAGCAAGAAGTCGTCTCTATGGCTAACCGCCCCACGCGAGTGCATCTGCTGGACGAAGATCATGGACGACCGCTCGGTGGCGAAGTGGTTGTTGCAGAGATGGAGCCACTCCTCAAAGATATAGTCCATCTGATCCTGGTGGACGGCGGTCAGTTCCTCCGGGGTCAGGTTGGTGGGCAGCTCCGGCGCGGGCGCGAGCACCTTGGCCTTGAAGCGCGCTCCGCCGGGCACCTCTGGCTCCTCCGTGATCCACGACCAGGCCTCCTCCAGGCTGCGCACAAAGTCGGCATAGAGCGCGAGAGGGCTGTCGTTCAGGAGCGTGAGGTCCATAAGCTGCTCGAGGAAAGTGATCGAGCCCTCCTTGCGCTGCTGCAGGAGCTTAGCCGTCGCTGCGTCGATGCTCCTCCAGTCGAGGAGGTCGGTAGGGAGCAGCGCGGTGATAAGGGGCAGGTTGAGGAATAACTGTCCCGGCTGCGAGTGGAACAGCTGGCGGATCTGTTCGCTGATCATCGGCCCAGCGATCTTGCGCAGAGTCTCGAGAACGTGAACCAAGCTCTCCAGCAGGAGGACGCCCTCGGGCTGGCGGAAGAGCATCTGGGCAATCTGGTTCCCGGCGTAGGCCGCGAACTCTTCCGACGTCTGCTGGGTCTTGATGATAAGCTGGACCAGCGCGTCAACGATGTCCAGGACCGGATGGGACCTGGGCACCTCGTTGAAATGCTCCTCGGAGGTGTTGGTAGCGGCCGTCGATAGCTGTTCGAGAAGCTTATTGACCCGCTCGGCAATCGTCCGCGAATCCACCTGGCTGATGCCTGCCTGCCGGCCGTTCGCCAGCGCAGCGTGACCTTGAGGATAGTGCTGGAGCTGCCCGCCCAAGTGGGGCAGCGAAGGGGTCTCGGCAGGGGTCGGCAGGTTGCTGACGGCGTTGTACGGCTCACCGAGGACCTCGTTCGTCAAGGATCTGGCATCCGAGACAGAGGGGGCATGCGAAGGTCCTGCCGTAATAGCGGGTGCCCTCGACTGGCGGGCAAAATCATCGTAGATGGCCATCTGCTCGGCATTCAGGCCGCTGAGGCTGGGCTGCAGCTTGAAAGGGTGGGGAATAGTCATGGCCCAGCGGCTCAGTCCGTGGTCGATGTAGGGCTCGGAAGGTCGCTGAAGCCTGTGGCGGCGCCGCGCCTCCAACTCTCCCTCCATCAGATCCTCAATCTCCGGGATGGCGCGCTCCTCGGCGCACTTTTCGATCACGCTCGAGGCCAGGTCAAGGTTGGAGTTAACACACAACATGATGATGCCCTCGGGAAGCCCTTGGGGAAGATCGGCGGACAGGTTGCGCAAATAATTGGCAAGGTTGGCGCGGAGCGGCTCCTTGGACGTAACAAGCGCCAGGCTGCCGGCCGTAGACTTGACCATGTTGATTGCGGCCGTCCGCACCCGATTCTCGTCGGGCTCGGTGGCAAAGTCCTTGCGGACCATCTGGTGCGTCGAGATGGCTGCGATTGTGACGGAACGGTCGACGACGGGTTGGATGATATCCTGCAGGGCTCGCGTCAAGGCTTGGCGAACAATCTCGTGAAGCTTGGCGGCGCTGACAACCTCAGTCTGCGGGATCGACAGGTTCGGGCCAAGATCCGGAATGGCAAAGGCAGGATGGGACGCGAGGGAGGCGTTGACGCCGGGCATGCCGTTGAGCGAGAGGCTCTCAAAGTTGTCGAGAGCATCTGGCCCGATGAGTTCGCCAATCTCCTCGATGGGGGCCCTGTTGAGAATCTCCCCAGAGGGCTCGATGGCTTTGTGGTCCAGGCTGAGGCCCTTGCAGAGGACCTCAATCTCGAACTTGAGGTTGAGCTTCAGCTCGGCGTTGTGATACAGTTCGATCAGAAGATGGATGATATCCATCAACCAAGGATTGGGCGGCCTGAAGACGTTGGAGGAGACGCCCTGAATCAAAACCTTGCATACGAACGGGATGACGACAATGAGGCGCTTTGTGTCATGCGCCTCGATAAGAAGCTGCTTGAAAGCAATATTCTTGTGCTTGATCGGCTTGTCGCGCGCCAGAGTCAGGAGGCCGAGCCAGCCTCCGAGGTTCTTGAGGTGCGTCCGCTCGGTCGAGTTTTGCAGGGTCAGCTCCGAGTTCAGCATGCGCGAGACGCTCAGGTACGTCTCGCGCTGGACCTCGGCCCACAGCGCCCGATCCTCGAATTGCTTGACCAGCTCGAGATAGACATGGTGGTAGTTTGGCTGCATCTTGGCACGTTCTTCGACGAGGTGGCTGGCGAACCACTGTTGGTGTTTGTCCTCCATCATCTCCCGGATCTCCTTGATCATAGACTGGAGGGTCGTGTCGGTGAGGTTGTTAAGCACAAACTGAATCTTCCCTTGGGCTTCTTCGCTGGGCTCCTCGTAGGCGACACCGAACGGGGGCGGGTCCACGTTTACCGAGGCAAACGGCGCCGTGTGCTGCTCTGCTCCCAGAACGTCCTCCAAACTGCCATTCGTCAACTTGTCAGGGGCAAGCAGCGCCGAATTGGCGAGGCCGCTGCCATTGCGGGAGCGGGACAGCTCCTCATCGTGCTCCCGAACCACCTCTTCTGCCTTCTTCCACGCTTCCGTCCCTTGCAGGCCGGGGATCTGGAGGAGCTGCGCGCAGAAGCCCGGCCATTCCCGGAGGCGACCAAAGAGCTGCATGAGAGCCTGCAGCCCAAACTTGTACATGGACTCATCGGGGTGATGGTCTCGGACGGCTTCGAGAATCATGCCCAGCCCGATCTGGAGGGGCAGATCGGAGATCAGCTTGTGAGATATTATTCCACCAAAGAGGACCGCCGTCGTGGCCAGCGCTTCGAGAGGGTAGTCGACATAATGTGCATACTCGTCGAACAAGCCGTGAATCATGCACGCAAAGATGTCCTGGTCCAACGAGTCTCGGGACCGCTTGTAGCGCTCCAATATCTCGACAACATTGCGAACCTGGATCTCGTCACCGTACATCTTTTTGTAGTGCTCCTCCATCTTCGCATTGGCGGCGATCGGTAGGGCGTTTCCATCACGTCCGTTGGCGTCAATGAGGTCATCGAACCCTTCCCCGTAGTTGATGAGCCTGGGGTACACGGTAATGCAGCTCCGTTGAACCACGATCAGTTCCTGCATGGGCGACTTGGGCAAGAACTCCTCCAGGATCTGGAGCATCGCATGGACGGTCCTGACTTGCAGAGTCGTGCTCGCCTTGACGGGTGGTTGGCCTTCCGGGGGTCGCTGGTACTGCAACTCGAAGTTTGCCTTGATCAACAGGAACTGCAGCAGCGCCCTCGCCATCTCCTGGCTCCTGTCAGCGTTCCGCCGTGCCCACTGCTGCAAGTCGAGATATCCTTCGGCATGCGCCAGGGCGGTCAGGTCGAGGCCGAACCCGTTGGGGAGGTGGACGAGCTCGTCGAGCCAGTTCTGGCGGACTGCGTGCTCAAAGATGAGCGGCAGGCTGATGGGCTTCAGGGCATGCGCGTCGATAAGGCGCTGCTTGACCCACTCCTTGTCCCTCCTCCACAGGCTGTCCATGACGAAGTCGGCCTCGGGTGACCTTGTGAGAAAGTTATCAAACAAGGACACGAGCGTATCTTCGGCCATGTTTGGCCAGGGCTTCGGCACGCCAAACGCTGAGACGACAAAGATGGCGAGGTTCAGGACGACCACATCTTGGAAGAGGCGCTTGGCTTCGATGCTCTGCGAAGCATGCATCGAGTGCAGCGCAACGTTGAACACGGCGGAAAGAGCAGCCTCGGAGACAAGAGGGTGCTTGACCGCATATGCGGCGGTCTCTCGTATCGACTGGGGCGACTGGGCGTACTCTTGGACCGTGAAGGTCGGGTTCAGGCCCGGGATGGTTGTCGCATCCAGCTGCTCCGGCCTGAGGGAGGCGAAGGCGCAGATGAAGGAGAGCTGGGTTTCGGGATGATCCCACTCGCCGCCCCACAGACGTTGGATATTGAACCGGTCGCCGTCCGCCTGCGCTATCGGCAACAGGGCATTGTACAGGCGCAGAAACTGGGCCGACGTGACCCGAGCCCCATTGTGATCAAAGTAAGACACGACGTCTTGCCACCTGAAGCTGTCGGGCAGAATGCGCCTGAGAGAGGCCACGAGGACCGAAGGGTTGTGACGCGGAGTCTGGCTGATGGTCGTATACATTAGAGCAATCGAAACCTGCTCCTCGCTGAGGTGGATATTCGTCGGCCGGTTCTGCAGATAGCTGGTGCACTTCTCTTGGTCGGTGAAGACGGGACCGGTTCGGTGGATATAGAGCGCCAGGGCATTGGCCGGCTTGTCGGCGAGCATCCGCACCAGATCGAGCGCGGCAAGCACCTGTGACGGGGGCGGCTTGGCGTCGGACTGAGCATATCGGAGCTGCACCTTGTGTTCCAATTCGCGCTTCGCGGCTGCGTTGAAGTTCGGAGGGTGGACCTGGATGAAGCGGTCGAGCAGTTCGGCAACAAAATCGGGCTCGAGGTCGGGAGCCTCCCGGGGCCGGCTCAGGATATTAACAAAAGTCGGGAAGTTTGTCGATAGAATGGCATCGGCTGGGAAAAGGCAGATGTCAGCACAGCGGTGTCGGCAGGGCCAGGTCATGGGTGCAGCTTACCTTTGGTCCTCAGGTCGGCCCTGGACCCGAGCTTGAAGCCGAGGGCCAGCACTGTCTTCTCAAGCGCATCCAGCTGGAAATGCTCCATGAAACCCGAGAGGTCGAAGTCGCGGAAGATATCTTCAGTGCCGGTCTCGATCGATTCGGCAATCTTCCGGGCCTGCCCGAACTCTCGGGACAGCTTCTGCATCTCGGCGACGAGGAGATGGCGGTTCCCGGGATTTGTTACGGGCCTGTTAAGGCTCGGGAATATCTGGCCGGCATTTGCGGCCACAAGGCGCGCGAAGTATCTGGTAAACACATCCATGCCGTGTTCATCGAGCAGCTAGGGAGGCACGGGGCCGAGAGTCAGCGGACGCCGATGGCACAAAGCGGGGCTGCCTGGCAGGAAAGGAGATGAGGGAGGGAGAAGGGAGGGAGAGAAGAGGGCAAGGGCAGACAGAGCAGCGCAGGAACAGCGCAGACAGGCCACATTACATACCTTGCGCAACGACTCGATTTGTGACTCCCACTTGCGAGGATCGTCCTTGTCCTCCTTGATGGTGCTCAGAAGCAGATAGACCTGGGCGACGGCAATCTTGGTCAGGGAGCTTGACCCAGTGGGGCTGCTGGTGCTGGGACTGGCAGCCGCGCTCAGCGCACCGGCGTGGTGAGAGGGATGGGGAGAGTGGGCGGTGCCAGTGTAGATGGGCTGCGCTGCTGGGTTTGGCGAGAAGGTTCCCGGTCTGGGTTGGGGGACCATGGATCGATCACCGGGGCGCGGTGGGGGAAGGTGAAGACGGCACGGCTATCCCCTGGCGAGCAAATACCCTCGTCCTCGCTCGCTGTCTGCCTCTTTGTCTTGATTGGATTGAGGGCGTGAATGAGCGGGGGAGAGGGGGTCGCGGCCGGTCGGGAACGGGAATGTGCACGACGCGCGGGAGACGGAGAGACGGACTTGCTTGGGCCGGGAATGGGGGCGACGCAGGTCGGTTTCCGGGGCGGCTCTCGGCGTGGCGTGGCGGGCTGCAGATGCGGGACGGACTGGCAGAGGTATCGTCGGGCGGTCCGGACGCAACACAGAGGTTAAGAGGCCGCAGAAGTCTTGATGGATTGGTGGGTGGTGGGAGACTGGCTGTGCGGAAAGTGCTTTTTTCGGCGTCTGAGGTTCATCAAAGAAATGGGTCGCTGGAGCTACCAGGCTGGCCTTGCTGCTGACTGCGCTGGGGCCCGTGCTGGGGGGGTGGGAGTGGGCGGGCAGGATTGGGCGGGCAGGATCTGGGGCAGATGCAGATGAGCTTGATTGATTTCAGTGCGCGCAGAGCCACGAGAGCCACGAGAGCCACTGCACATGGAACAGATCGAAGTGGCTGCCTTGGGGAGGCTTGGCTTCCACGGCTTGGGGACGCGATGGGGCTTGAAACACAGCGCACGGGCCAGAGCCTTCTGTCTGGTGACTTCCAGGTTCCATCCAATAACATTCGGTTCACGTTGAGTTCGGTTGGGTTCATCAGTTGATGTGCATTCATGCAGGCACGTTTGCGATGAACAGACCTTCTTCCCTGCAAACAACAGACACCTTCAAACATACACTATTCAGCCATCCCCGCCCGGCTTGTTAGACACTGCGCCGGTCTGCGGAAAACCAGATTGTACAGGAATTTAAAAGAGCCCGGAATATTCTGTACTTCCGGAACAGCTCTGGTTGTTTAAAGTTTGAAGGTGCCCGGGTGCCTGCCTGCAGTGCCTCGAGATCTTGTGATCGTGTCCGTCCGGAGACTGTAACCTGCCAAGACCAAGACACCATCTCGCCATCTCGACAGCAACTTCAAGCATCGGGGTCGGCCGCCGCAACGGCTGTTCGGCAAGCCCATTTGCTTCAAAAATAAATTTCAGTTGGAGCGCCTTGCCTGTCCCTTTGACTTAGCGCACCCCATTCTCGGCTTGCAGCGCCCAACACAGCCAATCCTGAGCCTGCAGCCAACGCCCAGCCCCGAAGACCCATGATCAGCCTGCCGAATCGAGGGTGGGATAGGGGATCCTACTGCCAGAATGGCATGGTCTGGCAGCGGCACGGGAGGTCGCGTGCATCTCGCCGCGTCCCGCGCCTGACCTTGGCGCATCCTGGGAGGAGCAGCTGGGTTGATCGAAATCTTCAGATCGTGGCTTGACGGGTTTTCTTTTTTTCTTTCCTTGTTGCCGTCCTATTTTTGTTTGGTAGCAAGAAGGGGGACTCATCCCTCTTCAGCCTCTTGGAACAAAACACGGCTGCTTGTGCCCAGACGGCCGGCGGGATGGAGGGAGACCAACACCACAACAACCACACCGACGAGGCTGAGGCCCCAGCAGAACAACAGCCGCGAACAACGGAGGAAATTGTTGCTACCACCGCCCAGATCGAGGTCAAGGACTTTTCTCAGGATCTGTCATCTCAGGACCAGGATGACGCCGTGCGAGGGGAGAAGGGCAGTCATGCTCTGGTTCAGGAGAGCCTAGGTCCAGAGACGGCCGCGGGCTCCTTCGTCGACCACTCGGGTCCTGGATTTGTGAATGTCGACGGCGACGTGGGAGGCTCCGGTCATAACGAGACGGTGGTCGATATCATCGCCGTCCCCTGTCCCGGCGCGGATCCGATCCAGACCTGGACGTACGACTCCGAGTTCTATGGCGAATCCAGCGTCGCCTGCGACTTTGGTTCGCACACCTCGGTTCGCACCTCACTGCGCAACCCCAGCCCGTGGGTCACGGGGAAGTTGCGGTACTCGGCCAACATTGCGCGGGTCCTGCTCTACAAGCACCGCTCGTTGGAGGACGGCATGACATTGCAGTCCTTGTCGGAAGACCTGTTGGACCAGGTTGAACGGATACGCGTCGGAGCTGTGGGTGTGCCCTCGCTCCAGCTCCTCTTCCCATGCTGACTCTCCGGCAGCAATCACGGCCCCTGTTTTTTATCGGCCATAGCATCGGCGGCCTGGTCGTCAAAACCGCGTTGGTCAGGGCGAAAGACTCTCGAAGCTACCAAGCGATAGTCGATACCTGCCATGGCGTCTCGTTCTTCGGTGAGCTAGTCCCCCACAAAACGACGGAAACCAAACTGACTTCCAAAGGCACGCCCCATCAGGGATCCAGCTACATATCCATGCCGAACCTCAAGGAAAGCATTCGCAACCTCCTTCGCCTGCAGGCCACGCTCCCTCGATCCCTGTCCGACGAGATCAGTATCCGTAACCCGGAGCTAGTCAGTTTGCATGACCAATTCGTGGACATGGCGAGTGAGTTTCGGCTCTGGTCTTTTTACGAGACTCACGAGTCGTCGCTGTCCGGCTCGGCTGCTGGCCTTCCCAGCGAGGTCCAATTTGGAGCCCCGTTGGTCTCAGTCAAGTCCGCCCTCCTCGAGGTCTGGCAGGAAGACGTGTATGCAGTCGACAGCGATCATGCCCACCTCGCCTCGTTCGGGCCGAGCAGTGCGGGGATCTTGGAGACCTATCTTGCCGATATGACCACAGCGATATATAAAGCAGCACGCCTTAGCCTCGCCCACACCCACGCACCCCTGCACCTGAAATCCAACGTCAATGTCGAGGTTATTGGTTTCTACGAGGACCCTGACGCCGTGACGGGATCGCCACGGCCATACCAGCAGAGCAACGCAGAGCCGAGCTCCATCATACGTCTCTACTCTACCAAGCATCCTTTCAAGGATTTCCTCAGAAAGGGTCCTGATCGTTGCTTGACGGAACGGCTCCACAGGCGGCGACCCAGTCAGCGCGCCGTCACGGGGAAACCTGAGGCGGGCCCGTCCAGGAGTGAACCAGCAAGAGAAGACACTGGCCTCGGCTTTTTTGCCCCTCCGGCCGAGATATCGCAAAGCACCACAGGGTCGTCTCTGTCGCCCGAGATCGTCATCACAAGTCCTCTGGAGAGGCCACCGCTGCTGAGGGTCCCGGCCCAGTCTGAGCCAACTGTTCGGCCTTCTAGCCCCGAGAGTAACGCCAGTGTCAGCACCACCATGTCAGACACGGCAGTGCCTTTCAGCGGCGGCTTTGGTGGAGAAGGATCCCACACCATTGACTTGCTAGCCAAGCAGCAGGCAAGAATATTGATCAAGGAACACGATCTGACCGCGACGGCTGGTTTCTCGCGCCCCAACCCGTCTATGAGAAAGTTTACGTGGGTTCATATGCCTTTCAACAACCCCGTTTGGGTCAAGGTACGGCAACCGGCTTGCTCGTTATCTCCCTCTTTTTGTGTAAGCCAGCTGCTGACCGCGTTGGACAGGAAATCTTCGCCACCTTGGCAAGGACCCAAGGACTGGACTTCTCGCGACTCTTCGACTATGACAATTGGGTGTCCAAGCAGGTTCAGAACCGCAATTCGGAATCGCAGCCGGCATACCTGAAGACGATGTGCAAATATCTGTCTGCCGCGGACCGCCTGACTTCGCCACGGATCCCGTCGCCCTTGTTTAGCCCCGCTAGCTTGGGCATCACGCCAAACTGTCTCTACCTCTACCTCCCCTATCTCCACTTCGACACCTATCATAGCATGATCCGGCGTCGAAAACTGATCACGAAACGCCGCTACCATGGGAGAGCGAAGCCCGTTCCCGGATGGGTTGCCGAACAGGGCTCTCTCGAGTTCAAAGTGACGTGGGAATACATCGGCTTCGATCCGCCACTGAACTGCCGGCGAACCCTGGACCAGTTTGGCCACCACTCGCTACGAGACACTAAGTCTCGGGACGACGATCAGATGCTATACAAGCTTACTAAAAAGGACGCACCGTCTTCGTCACTCCAGGCCTCGGACAACAGCTCTACGCGGTCGTTGGGCGGACGCACTATTCTGTCGATGAGGGATTCTTGCTTGACCTTGGATGGCGGCGCGGAGGCCGACTTTGGGGTCGAGCCCGGGGCCGAGCTCAAGAATGGCCACGTTCTGATGGTTGACCAGCTGTGGCTGTGGTCCGTCGACATGAGTAAGTTCTCACTCTGACCTTTCTGGGGCGGATATGCCAATTAACATCAAACAGCTACTTTGTTGACGTTCTTCCCCAAGCGAGAGTCATCCCCCACCGAGGGGACGCTCTTCCAACAGGCAGACCTCCGGAACAGCGTCTACAACGAGCTCAACGGCGATCTGACGGGCAGGACCGAGAACCCTCTGGATCTTGCGGCGTTGATAGTGTGGCACGCCGTCACGGTTCTCATCGACCGATCTTCGCATCCCGACCTCGAGATCTTCCGTCTCTTTGATGAGGCTATCGGAATGCTGGTACGTGTTTTGGAGAGATGCACCGGCGACAATTGAGACAGTTGCTAACCAGCGCTGTAGGCCGAGAGGATGACGCTAAACATGAAAAAATTCCGCATCCACGCACTCGACTTGGAGGCAAGCGACGGAGAGGACGATGACTCGGACGACTCCGACGCAGAAGGAGAAAGCCCGGCCGCCATCAAAAAAAGACACAGGCGCGAGCTCGAACGGTCGGAACGTGAGAATAGGGAAAACACGTCGGCCCTGCTCGAACTGCGCGACCTAGAGGACGAGCTGACAACGCTGCAAAAGCTCTTCGACATGCAGGACGCCACAATCCGACAAATGAAGGAGATCTACCTGAGCAGGGATTTCCGGGACATCACGCGGAACGGCCAGGACTACCTGGACGAGGCGCTCGAGTATCTCGACGACTACAAGGGGCAGACCACCGAGATGCTCAAGAGGGTCGAGACGACAAGGAACGACGTAAGTGGACTTCACAGAAACCTCCTCCAGGACACGGACTGACTCAACCCGCGTACAGTACGAGAAGATGCTCGAGATGGTCCAACGCCAAGCCCAAATCGACGAGGTCCGCTGGTCGCGGCTCCAAGCCGAACTCGCCTCCAGCCAAAACCTCTCAGTGATGATCTTCACAACCTTCACCGTCATCTTCCTCCCCCTGACCTTCTTCACGGGCCTCTTCGGCATGAACACGATCGAGTGGCAGGACGAGGACATGCCCAGCATCAAGGAGATCGGCGCCATCGCGCTCCCGGCGTCGGCCTTGCTCATCATCGCGTCGCTGGTCGCCGCCTTCAGCTGGCGCGTGCAGAGCGGCTTCAAGGCGACGTACCGCGGCGCCAAGGCCTCGTGGAAGCTGCTCAAGGCGCTGTACGCGGCGCGCCTGGAGCCGGCGTCGCGGAAGGAGGCGAAGAGCCGGCGGCGGGAGGAGAAGAGGAGGAGGGCTATGGAGGCGAAGATGGCGCATGATGATGAGGGATATGACTTTTGGGCGATGGTTAAACGGAAGCAGGGCGATGTGCGGTATCGGATTCCGGAGCAGAATGTTAATGTTTCGATGTCGTCGAATGTTTTGTCGAGGCGGAAGTGGTAAGGGGCAGGGCCAGTGGTGGCAGTTGTTGGCTACAAGTATACAGAATACAGCATTGCATACACCATCGTCGCATGGAAGGTAGTGCTATCAAGCATGAGGTCCTCCCAAGTTCCACGTTCGCCTTTTTTTTCTTCTTTTCTCATTTCTTCTTGTTTTCTCTTTTTCTTCTCTCCCGTCTCCGTCGTTCGGACCCCAGAATTTGACTTCTCCTTGGCATGTGACTGGGCCTCCAAGTCTGCCCAAGTCCGGGGCGAACAATGGGCATGGAAATCTGCGGAGACAAGGCGGAGGAGACAAGGAAGGGCCGGGCATCGGCTTTCCTCGGGTAACTTTATGTGGGCCAATTCAAGACCCTGAGCTCCGCTTCGGACCTTTGCACAGACCCGTTTCCAATGCCAAAAAGGCAATTGGCGGGCACCGTCGGCGCAAAACGTCATTTACACTGTTACAGAACTCCGAACTGACGGGGCAGGGAACAGACATCGCATCGCATTGCATTTGCGGTTGTGTTTACGATTCTGTGATCTAGCGGCTTTTTTCTAGTTATTTTGTCTGTTCTGGGGTATCTACGGGCATATCTCCTCTGCGGGGTATCTAATTCCCGCCGTCTTTTTTCCTTTTTTCTTCGTTTCGTTTTCTCTCGTCTTAATTCTTCGCAAGGACGATGTCGGCCTCTGCACGCCTCACAAGCAGCCTCTGCCGGAGGGCTACAACAGCCCCCGGCTCGGCCACAATAACACGATTCCAACAAGCCCGCGGCCTAAGGACCTTGTCGTCGACTGCTCCCAGCCGGTTACGGCGTCCTGATCCGCGTGCCGCATACGGGACCTGCCTTGCCCCGCGGACGACGACACGGCGGGGCCTATCCACCACCCCGGCCCGCTTCTACGCCGAAGCCGATGACTCCTTCGACCCAGCGAGCATCGACCGCGAGAGTGACCAGGTCGACGTCTGCATCGTCGGCGGCGGCCCCGCGGGTCTCGCCTCGGCCATCCGCCTGAAGCAGCTCGCCAACGAGGCGGGCAACGAGGACTTCCGAGTGCTGCTGCTCGAGAAGGCCGGCGAGATCGGCGCGCACATCCTGTCGGGCGCCGTAATCCAACCGACGGCCATCAACGAGCTCATCCCGGAATGGCTTGACGAGGACAACGACAACCGCTTCACGGGGGCGACGCCCGCGGGCAAGGACTCGATGCGTTTCTTGACCAAAAGCATGGCCATCCCCGTGCCGGCACCGCCGCAGATGCACAACCACGGTAACTACATCGTCAGCCTGAACGAATTCACAAAGTGGCTCGGCGAGCGCGCCGAGGAGGTCGGCGTCGAGGTGTACCCCGGGTTCGCCGCCAGCGAGGTGCTGTTCAGCCGGGACGGGAGCGTCAAGGGCGTGGCCACCAACGACCTAGGGCTCGGGCGCGACGGGAAGCCCAAGGACACGTTCGAGCGGGGTATGGAGTTCCACGCGCGCGTGACGCTCTTTGGCGAGGGCTGCCACGGGAGCCTGAGCAAGCAGGTCATCAAGAAGTTTGACCTGCGGCGCGAAAGCCAACCGCAGACCTATGGGCTGGGCATCAAGGAGGTGTGGGAGGTGCAGCCCGAGAAGTTCAAGAAGGGCGAGATCACCCACTCGATGGGCTACCCGCTCCCCTACGACACGTACGGCGGCGCCTGGATGTACCACTTTGGCGACAACCTCGTCAGCATCGGCCAGGTCGTCGCGCTCGACTACCCCAACCCGTGGCTGTCCCCCTACGGCGAGTTCCAGAAGCTCAAGCAGCACCCGCTGTACCGCAAGGTCCTCGAGGGCGGCAAGTGCATCTCGTACGGCGCGCGCGCCCTCATCGAGGGCGGCTTCCAGTCCATCCCCAAGGTCGCCTTCCCCGGCGGCGCGCTGATCGGCGACTCGGCCGGGCTCGTCAACGTGCCCAAGATCAAGGGCACGCACAACGCCATGAAGTCGGGCATGCTGGCCGCCGAGGCGGCCTGGAACGCGCTCAAGGAGAGCGACGACACGGGCTCCGTCTTCCTCTACGAGTATGAGGACTCGCTCCGCGCCTCGCCCATCTGGAAGGAGCTCAAGGAGGTGCGCAACATGCGCCCCTCCTTCCACACCCCGCTGGGCGTGTACGGCGGCATGGCCTACTCGGGGCTCGAGGCCTTCGTGCTCAAGGGCCGCGTGCCCTGGACGCTGCCGCACCGCGTCGCCGACCACGCCGCGACCAAGAAGGCGGACGAGTGCCCCAAGATCGAATACCCCAAGCCCGACGGCAAGATCACCTTCGACATCCTCACCAGCGTCTCGCGCACCGGCACCAACCACGAGGAGGACCAGCCGGTGCACCTGCAGGTCAAGGACTGGGACAAGCACACGGCCGAGACCTGGCCGGCCTTCCAGGGGCTGGAGAACCGCTTCTGCCCGGCGGGGGTGTACGAGTATGTCGAGGACGCGTCCAAGCCCGAGGGCGTGAGGTTCCAGATCAATGCGCAGAAGTGAGTTGTTTCTTCATCCCCCCACCTCTCTTTGACCCCTTGCTAACAACGAGATTCCCCAGCTGCATCCACTGCAAGACATGCGACATCAAGGCGCCCAACCAGGACATCAACTGGCAGGTGCCCCAGGGCGGCGAGGGTCCCAAGTACTACATGACATGACC
>FTCU01000018.1_pt1 | contig 19810 bp, 4 predicted proteins | sample 1639521 | NCBI WGS metagenome assembly FTCU01 (sample SAMEA3914864, study PRJEB12502) | metagenome | biome: forest; material: soil | place: USA | collected 2012-03-12 | depth 0.3 m
CGGCTGCGGGCTCCTCCACGGCTGCGGGCTCCTCCACGGCTGCGGGCTCCTCCACGGCTGCGGGCTCCTCCACGGCTGCGGGCTCCTCCACGGATGCAGGTTCCTCAAAGGGTATAGGCTCCTCAATAGCCGCTGGTACCTCAACGACTGCGGGCTCTTCAACGGCCGCAAGCTTCTCAACGGCTGCGGGCTCCTCAGTGGCCGTGGGTTGTTCCACAGAAGAGGGGGAAGCAGGGGCGGGCTCGGCCTGAGGTTCAGCATCAATGACTTGCGAGCCTTTGCCCTTCTTCTTTTTCTTGTCTTTCTTCCCTTTCTTGATTGACTGAGCGGGTGTCTCTTCTGGCTCGGGAGTAGGCGTGGGCTCGGCAGGCACGGGGTCGCTTGGCACTTCGGGGACAGGAGTGCTGGGCACCTCAGGAACTGGAGTGTCGGGAACGTCAGGGATCGGGGCGCTGGGTACATCCGGGACAGGGGAGGTCGGGTCGCCACCAGGGACGCCGGTGGGTTCATCTGCGATGGTCGCTGGCTCCTCGACCATTCGCGCGGGTTCGTCGACAATGACAAGCTGCTCGTCGGGAGGAGGAGAGGAAGGAGTCGTGTTAGCTTCGGGCTGGGGCTCGAGAACCTTGGAGCCTTTGCTCTTCTTTTTCTTCTTGGACTTCTTGGTGGTTGAAATCTCCTGAACCTCCTCAGGTGCCGTCTCTTGTTGAACGGGTCCAGGCTCAGGGTGGGCAATCTCCACAACGGGCTCGGACTCAGCAGGAGGGGGGGTTGCAATCTGTTCCGGCTGGCTCGGCTCCTCAGCAATGGGTGCGACTTCCTCGGGCGCGACAGGAGCGGGAGTGACATCTTCAATAGCTAGCGCAGGCTCTTCGGCGACGGGAGTGGGATCCTCAACGACAGCAGTGGGCTCCTCGACGACGGCAGTGGGCTCCTCGACGACGGCAGTGGGCTCCTCGACGACGGCAGTGGGCTCTTCGACAGGTGCTGTCTCGAGTGCGCGAGAAGAGTCAGGCTCCGCTTCCACAGCCTTGGCGCCCTTTCCCTTCTTCTTCTTGCCCTTCTTGCCTTTGACAGGAATGTCCACTGTTTCCTCGACCGGGAACTCTTGTTGCGTGGCCTCGAGCTGAGCTGGAGCTTGCTCAGAGGGCTGAGCGGCCTCGGCTGACTCGACAGACGTTTCGTCGACGACGAGGATTTCCGGTTCTTGAACGCCCTCGGGTGTTGGTTCTGGCTCGATGGCGGGGGCTGGCTCTTCCAAGGATGGTGTCGCAGCACGGGAAGCCTCTTCAGACTCGGGGGTTTTGGCGGCCTTGCTCTTCTTTTTCTTGCCTTTCTTCCCTTTGACGGGGACGTCAGCAATGTCCTCAACTGGCGGCTGCTGGGATTCTTGTGGCGTGGATTCAGGCTCTGGTTGGCTGTAGTTGGGTTGCTGGATCTCCTCAAGCTGCACCACAGGCGACTCCTCGACAACGGTTGTTTCCGGCTCTTGAACAAGCTCAGGTACGTCAGGCTCGGGTTCAACAATGGAAGCTGGCTCTGCCACCGCGGTTGTTGCAATGTCAGAAGGTGATTCGGATTCCGCGTTCTTGGAACCCTTCTTCTTCTTCTTCTTGCCCTTTTTGGTGGACGATTCCTCGACTGCTGGCTCCTGAGAAGACTCCACTTCTGGCTGTGTAACCTCCTGAGCGCTCTCAGCTGGAGGCACAGGAGTATCTTGAACGGTTTCGACGGCAGGCTCGGAGGCATCCTGGACAGTTTCAACAACAATCTCCGGGGTGTCTTGAACAGCCTCGACCACAAGCTCGGGAGTGTCCTCGACAACTTCACCGCCGGGCGTTGGAGCATCCTGAATAGCCTCAATCACAGACTCTGGGGTCTCCTGTACAGAATCTTGGAGTTCAGGCAGTGCCGATGAGGTTGCCTCTTCGGGAGCTGGTGTTGTAATTCCAGAAGCAGGTTCAGACTCTGGCTGAGGTGCCCCCTTCTTTTTCTTCTTGTCCTTTTTGGACCTTTTGGTTGGTGTGAGTGCAGCGTCTTCAGTTTGGGCCTCAAGAACCTCGGAGGATACATCGGCAGGCTGCGTGGCATCCCGAGCGGCCTCAGCAACAGGCTCTAGGGTTTCCTGAACAGGTTCATCAACCTCCGCCGGAGCAGGTGAAGTCGCCTCCTCGATGACGGGTGAAGTGGCCTCGACGACAGGTGCTGCATGCTCCTCGACGACAGTTGTTGCGGTCTCCTCGATGACAGCTGCTGCAGACTCTGACACAGGCTCAGAGTCTGGCTGAGGGGTTCCCTTCTTCTTTTTCTTATCCTTCTTTGACTTCTTGCGGGAAAGCGGGGTCTCTTCAGCCGCCGCTTCAGATTGAAGGGAAGCCTCGGCCTGGACATTGACATCGGAGGGCTTCGAAGATTCACCTTGTTCTTGTTGCACAGCCGGTTCCTCTGGTTGGTCAACAGCGAACGGCTCTTCGGGGAGAATGGGCTCCGCAGCAGGGACAGCCTTCTCAGCGGGAGGCTCCTCCGCGGATATCGGTTCCTCAGCGAGAATGGGCTCCTCAGCGAGAATGGGTTCTTCAGCGAGAATGGGCTGCTCAGCGAGAATGGGCTCCTCAGCGAGAATGAGCTCCTCAAGAGCAGAAACAGGCTCATCAGCGGGGAGGGACTCCTCCGCCGGTGGAGACGGAAGTGTCTCTTGAACCAGGACAGCTTCTTCTGGAAGAGATGCGTCAGCAGCAGAGGGCTGTGAATCAGCCTCGCTCTGCTCCTTGGCCGACTTCTTAGCCTTCTTCTTGCCCTTCTTAGACGTCTTGGCGGGAAGGGGTTCAGGGGCAGGTTCGTCTGCGGCCTGCTCAACCGGCTGCTCGGCGATGGCGCTGATGAGCTCTTCTTGGGTGCCCGACTCAGCCGGGTCATTTTCCGCTGGCGACGGAGTAGCTTCGGCGGCATGCTCGCCGGCTGGAGCGGCGGGGTCGGGCTCGGGCATAGTGTCTTGCGCCTGAGATGCCTGCTTCTTCTTCTTGCTCTTCTTGGATTTTTTGCCGACGGTGATTTCCGGCTCAGCTGGGGTCTCCGGCTCTTGTGGCGCTTGGAAGGCATCGGGCTCTTGGGTAGCTTCGAAGTTTTGGGCAGCCTCGGGCTCTTGGATCAGTTCGGGCTCTTGGGTGGGTTCGGGTCCTGGGATGGCCTCGAGTTCTGGGATGGCCTCGGGCTCCTGGGTGGCTTCGGGCTCCTGTGTGACGCCTCGCTTGATATCGTCGTCGGAGGGTGATGTCTCGACATCTTGTGCGATCGGTTCAGATGCAGGCTCCAGAACGGCCTCTGGCGTGGGCTGAACATCGTCCACGGGAACCTCCTCCTGAGTGACCTCTTTGTCGACTTGGGCCTCCTCATTAGGAGCCACCTCTGGCACCAACTCGACCTTCTCGTCGGGACCTTGGGTGTCCTCAACCGCCCGAGTCTCTACCGCGGGCGCGGGCTCATCGACAGCCTTGTCCTCGCCCTCAGGCAGGAGCTCAGGAAATTCCTCGGCACCAGATGCCTCACTGCTAGGCCACGGCTCATCCCAGGCGGAGCTCTTGCGCTTCTTCTTCTCCGCCCTATCCTTCTTCTCTTTCTTGCCGGATGCCTTCTTGAGTGAGTAAGGACGACTCTCACCAGTTTTAGCATCGTCCTGGGGTTGGGTAGCGGGGGCCTCAGAGTCAGGCACAGAGATGGTGCGGGACGATTCAGAAAGAGTTGATTTGCGGCGGCGCAGAGATTTAGTGTCGTCGTCACCTATGAGGGAGCGGCCGTCGCTCTCGGCATACTCGGTTGGTGGCTCGGACACCTCTTCCACGGTGCTGAGCTGCCGGAGCATCCGCTCTACCTCGCGGCTTTCGAAGGGAATTTCCTCGGCTTCTTGCCGAGATGGCTCTGGGGATCCAACAGGCCATGGCTCAACGTCAGCCTTAGGCTTCTTCCTCTTTGTTTTGGGCTTGTTGAGGAGGCTGTAAGGGGATCGCTCCTCCTGGGTCTGAGGCGGCATATCCTGGGAGGTGGAATCGGGTTGGGATTCTGGATCGACAGTGGAGGCGGGCTCGTGCAGGGTGGTTGGCTGGACCTCATCCGATGGTTCGGCCGTCAATGGCGCCGGTTGATCACTCTCAGTGGCTGTAGCCTCGTGAGTTGTGAGCTCTCGACGTGGTTGGGAGGGGATCTCACTCTTAGTAGGTTGGGCCGCAATGTCCAGTTGTCTGGATGATGGTGTCTCATCGACGGCGGCTTGAGATGTGGATGGTTCTTGCACGTGCTCAGTGGGTGATGCCAAGTCAGGGCTGTCATGAATTGTTTTGCTCTTGCGCTTCTTCTTATCCTTCCGTGACTGAGACTGGGTGGGCTCAATGTCAGGCTCCTGGGTGATGACTGGTTCCGGTTGTTGTTGGCTGGCGGCTAGAGCGGTTGTCATTGGGCCAAGCTCGGCGCTGGCTGCACCACTTGTCACTGGTTCAGTGGTGCTCTCGGTGCTTTCCAGTGGGGCGGTAACACTCGAGGCGAGATCCGGATTGTCACCTTGTTGTACACCTGGCTCCGCCGTTGATTCCGCAGTCGGTGGCTCGGCTTCGGGCTCGACAAGACTTTGGCGCTGCTTCTTCTTGTCTTTCTTCGACTTTTTGGAAGAAACAGCAACCTCAGCCTCGGCAGCAGTCGTGGACAAATCCTCAATCGGCAATTCTAAGACAAGGATCAACTCAACAGCCCTTTTCGTTACCGGAATTCGGACTCGACTTACCCTCATCTGCGACCTCCCTCTGCGACTCGGTCTGGTTTTGAGGTTCATCCACAAGTGGCAGGTTCTGGCCAACAATCAATCCGGCGGATGTCTCACTTTCTATCGCCTGCGGCTGATCCAGGGGGAGAGAGGCGGGCGGCTCGGTTGGTTCCTGCTGCGACTCCAAGTCAAAACCGGCTCCAGGCACGTCTCGCGCATCGGGCAAGGGAACAGTAACACCAACTTGAACGCTGGGACTCTGGGCCTCGAATTGCGCAGGCTGCTCATCAACAGAGTCGCCGCTTTGCGGGGGAACCGGGGGAACCTCGGAGACGGAGTCCTTCGAGTCCTGGGTCTTCTGGTTGTCGTCCTCACCTCTTGTTTTGGCGGAGCCCAACTGCTCCTCAAGAGGCTCCGCGAATGAGACGCTCTGCCTCTTTTTCTTTTTGTCCTTCTTCCGTTGTGCGGGTGTGCGCTGGTCGTCCATCTCCTCGGCGGGGGGAGGGCTGTCCTGCTGGGTCGTGTCGCCGCTTGGGCTGCTTGATTGGTCGTCCGCAGTAAATGTGACGCTCCGAGCTGGCTCATCTACTTCCTCGGGGCCGGTGGAAAGGTCAATCTGGGGTTCGATGGTCAATGCTGCTGCTCCGGTCATCTCAGGTTGTTGCTCGCTGGGTGGTGCTGTTGTTGCGGGCTCGGGCTCATCCACGACCGGGGTTGAGGTGATGTCCTCAGATGTTGACAGCTGGGCAGCAGGCTCGGAATCCAAGGACACTGAACCCTTCTTCTTCTTCTTGCTTTTCTTGGATTTCTTGGCGGTGGTGGTCGGCTCAGGGGGCTCCTCAGTCTGGGCGCTAGTGTCTCCTTGGGAAGCGAAAGGTTCCTCAACTGGCAAGGCAGGCGTCTCCTCAGTTTGGGGGCTGGTATCTCCTCGGGGCGAAGAAGGGTCCTCAACCGGCAGGGTAGGTGTCTCCTCAGTCTGGATGCTGGTGTCTCCTTGAGACGCGGAAGCTTCCTCCTTCAGCAACGCCGGGGTCTCCTCAGCCTGGGCACTGACAACTCCTTGGGAAGCAGAAGGTTCCTCGACTGGCAGGGAAAGTGTCTCCTCGGGCTCCTGGGCGGGTTCGGTAGGCCGAGGCACGTCCTCCACGGGCAAGGTCGCTGTCGCCTTGGCCTTCTTCTTCTTTTTGGACTTCTTCCCAGAACTGCTTGGCTCAGGCATCACCTCATCCTGAGCTGGCTCGACTGCTGTCGGCTCAACCACTGCCGGCTCGACTGCTGCCGGCTCAACCGCTACCGTTACCGAATCAACCGCTGCCGGTTCGACTGCTACAGGCTCCATTCCTGCCGATTCAACTGCTGCTAGTTCGACTGCGACTGGCTCGACTGCGTCCGGTTCGACTGCGACTAGATCCACTGTTGCCGCCTCAACGGCTTCCGGCGAAACTTGACGCAAATCCGTGATGACTGGCGTTGATTCCGGCTGAGGTGAGTCCGTGGGCAAAAGTTGCTCTAGGGTAGACTCCGGTTTTGGCTCCTCGGCAACAGGCGCGGTCTGCTCCGTGGCCACTTCGACGGGCGCCTCTTGAGTCCCCTGCTTTTTCTTTTTCTTCTTGCTCTTTTTGGAGGAAATTGTGGGTTCGGCAGTCAAGAGCTCTTCGGTTGTCTCAACCGGAGTCTCTTCAGCTGGAGCAATTGCAGCACTCCGCTCCTGAACTTCAGAAACCGCGGGCTCCAGCAGTGTCTCGGGAGCGCTCTGAACCACCACATCAGCTGCCTGCTGCTCCTGAGCCTCAAGAACCACAGGCTCAGTCGTCGTCTCCTGGGCCTCAAGAACCACAGGCTCAGGCGTCGTCTCCTGGGCCTCAAGAACCACAGGCTCAGGCGCCGTCTCCAAAACGGCAGGCTCGACAGAAGACGCCTCATCAGCTTCGGCGGCAGCCTGCTTCTTCTTCTTGCCCTTGGCCTTCTTCCCTTTCTTCCCAGCAGGCTCCGCCAACCCATCGTCAGCAGCAGCTTGGTCAGTCACCACGATGGGCTCACTGGCGGCAACCGGCTCAAGAATGGCCGGCGGCTCAGGGACAGCATCCTGTGGGCCAGCCTCGTCGGCAATTATTGGTGGTGCTGGCGGAGGTGTGGTATCCTGTGCAGACTCCTGGGGTGTCGGTTCATCCTTGGGCGTGTCCTTTGGAGTCTCCTTGCGCTGCTGCTTCTTGCCCTTCTTTGCCATGGCATCTGTTGGTTCGTCACCGGCATCGGCGGCGACAGGAGTGTCGACAAGTGTTTGCTGGGTGTCGTCGGAGGTGGCAACAGCCTGAGACTGGACTGGCGATCGAGATACGTCCTCCTCGAGCTGCTTGCCTTCTTGTCCATCACGTGGCTGGGGCTGGCTGTCCACAGCAGCCTCGACGCGTGCCGTTTCCGAGGGCGTTGCCTCGTCAACAGGGGCGTCGGGTGTGGGGATTCCAGGGGCAGGGTCCCGCTTGTTGGGTACCCAAACAGCGGTGTCTAGCGCGCTGCTCGCCGTGTCGCCCACTGATTTGTCGCTGACAGGGGGTTCATGCACCCCCGTTGCAGGCCCCACACTGGGGATCCGGCGGCTGGATTCGCCTAAACTTGGCGGCTTCATGAGGGGGTTGGGCCCCAATAGCTCCAAGATGCTGCTGGGTTGTCTCTTTGGCCGCTCGCTCTGCGCTGGGACTGCTTCGGGCGATGACTCGGACTCACGAACACCCTTCTGCTCGACCTCCTGGGGCTCATTCTGAACCGAGTCACGCTTTCCCATGCCGAAAAGCGAACCGAACCCGCCGCTAGTGAGGGAAGAGAACGAAGTCCCCCAGCGGCTCTTCTTCGCCTTGATCGGCTCGGCACGCGCGACACCAGCCTCCTGTCGGCTCCGGGTGACCTGTTCCTGAGCGTCGGGTTTCGCGGATGCGGGTACGGCGGGCCGTGAACCAGGGTCTTGTTCAGCCGCTGACTCGGCCGGGGTCGTCTGCTTCGGCTCACCGCCGGCAAGCAAGCCTGTTTTCGATGCAAACAGCTCGCGTGGCTCCACCTGCTGAGACTCTGATGGCTCTTCCACGATCTGCCTGCCGACTTCCTCCACCGTGGAAGTGGAATGAGGCTCCACAGCCGGATCAGAAACGGCGTCTGCGCTGCCGGACGCCGCCACGTTGCCAGAGCTAGAGATGCTGTCGGGTTCCAGGCTCCCTTCAACCTTCTTGGCCTTCTTCTTTTTCTTGCCTTTCTTGCTGCCAGAAGTGGAGAGTGTCTCTGGGGCGTCAGGCTGCTCGGGCGTGGGGGGCTCAAGTAGGTCACCCGCAGGGATGTCGCGCTCAACGGTCGAGACGGGTTCGGAAGAAGGCTCGCCAACTTGAATCGGTTGACTCTCAGCAGGCTCGGGCTCGATCCACGAGACCTCCTTTTTGCCAGCCTTTTTCTTTCCCTTCTTACGAGCGCTGGCAGTCTGGTCCAGGCTTGCGGGCATGACATCTTGTGTTTCGTCCGCGGGAGCAGTAGATTCGACAGCAGTCTGCTCCAGTAGCACCTCAGCCTCGAATTCAGGCTCGGGCAGGGCTTTTTTCTTGCCCCTCTTTGAAGGCGAGGAAACATCACCAATAACTCGATCGTCATCCTGGATCTGAGATCTCTGGCCCCTCTTGCCCAGGAGATAGCCGAGGGTACCTGGACGGGGCGGCGACTCTTCAAGCGTCTCCGAGTCAGGCTGCGTCTCGTAGAATGTTGAGCCCGAGAGGTAGGTCGGGGCTTCAGACGCCGCAATGGTAGAAGCATCTTCGTTGAACGAGTACACGCTCTCAGCTCTGTCGTAGCTCGGTGTGTCCAACTTGTCGTAGTCAACATGTTGCATATCAGGCCGAGCAGCATCATGTCGCATGTGTGCGATGACAAGGCCGCCCGCCGCAGCAGCGCCAGCGGCAGCAGCGGACGCCAGTAGGACGGACTCGGTCTTGTCGGCAGCGTCCAGAGCCTCCTGCTTTTTGGAGACCCTGGTTGGGGAAATGCTTGCTTTCCGCTTGTCCATTCCGGCGCCTTTCAGCTCCTCGTAGGTTGACGGAGCCTCGAAGAGCTGCTTGAGGCGGCTGACCTTGGAGGGCTGCGAAGCGAAATCCCGTTCCTGTACCGTGGATTCTTGGCTCAGACTTGGCACGACAGGAGTCGTCTCAAGGTGAGGGGCGAGCAGTGTAAAAGGCTCGGCGGGGACAGCGTGCATCGTTGACAGCTCTGTGAGCGGCCTGGAGTCGCTGTCCGGAAAGGGAGATGCCTTCTCTAAGTCTCCGTCGGCCTCAACGAGCGCAACTTCAACCGAGGCTATCTCGGTCTGGATCGGTGATTGTGGGCGGCTTTCTGGCAGAGGCGGCAGCTCATCCAAGTTCTCATTAAGACCTCGAACTTGGGCAGGAATCACCTCTTCGACGACAGGCTCCATGACAGGCTCAACGGCGGGCTCGATGACAGACTCCAAGTCAACAGCCACAGCCGGATCCATTTCGGGTTCGACGGGCGAACCAGGCCTGCTCTCTGGAAGGGGAGGCAGCGCTTCCAGGTCACCCTCCAGGCGTTGCTCGGACTCAAGACCGCGACCCTCGGATGAAAGAACTGCATCCGGAAGAGATTTGAGAGGATCAGCGGGAGCCAGTGGCTCAAGAGGAGGAGAAGAAGGACGGCTTTCTGGGAGAAGAGGCAGCACGTCGAGGTCTTGCTCCAAGCCACGCTCCTGCACGACAGGGATCTCTTCAATAGCTGGAGATGGCAGGTTCTCGGCGCTCACAGCCAAAGCGAGCTCTTCCAGAGAAGGCGAGGCAGGACGGCTGTCCGGAAGAGCAGGCAACACTTCCAGGTCTTGCTCAAAAACGTGCTCCTGCACGGCAGGGAGCTGTTCACAGGCTGGACTTGGCAGGATCCCAACTTCCACTGTCGGAGCGACCTCTTCTAGGAGCGGCGAGGTAGGACGGGTCTCGGGTAGGGGAGGCAGCTCGCCGAGCTCTAAGCCCCGCTCCCGCTCCAGCACAGCGGCAGGAATCTGTTCATCGTGCTCGGCGGCAACAGTTGGGGTTGGCAGCGTCTCCAAGTCCACAACCGGAGCAAGCTCTTCCGGCAGAGGTGAAGCAGGGCGGCTTTCTGGGAGAGAAGGCAACGCCTCGAGATCTTGCTCCAAGCTCCGCATCTGAACAACCGGGATCTGTTCCGTATCCTCAGCTGGCGAAACAAAGGTAGGTGAAGACCCTAGGTTTTCAGCGGAGGCGAGCACCTCCTCATAAGGAGAAAGAGGGCGGCTTTCCGGAAGAGACGGCAGCAGCTCCAACTCATCGTCAATCAACGACCGCGTGGGGGGTTGGAACGCTTTCGAGAGGACGGGTGAGCCCGGCTGACTCTCGGGGAGAGCGGGGAGGTTCTCCAGATCCCAGTCGGGGGAGGAGACCGATAGCTGAGCATAAGCAGGCAGTTCAGTGCTGGGTTCATCCAGGGTCTCGCTCGTGGCTCTCGGAGCATCGAAGTCCGCGACTGGAGCAATCGTTTGCTGAACAGGCGAGCCTGGGCCACTCTCAGGGAGAGAGGGTAGGTGTTCAATCTCTTCGCTCAGAGGCAGCGAGGCGAAGGCAGGAGGTGCTAACGCCAGAACAGGCGAGGCGGGTTGGCTCTCGGGAAGCGCCGGGAGCTGCTCCAGCTCGTAATCGGCAGACCAAGCTGGCGCTGCCAGAAGAGGCGAGCTCGGTCGGGTCTCAGGAAGCGCCGGAAGATCCTCCAAGTCTGTCTCCGCGGGCACAGGGAGTGACCGCAGAACCGGAGATGGCTCCGGGAGGCTCTCAGAAAGGGTCGGCAAATCCTCCAGCTCCGCATGAGCCGGATGCAGCACGACAGAGCTCGACAGCAGAGGTGACGCCTCCAACGGCTCACCAAGGTCCCACCCGTACAAAGACCCCACATTCCGCTCGGCTGGCGAGGGGGACGCCCCCCTCGCCGGCTCAACACGCGCCCTCGGGGTCGTCTCTCCGGAGCCAAAGCCCGACTCAAGCATGTCCCCAAACGTGACCTCCCCAGAGGAACTAGCAAGGCTAGGACTGGTTGGATCAATCTGCAGCGCCTGCAGCAAGCCCATCGCCGCGGCCACCCCGCCAGCAATGCTGAGATAATCCACGTCGTCGTCGCGCTCCTCGGCCCCCGGCGCCGGACTTTCGCGGGAGGGCGGTTCACTAGGCGGAAGCTCAGGATACTCCTGCTCTTCGACGACCGGCGCAGAGCTGACTTTTTCCGGAAGGTAGAGCGGCTTGAATTCGCGGGTGGAGTCCCACGACATGGGGCGGGAGGCACGGTTTCTGTGCGGGGAGGTCTCCGGGCCCGAAGCAATGGGGGAGTGGATGGGGGAGAAGCGGAAGGCCGGGGACGAGGGCCCTGAGCCGCGGCCGATAAGGAATTGGACCGGGACGGCGGTGCGGCTGGGGGTCTTGGGCGTTGTGTCGATTCCACTGCGGTGGCGGGTATGGCCGTGGACGATGGTTGACCGACGAGGACGGGTAATGATTTGGGGGGGTTCCTCCGCTTCGCTGTCGGGGAGGGAGGGCAAGGATGATGGTTCCTCTTCTAGGTCATCCAAGTTGGGTGAACCAGGCTCGCTGGGAGGGAGGGGGAGTAGATCGCCGTATTGCGGGTCGATGGCGGGCTTAATTTCCCGCTCGACAATCTCGGGGTCGACCGTCTGCGAGCTGTAGCTGACGCTACGGCGGCGGCGATATGGTTCCTCGTCCTCCTCGACGGAGTCCTGGGCGGCGTTGGGCGGGGAAAGCTGGACTGCGATGGCAGCGGCAGCTCCCGCCAGGCCGGCACCTGCGCCAAAGGTGCCGGCATTACCTAAAAAAGAATCCTTCCCATGTCCGTTTTGTGTGATCGAGCGGTCGTGGTGCCCGTTCGTTGGCAGAGACACAACCGACTTGGTGTCATGTTGCTCAGTGCCACTTCCGTTCGGTCGGCTGATGGGATCAGATACCACCGAGCTCACCTCACGGCTGATCCACTGGAAGGATTCACCTGGACGATCAGGCGGTTCATCCTGTTCTGGTATGTCGTAGGCATCTTTGGTGCTCTTGCGACGGCTCTTCTTGCTCTTCTTGCTGCTCGAGCTGGCAACGGACACCTCGGACGAAGGGCCGGAATATGTCGCGGCGTCAACAGAGCCAGAGTCCCGCTTCGTCTTCTTGGAGTTCTTCGTCGGAGATCGCTCATCGTCCTGCTCAAGCGCCGATGGTTCTCTGTTGAAAACGGCACCGTCGTCTTCAGTGGCCGGTATGCTCTCAGCTGCATCGACCCAAGAGGTGCTTGGGGCAATGGACTTGCCCTTGCCCTCATATTCGGGCACAGGCTTGACGCTGTCAATGCTCTGACGCTTCCGACGAGACTTTTTGCCCGGAGTGGAACCGGTCTCCCAATCCGGTACATCACGGCTCTCCGGGATGACGGCCCGTTCAGAAGGCTCATCAACCACGGTTTCGCAAGACGGAGGGACATAGACGGGGTCGTTCGATCCCGGCGGGGAGTCTCGCCTTCGATACATCGGGTCTTCAATCACGATATTGGGATCGAACCCGGAGCTCTGGAGGCCCGCGGCAAGAGTGGCAGGGAAGTCGATATCATCGCCAAAGGCGCCCGGCATTTGAGCGGCTCGAGGACTGGGCGGCTTCGGGCCGACTTGGGGAGGTTCTTCATCGAAGTCGAAGGGAACACGAGACCATCGAGGCGGAGTGGACGGCGCGCGTGAGGCGACGGGGGCTGGCTCAGCCTGAGGCTCCGGGACAACTTCCCGGCTTGCGTCTCGGGGCGGCTCAGGTGCGGTTTCAATGGATGGCAAGACTTCCTGAGGGGCTGTCGGCTCAACCTCCGCCTCTGCAACACCGCTGCCCTCCCCTTCAACGGCTTTCTCGCCCTCAAGCCGTTTCTGCTCCTTCGCTTTGACAGCTGCACCCGCAAGGGCCGCCATCATGCCCCAAGCACTCTTTTTCTTGAACTTGAACTTCAGAGCAGGCGGCTCCTGCGAGGATTCGCCACTGTCAGTCTCGGCAGCCCGCCCGGTGGCATAGTCCTCAGGGACTTCAACCGCCCGACCTTGCGCGTCGATGATAACCTTAGGCTTGCGCTCCGCTCCCTTCTTCTTCTCGACCTCAGACGAGTCCTCATCGGCAGCGGCGGCAGCAGCAGCCTGCTTCGCCTTCATCTTCTCCAGCGAAGGAGACGTCGTCGGGGTGGGTCGCACGATATTTAGCAGGGGCCTCTCACGCTCGCACGACGGATCCCGCGACTTGAAGACAGGAATCATGGCCGGGCCGAGGCCGGACACAGTGGGAGGCGGGGGTTGGAATTTGACGATCTCATGCGGCAGGATGTAATTGTCGACACGAACGTCAGCATTCGGGCTGTCGTACTTGCTCTTCTTCGGGGCGCGCTTCATCTCGGGCGGGGTCACGATGCGAACGACAGGTTCGTCGTCCTCGTCGTACTTGTCCACCACGGACGGTGACGGGGAGGCGCTGCGGGAGCGGACCTCGTCCTCGGCGATCCTGTCGGCGATCTTCTTCTCGCGGTAGACGCGGTTGGCCTCCTCCTGAATCGGATCCCGCACCGGTTCGCGGTCCCTGCCTCGCCGGGGTTCGCGCGAACGGGATCGTGAACGATCTCGGTCGACCGCCGAGATGGCAGCGGCAATCACAACTGGGTCGGCCGGGATGGTGGAGTGATTGGTTTCCTCGACAATGGACCGCGCATCCCGCACCTCTCGCTCGAACGAGCATTTGCGGCTCAGGCGCTCCTCGCGCTCCTCGGCGGGTTGAGCCGCTGCACGCACCCAGTCAGGCACGCTCTCGACGGTGTAAATAAGCGGCGTGATGGATCTCTCTGGAGGGCTGACTTGCGGCGCCTGGGAGTAATCGGTTGGCGCGTCCTTCTTGCTGCTCGAAGGGCCAGCTTCGGCGGGCTCTGCCACGCGAGGCTGGTAGTTGCCGTCCAGTTCCGCAAGCCGCTTCTTCTCTGCCTCAATCTGCCTCTGGAGCTCCTCCATCATACGACGGGTCTCCTCGCGCTTGATACGCCTCTCCTCGCGGGTGGGCTTACGCACCGTGGGCTCGAGGCCGCCCGTCGTCTTCTCCACCTCGCGAGAGTCAACAACGGTGGCGATGTCCTTGCCCTTGGCACGGCGGCGTTCCTCGCGTTCGCGGCTGCGCTCCTGATCGTCGTCACGAGTCTCGACCAGGCGCTTCTCGTCGCGGTCACGCTTCTTCTCGGCGTCCCTGGCGACCCGGTCACGTTCGGCCCGCACGCGGTCGTCGTGAGACCTGCGCTCTTCCTTGTAGCGGACCTCGCGCTCCTCGCGCACGCGGCGTTCGTACTGGTCGGCGGCCTCCTGTTCCTCGCGGCGGCGGCGCTCCTCCTTTTCGCGGTGCTCGCGGGCAGCCTCCTGTTCCTCGCGACGGCGGCGCTCCTCCTTATCGCGGTGCTCGCGGGCGTCGCGTTGGTGCTGTGCCTCGCGCTCGTACCGCAGGCGTTCGTCTTCCTCGCGTTGCTTATCGAGGTCGCGCTTCCTGTGAGAGTCGGACAAGATCGCAGCGCCTGCTGCAACAGCCGCCGCAGGTACGATGCCCGCAGCCGCAATCTCGGCAATGCTCCTGCTATCCGGGGCAGGGCGGGCGTGGTGGCGGTCTTCCACATCGCGCCTCTCATCGCGACGGTCGCCACGCCGGTCATGGCCTTGCTCATACGGCCGGTCCTCACGTCTCTCATCGCGACGATCGCCACGCCGGTCATGGCCCTGCTCATGAGGTCGATCCTCACGGCGGTCATGGCCCTGCTCATACGGTCGATCCTCACGCCTCTCCCCGCGTCTCTCCCGGTGATGACTTGGAAGCACCGCGGAAGAAGGCGACCCAGCCGGAACAGCCTCGACAGCACTCCGCCTGTCAGGGGTCGGCCGGGCCCGGCGATCGTCATACTCACGCCTCTCATGATGGCCCCGCTCCTCTCCCCTCCATTCCCTCCTCTCATCCACAGCACCAACCAGCGCAGCACCGGCCGCAGCCCCAACAACAGCAGGCAGAGCGCCCGAAGCAACAGCCTCGACGGCGCTCCTCCTCGACCGGCGGTCGCGCGGACTGCCCTGGTGGGCGAGGTGGTGCTCGCGGTGCTCGATGCCGACGCGCTGGTCCTCCAGCACGCGCGGCGACACGGGCACCCTAGGCTTGGGCGCCTGGATGGGGACCGGGTCGGGGCGGTTCGTAAAGACGGCGCTGTCCCTGTCCCTCTCCCTGTCCCGACGCGTCGGCGTGGACGGCACGGCGGCCGCAGCCACGACCGCCGCAGCAGCTGCCGCTGTGACAAGCGGAACAGACACGCCCGAGGAGCTCGCGGCGGCGGCTTCGAAGCGGGAGGCGTCGGCGGTCGGGACGGGGTAGACGGTGCGCATGGGGGTAGCCTCGACGGAGGCGCTGCTCGGCTGGGGGATGGGGCCGTGCTCGTGCAGGGCGGGGAGGTGAGGCGGCTCCGCGTAAGGGCCGGCGGGGCGATGATACTCACCGGGGCGGAAGCCGCAGGGGGTGTTGACGAAGCCGCGGAGGGAGTTGACGGGGCCGAACATGGCCGGGTCGACGGCGGAGCTCTTGCGGTTGGGGGGGCGGATGGCTTCGGGCGGGCGGTGAGAGACGACGGGGGATGCAACGCTGGCTCCGTGGTGGTGGTGGTGGTCCTGCGACGGGTCTGAGAGGGGCAAGTTGGGGTCTGAGAACTTGGGTACGGAGCCGTAGGCCAAGTCGGAGTCGCCATCGCTGGAATCTGAGTCCGAGGCGGATTCCCAGTCGGAGTCAGCGTCGTCGTGGTGGCCTTGGGGCCTGGAGGAGCCGAGGCCGCGGGACTGCTGGCCGTGGGAGCCGTGGCGGTGGAATTCCGACAGGGCGACGGCGGCGGCTGCCATGCGGGAGGGACGCGTCCTGCCTACGCGTTCGAGGTCCCGGTTGTTCTCGGCACGAGCAAGGTCTGAGAGCTTGCGGCCAAGGGCGATGATCTCCTCGTCGGTCTGAGCCCTGTGAAGCGCAGGCCGTCCATCGGGCCCGAACAAGGGATCATCCCGCGAGGCCTGCGGATGTTGTTGGGAGTTATAGGGGGATTGCGCATACTGCGGTTGTTGGGGATACTGGAGAGGCTGCTGGGAGTATTGCTGGGGGTGGTGCTGGGGGTGCTGTGGGTATTGCGGTTGCGCGGCCTGCTGCCTCTCGAACGAGGTCCTCGACACGTAGCCCGCGCCATAAGCCAGGTCGCTGTCGACGGAGGACGAGGACTTGTTCTTGTTGCGAAAGGAGCGGCGCTTCTTGACCTTCTTGACCGCCGACGAGGCGAAGAAGGCACGGATACCGAAGCGGCTCTTGCGCGAGATGTTCAGCAGCGAGGACGAGGTCGATGACGACGACGACCCCGACGAAAAGCTCGAATCGGCACGGGCGCGGTGCTGGGACTGGGACTGGGAGTGGGTGTGGGATTGGGCGTGGGACGACATCGGGGCGCGTTCGGCGACGGCAGCCGAGGGAGAGGCGGCAGCAGAAACAGCAGCCTCAGCGGCGGCGGCGAGCTGTTCTCTGGAATGCCGGCGCTCGGCGCGTCGCCGTCGGGAGCTCTCCGGGCTCCGGCGACGGGGCTCTCTCATCATTCTCGGCGGCGGGAAACGGGCTTCACGGCTCCTTCACGATTCATCGGTTTCGCGTCGTAGTGGGTGCGGTTACGGTATTGGGTGCATTCACGCGAAAACAGTTCGGAATGCGCTTTCGCGTCGCGTTTTTCTCGTGGACTGGCCGTAATTTTCTTCGGGCTGGTGATGGTGTTTTGTTGTTTGGTTTGGCATTACTAGGGTCCTTCAAGGAGGCTGGGATCCAGCTCTCGATCCGCACCCGTCCACCGTAACATACAGTACCCACAGCGCCACCCTGCTTCCAGGGTTGCTTGCCGGCCCTTGGAGCTCTCCTCACCGTTGTTTGGGCTTCAGCCCGCCAAGGTGACCGGGGGGAGGGGAGGGGAGGGGGTTCTGGCAAGGATGGCAGCTGGGCGACCGCCATCCACCAATCCATCCGAACAGAGCAACAGCCGCTGACTGCCCCCACTCCGGGCCGAGCCTGATGGCCACCCTCAGCTGGGGTGGATCCTGTCGCGGCCCAGCTCGGAGCATCCATTGGACGAACGGGACAGCATTGGCCTTGCCAGGATCCACTTCTCCCGGGCCTGCTGCATCGCTGCGCGCCAGGGTTCTCGCCCACACATGAGCAGCCGTGGCAGCATCCCGTTTTGACTTGCATGTCTGGCAGCCGACTCGTTCGACTGGTGCGTCTCCACGTGTCAGCCGCCAACCGACGAGAATTGGCCTTTCCCGTTCCCGCCATGCCCAGCTCGGCCTCTTGTCAGGATGTCCTCGGTACATACAGTCAGTCAAGTTCGAGCACTAAAACTTTATGATCGCCCTGTCTAGTCCGATCATGTCCGAGCATGCTTTCTGCACGTTCGGCTGCCTACCTGACTTCCATTCTTGCTTCCAATCTGCTAATCACTTCACGTCACACAGCATCGTGCAGAGCTGTTGGCCAGATTGAGCCTGCAGGGATACTGCCACCCATGTCACAGACCGGGTCCGCCCTCTCCTCAATGAATGAAGCAACTGGCTGTCGGGTTTGGTCGAGACACTGCGGGTCATTGTCTTGCCATTGCTTCACGGGCACCCAGCCTTGCATCGCCCGCACGACCTCATCTATCCTCTCCTGCCGCCGCCGGAGAACATCAATGTGCCACTCGGGGATTATGATTCTCAACAACCGAGCATAGAGTGTGCTGTATGGCTTGAAGGGCACCGTGGTATGTCGAATTGAGAGGCCTGTCGGAGCCGGCGGCGCGATTCCAGGGTAGTCAAATCTAGCGAGGAAGGCAGAGGAGACGTCAGCGGTGAAGAGGTGAACCTGGTCGTGGTCTTCGTGATCGGTAAAGATGACGTGCACCTACGCGACATTAGAGAACGCCCAGCTGCTCGCGATCAGAGGGTAGCGCACCGGAGATAAAAAGCTGCCTGCTTGACCCTTTCGCCGCAGGACGATTTGTTGTTCTTGTGCCATGGAGATTAGTAGCGCCACGATATAGGGATCGCGCCGGGGATCCGGAGGGGTGACAGCTTTGTATCGGAGCTTCGCAGTGCGCCTGACTGGCGGGTTTCGGCGCCGGAACCCCCATGGGTCCCATGTGAGGCCGAATGAGTCGTAGCGAAGCCGGTCAATGATCCTATATTCGGTCCACGCGGCGACTGGGAAATCGTAGCCATCTGGCCCGACTCGAAGCCCGAAGCTGAGGGCGTGCGTACGGTTGATCGAACGCTGGTTGCAGTCAAACCAGAATCCGTGCCTAGCAGAACGCGCAGAACAAGTTAGTCGCTCAGGCCGAAGCGGATGCTGCAATCACGGGACGGGACGACGGACTCTATCAACACCAGGGGGCCTTTCGAATACCCAAGCAGGTTCTGTACGCCATCTCGTCGAAGTCGCTCACCAAACCGTATGGCCCAATTCCGGGCCGCCCTAGCACCTCTGCGTTCGCTGTATGGGAACTTGTCGCCGGCCGGCTTGATGGGCGCTGGAGAGGGTGGTTCAAATGAGCATTCCAGCAACTCAAGTTGGCGGCTGGTCCATTGGAGGGGAGGTACAAGGAGCCGCTCGCGGGGATGTAAACGGAGTATCTGGTTCAGTGACAGTGGCCGTAAGGCAGAGGCACCCGAGAGGCTGGAAATTGGAGGCGATGCCGACGGTGATGGCCGCCCCATCGCAGCCGGAGAAAACCAAGCGACGCGACGCGTTTTGGCAGCTTGCAACAGATGGGTGTCCGAAACCAAAATGGAGCTCCAGCAGCGAGGTGGGCCGTGGTCCCGGGTGTGGCAGCTGCCAGAACACAGCTGGCAGTTGGCAGCCCAGCTGGTTCGTCTATGGTTTGCTTCCGTCGAAGTTGTTCAGTTTTGCGTGTCGTCAATTCTGATTTGTCCCATGTGGAATATTTTTGATGCGATCAAGAGATGGGTTCGCATGTGCGCCTTCAGCTCCGCATCGTCTTCCACGAGGGGCTCGGGAATTAGCGATATTCTGGCCGGTTGGATCTGTCCGTCTGGTCTGTGAAAGGAAGAGAACGAGCAGAACAGCCCAGCACCAACTCCTACACAGTATATCAGTGACTCCCGCCCTAGCCAATCACAGCTGTGTTCCATTGGTTGGTGATGCTGCCTACATAGGTACCTAGATCTCCCCGCGCTCTTCGAGCCCGACGCCCCATTCCGGCGGCTCAAGGCAACCACCGAGGCAAACTAGCGCCAACACACACACTTCCAGCTTCTCTCAGCCTATCGTTTCACCAAGACCAGGGCTGGCAACAAGGCGGCCCATCTGCAGCCAGAATGAATCACGGAACAGCTGGGTCTATTGAAGGAACACTTCGAGGCATGCAAAGGGTTTGTGTGTGCTCCCGAGTCCTCAGCGGCGAAGCAGGACCTATAAGTTCCAGTGATCCCGAGGAGGGGGGCTGTTGTCCCTTCATTTCCTCTTGTTCTTCTCCAGCAGCACCTCCTTCACTTCCATCTCTTTCGACTTTTGTCTCGGCTTTGCTCTCCAATTCTCCCGCGACTTCTCCCTCGACCTCCCAATCAACGACTTGGCATCTGTCTCTCTTCACATCTTCGCTTTTCTCCACTTTCTTCTGTTATTTCAACCTCTCCCTTTTGACTTTTGCCTCATTTTCTTCCCCGTCTTCTTTGCTGATTTTCTCGTCGTCTTTTTCGCCGACTTATTCCTCGTCTTCTTCCTCGAATTCTTCGTTGATTTCTTCCTCGGTCTCCTTGGCTTCTCTCTCGACCTCTCGCTCAACTTCTCTGTGAAGTCCTCCTTCAAAATCCCTCCCCCCCGCCTACTTTCCTTTCTCCTTCGCTTTTGTCTTCGCTTCCACCTTCGGCCGGACATCTGACCCGACGTCCAAACCCAATCACTACGTCAAAACATCAGTAAC
>FTCU01000357.1_pt1 | contig 19808 bp, 35 predicted proteins | sample 1639521 | NCBI WGS metagenome assembly FTCU01 (sample SAMEA3914864, study PRJEB12502) | metagenome | biome: forest; material: soil | place: USA | collected 2012-03-12 | depth 0.3 m
CAGGTACCTGTACAGGGGAAAGACTTACCCCTTGTACTCCGAACCTCCCGCAGTAAGCTCTCCCGGCACGGGTTGTGGAGACACGCCAAGCCTTGAACCGCCGTTCAGAACTCCAAGCTGCGCGTCTCGCGATTTCATCAGTGCTGGGTTCCAGCAACCAACTTGGAGAGCGGCCAAGGATCAGGTTCAATTGAGGTTTCCCTGTCAGCCACCATGGCCGAGACCAGCAACGACGACGACGCAAAGTCGAACAAGCGAAGCCATGCCGACTTTACTGGCGACGATGGCTCTGGTATGTTTGTTGCAAGCGGCTACCGTCTCATCCCTCATCCCCGTCTTCCTCCCCCATCATCGCTTCGTTCCGTGTTTCCCTGGCTGACAAAACAATGCAGAGAGCTCCTCGGACGACGACATGGGCCCCCAACTGCCCTCGGCCGCCGCCCCCAAGAAGAAGCGCCGCGTTCTCCCCCACGAAAAATTGTACATCTCGGCGCTGCCCATGTCGACCCGCTACTCCAAATCCCTGATGCACAAGGAGCAACTCGCCTTCCTCACCATTACCCCGCTGACAGACTTCCTCATTACAACATCGGTCGATGGCGTCGTCAAGTTCTGGAAGAAGGTCGCCGACGGGATCGAATTTGTCAAGGAGTTCAAGGCCCACCAAGGCGACGTCCGATCTGTGTCGTGCAGCCAAGACGGCCGCAGCTTTGCGACCGCGGGCCTGGACAAGACGGTCAAGTTATTTGACGTGGTTACCTTTGACCTTCTCGCCGTCCTCCAGCTCGACTTTGTGCCCCGGTGCGTCTGCTGGGTACATAAGAAGGGGTCCTCCCTGCCTCTCCTCGCCGTTTCCGACAGCGCAGCCAAACCCAGCATCCGCATATACGACGGCCGGGGCGAGAACCAGGAACCCATTCACACCATCGTCGGTCTTCACCGGAGTCCCGTCTCACTGATGGTGTTCAACCACCACTACGACTGCGTTTTGTCAGTGGACGAGGGCGGGATGCTGGAATACTGGCAGCCGGCCGGGTCGTACGAGAAGCCCGACAATGTCTTCAAGTTCAAGACTTCGACAAGTCTGTTCGAGTTCAAGAAGGCAAAGTCTGTGCCCTCCACAATAAGCCTTTCTGCGGACGGGAGTCGCTTCGTGACTGTTTCCTTCCCGGATCGGAAGATCCGCATCTTTGACTTTGCCTCTGCCCAGCTTCAGCGGACATACGACGAGTCACTCCAGGTCATAGAAGAGATGCAGCAGGCCGGAACCGCACTGCAAAAGCTGGATCCCGTGGAATTTGGGCGCCGACTGGCCGTGGAGCGCGAGATCGAGTCGCCCGAGCTCCGCGACAAGTTCAACGCCATCTTTGACGAATCAGGACACTTCATTCTGTACGGGTCCTATCTCGGCGTCAAGGTCCTCAACACATACACAAACCAAGTCATCAAGCTTTACGGGCGGGAAGAAGGATTCCGGCCCTTGGCGTTGGCGTTGTACCAAGGCCAGCCCCAAAAAAAGGGGCTAACGACGGTTGCCATGGCAGCATCAAGCAACCCCCTGCTCCAGGAGTCTGAGACGAGAGACCCAATACTGGTCGCTACGGGCATGGGGAAGGTTCGCTTCTACATGTTCACCAACGAAGAAGACATCTCTAAGTCGTCAAGAGACGTCCAGAACGAGAAGCCGACCGTGCTGGGGCAGAAGAAGGCGGAGGCAAAGAAGAAGGCTGAGACAGGGACAGCAGCCATCATCCACACGACCTATGGCGACATCCATATCCGCCTGTTCCCCGACGCGGCACCCAAGTCGGTCGAGAATTTTGTGACGCATTCCAAGCGCGGGTACTACAATAACACCATCTTCCACCGCGTCATCAGGAAGTTCATGATTCAGGGAGGAGACCCCCTAGGCGACGGGACTGGCGGCGAGAGTATCTGGGGGAGGGAGTTCGAAGACGAGTTCAGCAGCTTGAAGCACGACAAGCCATACACTGTCAGTATGGCCAATGCTGGGCCCAACACTAACGGCAGCCAGTTCTTTATTACAACTGAAAAGACGGTATGGTACACCCTCTCCTTGAAGCGCCCGGGACCCAATGCTAACAACGACCTAGCCCTGGCTTGATAACAAGCACACCGTCTTTGGTCGCGCCGTGCAGGGTCTGGACGTTATCCACGCCATCGAAAACGTCAAGACGTACAAGGAAAAGCCGGTAGAGGATATCAAGATTCTCAACATCGAGATTGCCTAGCCGGCCGGCAAAGATGTTGCGCAGGGCAAATATGAATGCAAGCCGCCATCGCGGTTTGCCTTGGGCAACGAGAGTTCCGCGCCTGAATCAGGGAAATAGTCCGTGGTGTCAATATCAATCTCGAGGTTGGTTGTCCAAAGCAAATGTGCATCTGTCATCATTTTTACTGGAAATAGTATGTCCGCCAAATACCACCATCAAAGGGATGACTTGACATCCCCTCCGTAGTTGAGCTTCCGCAAGAGACTCGGGTTCAGCTCCGCGATGTTCTTAACCCCAGCCAACCCCATGGACTGGTCCACGTCGGCGAGGAGCCCTGCGAGGACATGCCGGGCACCCTCAGTGCCTGCAGCCCCCAACCCGTAGATCACCGGCCGCCCGACCAAAACGGCCTTCGCCCCCAGTGCGAGCGCCTTGAGAACGTCGGCGCCGGTCCTGATCCCCGAGTCAAACAGCACCGTCAGCTTATCTCCCACCGCCTCTACAATCTCTGGCAGCATCTCCAGACTCGGCACGGCCCCGTCCAGCTGCCTGCCTCCGTGGTTGCTCACCACAATTCCGTCCATGCCACACTCCACCGCTCTCCTTGCATCCTCCACGCTCAGCACCCCCTTGAGCACGATCGGCCCGTCTCCCCACAGCCGCCGCAGCGTCGCCACGTCCTCCCACGCGTGCGCGTGGCCCGAAAACACCTCGCCCAGCCACGCCCGACTGGCGCCGACGACGTTGTCTTCGACCGCGTCGCCGTCCGACTGCTCCGCGAACTGCTTCCGGAACACCGGGTCACTGAAGCCCAGCGCGTTGCCTTGGCCCGTCACGAAGGGGAGGTATCCGCCGTCGAGGTCCAGCGGGCGCCATGACATGGTGTAGGTGTCAAGCGTAACCACCAGTACCGTGCAGCCCGCGGCGCGGGCGCGATTCAGCAGGGAGGCCGTGATGGCGTCTGACAGGGGCCAGTAGAGCTGGAACCAGCGCGGGGCGGTTTTGGGCGGCTGCTGCTGCTGCTGCTGTTCGCCCCCGTCCTCGCCCTCCGCGGCCTGGAGAGAGAGGTCCGCTGCGGAGGCGACGTCTTCGATGGGGGTGGTGGAAGCCGTGCTGTAGATGAATGGCACGCCGAGGGAGGCGCAGGCTGTCGCGACGCCCTTTTCGCCGTCGGCGTGGTAGGCGCCCTGGACGCCGACAGGGGCCATCAGGAGAGGGGTCTCTGGAGAGGACAGGTTAGTAACCCAAAGCATGCGTGGGTCGGGCAATATATCACTTGCCATACGTCTGTCCAAACAGCTTGACACTCAGGTCTCGTGGCACAGTCGGCCGGAGCATGCGGGGAATGAGCTTCCACTGGCGAAAGGCCAGGCGGTTCGCATGCATGGTCGCCTGTTCGCCAGCGCCGCCAGCGACGTAGTTGAAGGCCTCGGGGGTCATAACTTCCTTTGCTGCTTGCTCCAGCTTGTTGGGGTCCGTCGTGACCACGGGCTTCTTGCTGGCCATGATCGCCTGGGCGTACAGGTCGAACTGGTATTGGCCGTACGCTGGCCGTCCCCCCTTATCCTGCGATCCGAACATCTTTCCTGGGGGTGCTGCGCTCACAATGTGTTGTGGTGCGGTTGGATAAGGCGAGATTGAGAATGCCCCTTGTGTTGCTGCTGGCCGAGACAATATCTACTCTCATCAGTCCGTCGGAGACGGAGTGAAGTAAACACCCCGACCCCTGTTGTGCCCCAGTTCCCCGCATCGAGGGATGCCTCGGCGATCGATTGTTGGTGGGGTCCGCTGCTGGTGTGTAAGATTGGAATGCTGACCCAACGGACGGAGTACTCCGGACTCCGTTTTTCAGACTTGACACGCACAGACTGTAGGTCCCTTCATCAACCTGACGACACAACTCAGGACCACGAGGAGACTGGGAATACCCGCAGATGCCCGCGAGCGCGGGTTATTCTGAAAACATTACCTCGGGCGCCTATAACAACAAGAGACATATCCATATCTTCCCTTTCCCTCCGGTTTTCAACCCGTTTGCCGACGACGCCTGCTGCCATGACATACCCGAGTTGGCCTCGAAAACCGCAGCTGTGAAGTGAAAAAATAAATAAATGAATAAATAAATCCGGTTGTTCTCTGACCTGATCATCCTCAGTCGTCAGAGATCGCCGGCTTGGCATCTGAACTTGCAGACTGCAATCTCGGCCTCCTCGCTGCTTATCGCTTGACAGACCACAGCTCCCGTGTCCTGCGTAGAATTGTCAGCTTTGGCAACTCCAGTCACGCCAGTGAACAAATGCAAGTACATACCATCCCAGTTCCCGTATCTTCTTGGAATTGGTCTGTGAGGCTTTCTTGTCGCTGGTCCAAATCGCAAGCGCCTTGCTGCACGACGCGAAGGCCTCGACCAGCTCCTTCATCCTGTTGCCCTTCATGAACTCCTTGGCCACGTCCGAGCCCTTCTCAGCGATCACTGCCGCGAGATCCATGCACTCCAAGAGATTGTCTCGTGAGAGAGAAGTGCCCGCAAAATGCAGGCAGCTGATGTAAGCCAGTACGGTCTCCGGGATGTAGGCTTCGCGGAGCTCATGGAACTCCTTGTCAACTGATCCTGCGACTGTTAGCCCTCCAAAACGCAGCGACGAGAACGGTTCCCTACCTTCGTTCGACACCAGGAGCCAATTTTTCAGCACTGGCTGCATGCAGGCTTTGGCAGAGCGGACCTCTTGGCTGGTATGTTGCCACATCTCGCGCGACGTGCTGCTTTCCCTATCGCAAATAGGGTTAGTCAATAATGGCATAGGTGTTGAGAATGTGAGGCAACATACTCCCTGCTGAGCCCTGCCAACGACGACAAAGTCTCCATAGAATCCAGCGCTCGGACAAGGCACTCGAGCTCCCAGACATTCCGTACGAGCGTGATGAGTTTGTCCTTGCCGAACTTGCACTCTTCGAGAAACTCGGCGGGAAAGTCACCATTGGCGAACTCCTCAAACCAACCGGGGCCAGAGTCCTCGCTCGCTTCCCTCACCGGAATGGGCGACTTGTTCTTGACGATGGCTCGCCCCGAAACCCGTTCGCTGAAGGCGCGTGCAGCACGAAGCCGTGTTCGTTCTACCAGGGGTTAGAATCCAAAGCCAAAACGGCGACTGGGAAAACATACTCAGGAGATACTTGTAGATCCGGATGGCGAAGGTGCAGGCCTCGACGAACTGGCCCGGAACCAGCATGAGCCACTCCATGGAACGAATGATCAGGTCATCCTCTTTATCAACGAACTCGGCATCCTCCCCAAAGAAATCTGGCTTCATAACCCGGCCGTACTTGAGTGTTGCCGGTCCATCCTCGAGGATCCTGAAACGGCCCTTAGCCTCGCAGCGTAGCGATTCGTCCTGGACGTCCTCCAGATAGAGCAGTGGCTGGCTCTTTGCAAACTCGGCCAGATCAATCCCCAACTTCCTCATTATGGTAAGTTGGTGAATCCGGGCGTCGTCGTCGACGATGTGGATCAAATTTCTGCTCAGCGTCGCGTACAACCGGGCGCCGTAAAGCTTGGAGCAGTACAGCGGTATCATTTCCTCCAGATTGGCAAGACGAAGGTAGCTAATATAGGCTGCAATGATATTCTCTTGTGCTTGGTGCCGAGCCTGGAGCGCACCCTTGTCGGTCGTGAACCCGCTGACACGGTCGAGGGTGGAGATGATGATGAGGACGTGAGCCAGTATCCGGAGGCCGTCGTGGTCCGCCAGATCAAAGTACTTGTCTTGGTTGAAGGTTTCTGTCAAGGGGAGGGAAACTTCGGGTATCAACTTGGACTTCTGCTTCTGGTTCGCATGCCTGGCCAGCATGAGTCCTTGTAGAAACAGGTGGCGGTCGATTTCGTTCGAGACGATGGCGCCCTGTAGAGCCTTGGTGGTCCTTATCGCCTCTTCCCTCGTCTTCGGCTCCGTTTCCAGGGAAGTGATCAGCCGCTTGCTGACCGTCATCGGATCGCTGTGGTGCACAACGGCGTTGAAGGATGGAAATTGCTCGGCAGCCTTGGCCGCGTCGGCCCCGCCATGTTTGGCCAGGTACAGATCAAACTGGGTCCTGAGAAGGGCGTTGTAATGCGCAAAGAGAAAGTCGTCCCAGGATTTGCACACCTTCTCCACACTGGTGATGTCTCCAGCGAGTAGCCCGTAGACGGCTCGGTCGTACTCCCCTGTCCCGCCGTCTCGGGCAGCGGCAAAGCACATCCGTCTCCAGAGAACGAGCGATGCTGGCTCAAACTCTGGCTGCTCTTCATCTTCGGGATTGGAAAGTGGCAGGGGGGCGATCGATGCCGCCCTCCACAGCTCTGTCCGCTCCGAGCACCATTCCCTGACCTCGGACATGGAACAGCCCCGTCGAAGCATCTCGAAGCACCCAAGCCAAATGGCACGCTCAAAAAACGCGTCTTGAGGTTCCAGTTTGCGTGCCTGACGCGTGACAGCGTCTGGGTCCAGTTGAGTGACCACCGTCTTGGAGCCGAGGTGCGACTGGGCGGCTCCGGCGTCGCGAGGATCCAGCACGCCCTGATAGCCGTTGACACTCTTTTGCAGCTTGATCTTGTGGCGTGTATGGAGCCAGCCGTGAGCCAGTATGTCGCCCCTCTCGGCATTCTGTTGCAGCTCGCTCACCACCTCTTCAATGGGCGGTCCGTAGCGCGCGCTGCTCTGGAGCCATTCGAGAACGATTTTCCTCTCGCGTGCCGCCGAATCAGAGACCAAAAAGTCATTCCACCACTGTCTGCGCGTCCGAGCCGACCCGTCGTCACCGCGTCTCAGCTGGGATGCGATCTGGTCGCGGTACCGCAAGGGTAGTATCCGCCGCAGAAGGTCCCACGTTTGCGCTTCCTCTTCAACACGGCGCACCTCGTCGGGAGAGACGGCAGCGTTGTTATTGTCGGCTTCGTCGATGTCCATGTCCGCAGAACCGGCCCTCTGCCAGCTCCCTCCTCGCACCGATCGATCCCGAGGTTCACGCTCCCGTAACCTGTCCGCCCTCTTGCGTGTGTATGTGTAGTAAGAATCGACGAGACCGAAGATCTGGGCACGCTTCGCGGCTGGCGTTCCGGTCAAGTCGGTGTTGTAGCGGTCGAGCTGGGCAGCGAAGTAGTCGACCTCCTCGCCCACCCGGATGGTGCTCTCCTGGTATGTCGTTTCGAGAGCTGCCATTTCATCGTTTGCGGGCCCTGCCGAGCATGTTAGAATCGCGCGCTGTCGCCAATGAGGCCAAACTCCAGGCCTGGACCAACCTTGTGCTGGGCCCGGCGAGCTCGCCCGAGAGCTCTCTGACACGGGGTAATCCTACAACAAACAAGGTCAGCAACGATTGAAAGTCTCAACCAACCCATGGAACCGGAATAAAGAACTAACAAATGCCGGAGCCATGGTCAATGGGCCCAATGCCGGTGGTGTTGACGACCAGCTGGGCACCAGGTCCTCCGTGTTGCGCGTCTGCAGGCCTCGAAAGCTGGGTGGAGCTCCAGAGTCGGTTGGTTGCCCAGGTTATCGCATTCTGCGCCTTGGGTTTGCGGATCGCGGGTTTTCGAAGAAAGGGAGCCGTCGACGTTCCCTCCAAACTCGTTGCGGTGTGGGTCCCCTCTAGGCAACTGACCGGTTCGGGTTCTTGCTCCTGCTCCAGCGCTGGGCGATCGCGGTCGCGTCACTGGGTTCGAAAAATCGGGTGGGTGCACGCATCGACCGCCGCAGCAAAGCGGGAGCTGTTGGCGGCTGGCAACCCCCAGCTCCCCTGGCTGTGCACGAGCCAGGCATTGTGCGCTGGGTCCAGCCAGAAAGTGGGGCCCTGCCCACCCCGGCAGGAGAGTAGAAAAGTCAACACGCAGCCAAAAATTTTGAAGGTTTTTTCTCTTTTTCTCCTCACAATGTCCATGGCATTCATATTAGAGTCTCGGAACAAGCCCTTCATTGTTTGTTCAGGTCCACGCGGCCTCTCGCGCGCTCAATGATAGCCTAGAGGAATCCCGCACCCTCCTTTCAAGTTACCTGACGCCCCTCGGGGCTCTGCAGGTGGACATATTTGGATGAGTGATACATTTCGCTTGCTCGTCACTGGATGTCTTTCCTCCTCTGTTCGATCTTCAGCCGCAACAGGTTGGGCTTAGGACAGCTGACGGTGGTCGCATCGTCGCCGTTCCTCTCGTAGAATGCTTGGCAACACTCGTAGAGAGCGTCAACCAGTTTGGTGCATTTCGCCTCGTTGTACCCGTTTTTCGTCAAGCAGTCTGGGGCCGTCAGCAACCATGTGGCCGCTCATCCCTGAGAGGACCCCGTCCAAGCCAGAGACCGTACCTTGAATAGCGCACTGAGGGAACCACAACTCATGTGTCAGCACGGTTATCTCTTCCCCTCCCCCAGAAAACCAGAAAAAGGAAGGACTGGACGACTGGACGAACCGCTCTGGGATGACATGGAGGTTTGCTCTGGACATCCTGCTCAAGCCCCTGGACAAGAGCAAAATGATCAGCGGGGTGTTCAGCAGCTGAGATTGGGACGGTCATCGTCACATGAAACCAGGACAGACCATTGCGCAGGAGTAACTTGTTGACGAGTGAGCGGGCTTGTGTTTTCTCTGGATGGTTGATATGTGGAATCCCTCGCAGCTCTGTGGAACGAATTTCCTGGTGTTTCTTGGGACCTGGGCAATGATGTCAGGGATCCTCGTTCGTCCGCACCGTACGGATACCAACCCTTCCAAGCACCCGGCGGCTGCCGCCAATGGATTCTGGGTGCAGCACCGCTTTCTGACAAAAATAGCAGTTGGTCAGAGTTCGCATGTAAGAGTTGGGAGTTGTAGACAATACACCAACAGACCATGCCAGCTTCGTTTCCTTTTCTTCTTCTTCTTGACTGCAACCTCTTTCGTTCCGTCTATCAGCCGGCCCATCGCCCTCGAAAAGCGCTGGATCAAAGTGGGGCAGGACTGTTGGTGAGGAGGCCCTTGCTGCCGTGCGTCGCGTGTGCACTGGCTGGTTCTGATTTGGGGGGTGGTGCTGCCTGGAAATCGCAAGGCAGCCTAGCCCACCACTTTCATGCCTTTCTTTCAATTACCAATCGCATGATTTCACAGTGCCCAAATTCACCAGGTGATCTCCTTGAAGTAATCTTTGACCAGTCGCAGCGAGGGGTTTGCCTCCTCAAACCGCAGCCAGCACAACCATTCTCTTTCTCTGGAGCACTTGACTTGGTTGTTGCTTTGCCGGCAAAGAAGAACCTGGAAGCCTTTTGGTGACTGCAGCACTAAACTTGGGTCAACCCCACCACCGCGCGAGCCTCCTCCTCCACTGGCAACTTATCCCACCTTCTACCACCAACATCAGGCAGAACCCCCAAAGGACGCAAACACACTCAAAGGAGCGACCTCAAAGTTTCGGTGTTCCTTTGACCTCCCACCCAACAATAAAAACACTCCCAGTGCCATCCGCGATTTGGCGAACCGCGCTTTCTGGAGGTCAGTTCCCCATCGCCTGGTGCCCCTCCACCGCCAGGACCTCCCCCCTCCATCCAAGCTCCTGCCTTCCCACCGCCTACACAGCACAAGCTTTGCGTCTCGAACCTCTTTTTTCTTTGGACTGACAAAAAATCCCATCCATCGCCACAGACCGGCCCCTTCTCAACTCACAAACCTCGAAACCTACACCAAGTCAAGCCATGGCCGACAACGCCGAGAACGGCAGCCCCGTGCAGCAGGGCCTGGAGGCGCCCCAGCCCCCGACTGAGCACCTCAACATCAAGGTGACGGACAACAACAACGAAGTCTTTTTCAAGATCAAACGCAGCACGAAGCTGGAGAAGCTCATGACGGCGTTTTGCGAGCGTCAAGGAAAATCGCCCGCGACGGTGCGGTTCCTGTTTGAAGGACAGCGCGTCCAGCCTACAGATACTCCAGATACGGTGAGTCGGGTTTTCTCCCCCTTCTGTCCCTTCTGGAGATGGGTGGTTTCCTTGGCTGGGCGAGATTGGCTTGCTGACGTATGTTTGGGTTGCAGCTGGAAATGCAAGACGGCGACACACTCGAGGTTCACCAGGAGCAAGTCGGTGGTTGCTGAGCGCCGGGATCGACGGGGGACGACGGGGGAAAGGCGATCGGGCTGGCAACATGTAGACACCTGGTTTCGGGATGGCAATGGGATATCACGGTTTGCAAACATTAAACCCATCTATTTCTGGCGGGGGATACCAAGCTGAGGCGTGGTGATGACGGAGGGGAGCTTGAGGCTGGGTTTCGGCCTGAGATCGGTGCATCTTGCGGCCCAGAAATCCGGCACACTAGGGGATATTTGCATCCCCCTCAAGTATGAATGCGCTGGTTTCTCGTAGCTGCTGCGTCGTCCCCTCACTCTGCTCCTTCTTCCCTCGCCCCCTGTCGGCCTCCTTCTTTTTCAACCGAGACCCGATCGCGGGCGGAGCGGCCGTGTTTTCCTTCTCTCCCTCTCTTTTCACACACATCAACTGCATAACTGCTCGGAGGAGGACGGTTCAATTCCAAGGGAAATGGTTGGACATACGATTGGATCTACAAAGCCAAAAAAAAAAAAAAAAAATTACAGAGCTACAAACTCCAGCCTTTGCAATATGGCACCAAACATGACCCGAAATGCATCATCATCATCCAATGCCCACTCTCATGCCTTCAACTCCCTCTCCATGCACTTGGTACACAGTACCACGGTCTCGCCCGGCGCCCCGCGTCCTTCCATGGGGAAGATCTGGCCATCGTCGAAGCCGCCGTTGCAGGTGGCACAGCGGAAGCACTCGTCGTGCCACTCGCCGCCCAGGGCGCGGATGTACTGGCCAATGACGGCTGTCTTGCACTTGCGGCACTTGGGGGCGCGGCGCTCGGTGCGCTTCGTCTGGCAGGACACGCACCACGCATAACCGTCCTTTTCGATATGCGTCATGCCCTTCTCGAACGGGTCGCCGCACTCGGCGCAGAAGAAGTGGCCAAAGTGCCAGTGGGCGCCCAGCGCCACCACGTGTTCGCCCATGATGGGCGTCTTGCAGTGCTTGCAACGCGGCGCGTACAGCTCATGCCAGTCGAGGTGGCAAAAGAAACGCATCCGCTCGTCGCCGTCCTCGGCCATGGTCTGGCCAGGCTCTTCGGGGAGCGCCTCGCCAGCGGCTCGACGAGCGATGCGGTCCAGGCGTGCAGCGCGGTGGTTGTCGGGCTCAGGTGAGATCTCGAGCGCCTCAAGGGAGGTTCCGCAGGCGTAGCAGGCAAAGCACTGCGGGTGGAACCGCTCCGACGTGCCGGCGAGCGACACGAAGCGGCCCTCAATGAAGTCCCCGCACTCGTGGCAGCGAGCAGTAGCTCGGCTGCCAACTGGCTTCGAGGCGGGTGTCCAGTGCCCACGAGGCCGTGCTGCCTGCCGGATGCGAGGGGCCCCAGCCTGGGGAGTGGGGAGCGGGCGACGAGAGCCGCTACTGGCGCTGCCGATGTTGTCGTCGGGGGTCACAATTATTGGTATGCTAGGGCCCTGACCCTCTCCATCGGGCTCAATTACGATTGCAGGGGGGGAGGCCGAGGAAGAGTCTGATATCGCGATCATGGGCACAGGAGGCCCATCTACTTGAATAGCGGGCGGGGTTGGCTGGGGGCGCCGTGACGGCGACGGTGTCGGTGACGGCGAGGCCGAAAAATCATCCGAAACAGAGATAGAAGGGATCGCTTGGGCTTGCTGCCGCGACTGCTGCTGACGGAGTCCGCCCGGGATAAGGCAGATTGGGTGGCTGATCCCCTCTCGGTCGGATCTCGACTCTTCTGACTTGTCGTCAGTAGCCTCCTCTTGGGGCTTCCAATCTTTATCAAAGCTTACGATAGGTCGACCTGGGCTATCGCTGACCGCCGACGGCGTGGGGAGCTTGGCGCTGCGGTCTTTCAGCTTCATGCTCGTGGCCTGCCTTATATCGTCGCCGCGGACCTCGATGCCGTGCTTGCGCGGCACATCATCGCGTTGCGCTAGCAGGACAGCGGTGCGGGGATTCGTTGTGTACTGAGGGTTTCGAGACTGGCTCGGGGGGTTCCGGTGAATCTCGGACGTCGACACCAGCTTCTGAGGCGAGGGAGGGGAGGAGGCTCCATTGGATCCAGCTGCTGCCCTGGGGGTGAAGTCAAGCCGGTTCAAGGGCTCCTTGGACCTCGGCCGAAGAGGGTTGGCGGCAGCATCGTCCGTCGCCGAAGTCTGAGGCTTGCCAAACGTTTCACTGTCGGGCTCCTCCCAAATCTGGTCGACGGAGAAGGGCTTCTGAGCCTCGTTGCTCATATTCCGCTTCTGCCTGCTCCTGGGATGCCCGCCAGGAGCCGAACGAGGACCCGCGGGAATGTTGCCGTACGGCTTTGGATCCCGGGAGGCAGTTGGCGTATTCTGCGCAGCCCCGACTTGTTGTTCCGCAATAGACGCTTGACGGAAGGAGGCAAACGAAGGACGGCCAGAAACCTGCCCAGGGCTATCACCCTCGGTCGAACTGCCAGATACCGAGCGCGAAAGAGGCGGATCCCGGGCAAGCCCGGTGGGCGCGACGTCGTTTCCATACCTACCGACGCTAGCGGTACGGGCGTGGGCGTAGCTGTCCTTGCGCAGGTGCGGTCTGTATCGGTAAGGCGCTCCTGGCTCCGGTACCTTTCCTGGATTTTGGTGCTTCCAGACGAGTTCGGCAGCTTCATCGAGTGCCGCATTGTACAGCCGTTTCTCGTCCTCATTCTCCTCGCTGGCCTCCCTCCCCTGCTCCAGCCTGGGGTTGTCCTTGAGATCCATATCCTCCATGGCTCGACGCAACGAGAAAGCTTCCTCCTTCTCCATCCACCTTTGGCCACGCTCGATGTAGGTTGCGCTGGGAACAACCTCGGACGGTTTCAAGGGTTGCACCGGACGATCTGGGTAGTAATCCTTTCCGCGGGCCGTGGTTGAGTACCTGGACGAGACACTGGGGGCGAGGGATGGACGGCTTGTAGCTGGTGTCACGGCTCCGGTGTCCGATTGTGTCCGTTGGTGGAGATGATATTGAGGCACGGGCGACGCCGATGGCGACGGGGCTCGGATGGACGACCGGCCGCTGACAGACAAGCCAAGGGCATCATTGTGCATGGAGACGGGCGGAGGGCGGGCGCCCGCGGGCCGGTTGATGCGGTTGTTGCGCAGGTCTGCAAGGTAGGCGGCTGCGGGAGCCATCAGCAAACAGCCAAACCCGTGGGCATTTCTGTTTCGTGAATGGGAGGCTGGAACATACTGAACTGTTCATTTGACATGTAGGAAGGAGATGGCGGCGTCACTTTCCGAGTGGAGCTCCGCTCCTTGGAGCCGCCGCGGGCAAACATGGCAGCGGAATCCTCAGGGTGGTGGTGGTAGGGCTATCAGGGTGGAAGCAGGTTGGTGGCTTGTCGTGATCTTCGAGCTGAGATCTGCAGCATGCGTTGGGCAGAAGCTTGGGCCGAGGATGGATTGTCTGTACGGTGCGAGGACGGCTGGGCCCAGCAGCCAGACTCGACCGAGGGGCCAATATATGCGACCCCTTCGGATGGAATGTTTATCTTTCGGGGTTTCAATCAATGACGTTGCCAGGCAGGCCGATGGAACACAACACGGAACGACACATGGGAAGGAGGAAATGTGAGTCAGGCTGCGTCTCGTTGCTCATTCGATGAGGTGGGCGACGGCCAGCTGCGGTGGCTGATTTGCCAGCTGCGATTGGACCACGCACCAGCCCAGACAAACACACGGCCCGGGGGTTCCCACAGCGACCGGACGAGAACCCTGCAGTGCCCGCGATACTGGGGCGGGTAGGGGACTGTGCTCTGGGCGTCCTCCGTACTGTGTACGGAAGGCAGACAGATTATTTTACAGATCCCATATACTGCCTGTAAACACTGCCTGGACTTTTCGTGCTGAAAATACCAACAGCGCAATGCCACCTAACGACGCGGGGGCAGGGATGCATGCGACAGAGAGAGAGAGAGCCTTCTCTGATCTCCTCCAGGTACTCTGTACTTCGTGGATGTCAAAAGTTTTGCCGCGCGACCGACATGAGAATGCTTTCTCCCTCTCTCCCTGTCTCTTTTCCTCTCTCGTAACACAAGGACAAAACGGCAAAGGAAAGGGAAAAAGGAAGAGAGAGTCGAGGTGGGGAGGAAAATGAAAGAGAGAGAGAAGGTGAAGGGAGACTGAGTCTACGAAGAACCCAATACCGGTGGACGGGACAAAACTTTTGACATCTCCTTCGTAACTGTACTCCATCTTCCGCTCCATCAACCACGCCCATATCCGTCTCCAAACTCGATCCGATCCGACGACACCTTGACCCGCAATCGGCGCCGTATTGCGTTCCGCACGCTGACCAAGGAGCATTTCCTATCATGCAGCAAGCCCGGCGTGGGGCTGCATGGTGCATCCATCCTGCCCGTCAACACAAACCGCCACCGAATGCCGGGCTGCCTTTCCCCGCACTCGATGAGCCTGGTTCCGGGCCACCCTGCAGCCTTGCGCAGCGAAAACCCATCTAAAACCCGGCCAACGAGGTCATGCTGCCTCACACCCGTTGTTATTTCCGAACCCGGGCCGGTCCCGGCTCTGCATCCAACCTTGGCGGCTACGCCCCTCTCGCAAGGTAACCTGGCTCGCCAGCAGAAAGCGGCCCAGGCAGTGAGGGCATGAAACATGACAATCTCGACTGCTGTTGGGAGAAGGCAATGTGCGGGAAGAGGCTCTTTTCTCTCGTGTTGCCGCTACTTCGTAGTACGCCGCTCCCAGCAGCAGGTCATCTCGAACTCCAGGTTTTCGGCTCTGGAGTACTCGACGCCAGCTTCGAGAACTTCGATGGGCCGAGGATGCACCCCAGTCTCTAGCGGCGGTGGGTGTGGATGCCGATGCATCGGGGCCTACCCACTAACCCAACTGGAGGCAAGTTGGGGGTTTGATGGTGGGGAGAGGCAGGGTGTTCACTGCTTCGGAGCCGCGAGGCCCATGTAAAATATCTCCGAGCTTGTGTCGACGGCTATTAGTGGGACAGGAGAAGGGAAAGACTTTATTAATCAAGATCCTGCAACTCTTTCGTGGGGCGTTGTTGTCCGGTCTGTATCGTTTCGCGTTCTCGATTTCGCCCCTGGCCCCCACAAGGACGGCTCCCGTTCTGGTCTTCAACACGGCTCACCAGAAAAGGAAAATGCAAATGTCGACTTGTTGAACGCCCTGTCCCTGTCCACTGTGTTCACTGATATATGTACCTGGTGTACACTCAAGACGACCTCGATGGCTTCACACACAACAGCTCCTGACAGGCCGGACCTGTCAACCTTTGAGCCGGGGTTGCCCGTCTCGCTACCCCCCAAGGAGGAGTTTCCCGGCCCGCTCTCCAGTGAGAAGAGCTCCGGGTCGGACGAGAGCCCGGTTGAGACAGATTCCCCTGAAGAGGTCGAGCCCGAGTTCAAAGAAGGTGGCTACGGATGGTCAGTTTCAAGTTACTCTCCTCACCCATCAATCGCTATCGCTGCACTCCCTCCCTTAACCCTGCTAACAACGAGTTGACAGGGTGGTTGTCTTTGCGGTTCTCCTCATCAATGCCCATACTTGGGGTCTGAACTCGTCCTATGCCGTCTTCTTGGCCTATTACTTGCGGTCTGGTACGATCGATGGAGCCTCTCCCCTTGGCTTTGCCTTTGTCGGCGGCTTGTCCATATCAACGTGTAAGCCTCTGCCGCTGCCCAACAGCTTCTGGGAAATACAGACATTGACTAGCTGCGCCTGTGAAGCCATGTTGGTGTCTCCGGTGGCCACTTGGTCAATTGGCAGGTTTGGAACTGTCTTTACCCTGCGCATTGGCGTCGTACTTGAAGCGTGAGTGTTTGCTTTGCAAAAAACACACCAGCGGTTCAAGCGGCTTCTTGGCTGACCATTTGCCTGTCTGCCTCCCAGTGTGTCCTTCATCGGGGCTTCGTTTTCCACCCACATCTGGCACCTGCTCCTCAGCCAGGGCCTGTGCTTCGGTCTCGGCCTCGGCTTCTGCTTCACCTCCACCGTCGGCGTGGTCCCGCAATGGTTCACTAAACGGCGCTCGTTCGCAAACTCGGTGGCCACCTGCGGATCCGGGTTCGGCGGCCTTACCTACTCACTGGCCACCAATGCCATGATCACCAACCTCGGCTTGGCTTGGGCCTTCCGGATTCTGGCCATCTTGGCCTTTGTGGTGAACGGAGCATGCAGTCTGGCCGTGCGTGACCGGAACAAGGCCGTCGGGGCCATCCATAACCCCTTCCACAAGGACCTTTTTAAGCGTTTCGAGTATTGGCTGTTCCTCGGCTGGGGCTTCTTCAGTCTCTTGGGCTATGTGGTTGTCGTCTTTTCCATTGCCGACTACGCCCGTTCGGTTGGTTTTACTGCGAGCCAAGGATCCCTCGCCGCGGCCATGTTTAATTGTAGGTTCCTCTCTCGTCATAGGCCTACCCCGTCCCCTCCCCCGCCTGCTGACCCCCTGACTTCCATGACACAGTGTCGCAAGGCCTCCTCAGGCCCGTCATTGGTTTGGCGAGTGACAGGCTTGGAAGGATGAACGTTGCCGGTGTCGGTACGCTGATCGCCGTCGTCGCGGCATTCTTCCTCTGGATCTTCGCGGGCAGTCATTTTCCTGGTCTCATCGTCTATGCTCTATTTGGCGGGTTTGCTGGTATTATTTGGCCATGCGTTGCCCCTGTTGGGGCAGAGGTAGTCGGATTACAACTCTTGCCATCTGGTATGCATCTCAACTCAGCCCCCTATTTCCGGAAGAGCCGATGGGAACGGTCCTAACTCCTTATCCCAGCCTTGTCGATTTACTGGCTTGTCTTGGTGTTGCCAGCCACGTTGTACGTCCTCGAATTCCAGCTCTCTGTTGTCGTGATCGTCGTTACTCACTCCAGATCGCAGTGCCGAAGTGATTGCCCTCAGTTTGAGAACCTCGGGACTTTGGGCATATCTGAATGTCCAGGCTTTCACCGGGACAATGTATGCTGTCTCGTTTTTGTCCAGTACGATTTCCTCTTCCCACCTCTCAAATGCTCTGTGTCTGACACCACGACAGTCTGGCTTTTGAGAAGTTGGAAACTGCAGCAACTGGAGTTGTTGGGGTTGGACGAGAAGGGCGAGACGCAAGGGCCGCGAGACACGAACACACTGGAGGCTTTGGCTGCTCCACGCCGTTCCGGGCAAGTTCTTGCCTATCTGCAGGCAATGACGGTGGTCAAGAAGGTTTAGATTTATCAACTCAACCAGCCACCCAACACGATCAGCACCCCCGCGAGGTCCTTGTCACGACTGGCCTCAAAAATAATACCCGGAATCGACACTCTTGGATGTAATCCGTATATTGGTTCCATGTCTCAGCAAAATTCTCCATTCCATCTCCGAGAGAGCCGTGAACCGATGCCTAACTCTTGTATGTGGTGCCTCTGATCTGATCAAACAGTCGTTGCCTTCGACAACTCAATTACCTTGGCTGCGGCCTCCTCGAAATCATCAAACGCGTAGAGAGGCAAACCGCTCCCTGCGATCAGTTCTTGCCCTTCTTTCTCATTTGTCCCTCTGATGCGCACCACAACCGGAACCCTGGGCGACAGCTCCTTGAATGCCAGTATGATACCCCTCGCAATCATATCCCCAAGAGTGAGTCCGCCGAAAATATTGACAAATATCACCCGGACTCTTGGGTCGCGCAGAATGACCTCAAAGCTCTGCTTGACCGTCTCGGACGTCGCCTTGCCCCCTGTGTCTAGGAAGTTGGCCGCATGGCCGGAGAGGGCGTCGACCGTGTTCATCGCAAGCCCCGCCCCGTTGACAAGAGTGCCGACGGTGCCATCTCCGCTGAGCTTGATGTAGACAATGCCCTTTTTCTCCGCCTCGAGCTCGGAGGGGTCTTCTGCAGCAACATCCCGGAGTCCCTGCAGTTCGGCCTGTCGACCACAGCTGCGGTGGGCGGCATCGTCGAAGCCAAAGCGTGCCCCCACGACCTTGATTTCGCCCAAACGCTCCACGACGGATGTGGACAAATAAAACGCCTCCTTTTCGTAGAAGATAGCCGCCAAGCTCTTGACGAGACGCCGGAATGAGTCAACCACGCTGCCTCTGTGACCCAGTTGTAAATGAGCGGCTACCCGTTCCACCAGAAGCTCGTCAACGCCGCGCTGGTAGTCGAACGGATAGCGTCGAACGGAACCATCTGGCTGGTCCTCAGGTATCACCGGCGCGGCAATGATACATGGTGACCGTGTCGAGCGATCAATGCCGATGGCCAGCAATTTCCGAGCCCCAGAACCCGAATAGGCACCACAGTTCTGCAACACTTTTGGTCAGTTTTGCCTTCTTTGGGTATTCGGGAGCACCCGTCTCGGTAGTCTCGGGGGTTGTTTGACTCTGGAGACAGCCGAACAGGGGCAAAAAGGGTTCAATTTGATGCTTACGATACCGCCTACCCCTCTCAGGAGGTCCATGCTCTTCTCCTCGGAGACATAAAGGTGCCGCCGTTGTTGTTGACCAACAACCGAAGACGATTGCTTGCCCTGTTCAGGCCGGCGGGGAAGCGTGTGGAGCTGACGACGTTGTCCTCTACCCAGGCCTTGACCGACGAGTGGCCCAGATTGGGTTGTACCCCCCAGTCTCGCTTTCAGAGCGTCGCCAAACCTTGCGGGGTGGCTAATTATGGTTGCCCCTGCAGCTTCGAGCGACGCTATCCTTTTCTTCGCGTCCGGCTCTCCAGCAATCGTGAACGCTCCGGCGTGCCCCATGATCCGCCCAGGGGCCTCGGTGACACCGGCGATCAGGGCAACGATGGGCCTACGATCAAGCCATCAGCACCGCCAGCGTGTAACCAGGTTGTGGTGACTTTAACTTACTTTGGCGACTCGGTCCGGGAATGGTACTCGCGGATCCTAGTGAGGCGTCGTCAAGTTTCTCCTCTGTAAACAACCGAACGAACCGAAGGGAAACGTACCAGTCGGCAGCCTCCAGCTCTCCGCTCCCCCCAATCTCGCCGATCAAAGCGATGGCATCCGTTTCTGGGTCTTGCTCGAGAACGGCCAGAGCTTCCAGAAGATCAGTGCCGGGGACGATGTCGCCGCCGACTCCGATGCACAAACTCTGTCCAAGGCCAGCCCGGGTGGTCGAAGCCACGGCCTCGTAGCTGAGGGTACCGGACTTCGCGGCGATGCCTACCCGCCCAGGAGCAAAGCACGGGAGTGGCTGGAAGCCTGAATAAAGTAGGGTCAGCATGCCCCTGATCACTGATTAGTTTGCGTTTCGCAGACCTATCCGACATCTCCCCGCAGCAGATATAATGCCGGGCGAGTTGGGGCCGACGAGGCGGGATTTGGATTGGGTCTTCAACACAGAGTGGATCTTATGCAGTCAGAATAAGCTTAGGATTGTGATGCTCTAGATCGGCTGCAGGAGCCGCGCTTACTCGGAGCATCTCATGGAGAGGGATGTGTTCCGCCACGGCCACAATCAGAGGGATCTCGGCTTCAATTGCCTCCTCGATCGCAGCTGTAGCCTGGTGAGCCGCTACGTAGATGGCA
>FTCU01003360.1_pt1 | contig 19734 bp, 28 predicted proteins | sample 1639521 | NCBI WGS metagenome assembly FTCU01 (sample SAMEA3914864, study PRJEB12502) | metagenome | biome: forest; material: soil | place: USA | collected 2012-03-12 | depth 0.3 m
ACGTACTTGAGCGTGGTCATGTCTGCCGCGGGGGGATTCGGTTAGCTTGACGGCCCCAGTCGCTCGCTCTTCCGGCCTGGGAGAGGAGGTAGGAAATAGACATACCCTTCTTCTTGTCAATGACGGTCTTGATGTAAAGATAGATGCCCATGATGATCAGGTTGCTGCCGATGTAGAGGGCGCGGCACATGTTGAGCACGTTCGGGTCATCGAAGGGGATCTTCTTCGCGACCTGCATCATACCGAGGATGATGACTAGGTTCGTTCTGTGCGACGGCAAACGGTCAGCAATCGCATCGCCCACTGTGTGCCTGCTGATGGCGTCCCGTCCGAGCTCGCGTGTGCTTACATCTGGGGGCTGAGGCCGGCCATTGTGACTGCGTGTGTCGCGTGTCGCGGGCGGAATGTGGACGGGTCTGGTGGTTTGGTGGCTTGCGCAGCTTGCTTTGCTTGTCGCGGCTGGCTGGGGAGGCTTTGCAGTCTGCGGTTTGCGGAGTGGGAGGATCAAGGGGCAATGCCGCGAGATTTTAAGATCTGAAGATGTCCCCACAACTGCCTGGGCTTCTTGGAGGCGACCAGAGTTTCCGTCTGTGGCGGCAGCTCCACTCGAGTCGCGTTACCCCTGGCGTCCAATTGTGCCACTTGCAGGGTGCTGGGCGTCGGTCTTGCTGTTGATCCGGGGCCTTGCAGGGGCTCACCCAGCAATCTGAGTGGCCAGGGGCCTCCCAAGGCCCACCATCCGACGAACGCCGAAAAGGCCACGTTCTCCTGAACCGGATCAGTCCGCGACCTTCTGCAAGCTTCCACGACCACCACGCAACCATCACGATTGAGGAAGGTTGTCTTGCATGGCAATCTCACATATCTACGGTCACGGCTTCAAACCACTCGGGTTGCCAGCCGGCGTTGGGTTTGTGAGAAGTTGTTTGTGGGAAACCAGAGCGTGATTTGATGCTTTTTCTCAAACAAGCCCCTTTTTGGGGATGGATGACTGTCGCTGCGTAGCAACACTGTCGAGCAAACTGATGCCACCCACATTTGATGTGGATTGCACGCTATCCATAAGAATACCCGATGTCTGACCATCAGTGATGACAGATGTAGTCAGAGAAGTCTGAACGCCTGGATGCGATTTGCCATTGATGCCGGCCGTCCTCAACTCCGGCCTTTCGACACGTGCAATGATGCAAACATGGCTTTGCTCTGGTATCTCCTCTCCGCAGCCCCCGAAAGCTGGAAAAGAGCACGATGAGCCACCGGCCTCCCCTGTGAGAATCAAAATCTGCAGCACCTTGGCGCCAGCATTTTCTCGAGTGTCTATAGAGGTAGGAGCACCTCAGAGAGACGCCACGCCAGGAATTCTCAGCATGAGGGACAAGAGCCCGGTTGACTTTTGGGAGGTCGGTCACGAGAGGCCCGGGGCCGAGGTTTTGAGAACTGAGAGGCAAAGATAGGTACCCTTGGTCTAGTCTTCGACCCCCTTCGCCTCCTCTCCCCCTTGTAGCCCAAACCACCAAGCAGCCGTATCACACTCCCTACACGCCATCGCCACCACGCAGCGCTCGGAGTAGTAGTACAAAGTCCCTCTCGCAGACTATCCCCGATGCTTCGTGCCGTTCAAGCCACTACCGCCCCTTGACGAACTTGACGAATATGTACCGTTGCCGAAACACTGTATCGACGACCTCCTCGTCACTGTCTTCAAGGCTGTCGGCTACACCACGCTGACGCCCAGAACGGCCGGAGTCAAGGAGCCCAAGACTTTGGTTGTTGCGTGTCCAAGGTAGGATGTTCGAGACTAGGTGGAAAACCTAGTGACTGGTGGGAGTTTGGCCCGGGCCTAGGTGCACCAGGGAGAGGCCATTTGGGAGCCTCAAAGTGATCCCGTTTTTTCTGGCCCCAGGCTGGAGATTTTGTGTATGTATGATGGGCTTGGTCAGTAACTGTATCTCATGATGCCTTCCAAATCAACACAACCAAGACCCATCACCACCATAGTATCTCGCCCTTTTTTGCTTGTAACGGGCATGCTTCTTGCCCCCGTTTCTCAAGCGGGGCTGTGAATACGTGATTACCTTTCCGTCCCCGTTTCCGTGTGCCCGCGGGCAGTGGCCTACGCATCTCTAGATGTACTGAAGAGATCATCCGACGCGACCCGGCAACTAGGTATAGCTGAAGACATCGACCATCAGTTACCGGCTATCGTGCTTGCATCTCCTGAGCCGCCCGACGGGCTGAATCGGAGCCATGCGCGCGGGCCTCTCGGCCAAGAGCAACGGGCAGCGCTTTGCCATACCGGCACTCTGGGGACACGCTGTGGGGCAGCAAATAAAGATAGGTTCCGTTCAACCGGTCAGCCGGAGAATACACTACGAACCTGGGAACCGACGCAGGACTTGGTCCACCGGCGCCAGCGCGGAATCATATCTAGGTCCAGATGCCAGGGGCCGGGCTCGCACCGAGCCCAACTTAGGGCTGCTTCTCTCCATCTATTACCCCCCCTAGCTGAGATTATTAGACGCTCGAACCACTGCAAGATTCAGGCTAGGATCATCAGGATAAAGTCTCAGAGGGGCAGATGGGAACGGGGACCTCCAAACCAGGCAGCAAGCACCTAACTGGTGAGTCTGAGTGTCGACCGATGTGTGCTATAGGCCCATTGGTGTTGAAAGTGGCAATTGGCCAGTAAATGGCAATTGACCAGTAAATGAAGACCTGCCCCTGAGTCAGGGGTGCAAAAGCACTGCCAATGGGAGCAACCGGGGACCCCGACGCTTTGCCGTCCCGGAGGGGGTGGGCATCACGAGGGGCGAGGGACGGAGGCCTGCAATATAGGTTGGGAGCCGGTGGTAAATATGATCCCCAACCGCCTGGATGGGTTCCCCGCTCGGGTAGATTGGCAGGATGCACCCCGGACAAGCTCGTTGGGCCGAGCCGTGCAGGCTTACTGCCACGTTCTGGGGATTCCGTCGTCTCGGCTAATAGAGTTCCCCAACCTGAACCGACCTCTGGGAGAAATCTCCGCATCCCGGGACTGGGGAAAATCTGGGGGGAAGGGCTCTCGGCGGCCAGACACGAAGGATGGCGATACAGTGGAGAGTTTAGAGTAATTGGACCTGGGTCGAGACTGTTAAGAAGTCCTGGTTTTCCTCGATTCCCAAAGCCAGACTCGGGAGGTGCTCGCCCTTTGCAGCACATTCAGTCCGTGGCCCGTTGATTTATTTGACCCGTGTTCCAAGTCGAGTCGGCAGACATGCACGTCTCCTCCAAGTTGGTGGTTGCCGGGGGCGCCCTGGCTCTGTGTAAGTGCTCGAATGGGAGGGTATTGGGGCAAGCAAGTCCTGCTGCTCCCGCTGACTTTCCCCAGGGCTCCAACCCGTTGCAGCGCAATGCTCCAATGTCGCTTCGACGGACGCGTATGACTACATTGTTGTGGGTTCCGGCGCCGGCGGCATCCCCACAGCGGACCGTCTGAGCGAAGCAGGCTACAAGGTCCTCCTGATCGAAAAGGGACCTCCGTCGACCGGAAGATGGGGTGGCACCATGAAGCCTTCCTGGCTGTCCAACACGAACCTCACCCGCTTCGACGTCCCGGGCCTCTGCAACCAGATCTGGGCTGATCCGACTGGGGTTGTCTGCACCGATGTCGACCAGATGGCGGGCTGCATGCTCGGCGGCGGAACTGCCGTCAACTCTGGGTTGTGGTGGAAGCCGCACCCTGCTGACTGGGACGTCAACTTTCCCGATGGTTGGCGGAGCAAGGACGTGGCGGCCGCCACAGAGCGCGTCTTCTCCCGGATCCCCGGCACCACGGCGCCCTCGATGGACGGCAAGAACTATCTCCCGGAAGGCTACAACATGCTGACCGGGGCCCTCGAGGCGGCCGGATGGGAGGTGGTGCCCACCCCGAACGACCACCCCGACAAGAAGAACCGCACGGTTGGGCACAGCACGTTCATGTACTCGGGCGGCGAGAGAGGCGGCCCCCTGGCGACTTACTTGGTCTCGGCCAGCGGTCGCAAGAACTTTACCCTCTGGACGAACACGATCGCAAACCGGATCGTGCGGACGGGTGGCCGCGCAACTGGCGTCGCGGTCCAGTGCAACAACGGCGCCGGCCATTCCGGCACCGTCTCGCTCACGCCAAAGGGCCGCGTCATCGTCTCGGCCGGGGCATTTGGCTCTGCGAAGCTGTTGTTCCGAAGTAAGCCCCCCTAGATTTTGGTTGGATATACGAGAAGGCGCCTGTGGCTGACAGCAATCAGGTGGTATTGGGCCGACGGACCAGCTCAACATTGTCAAGAGCTCGACCGACAGTTCTACCATGATCTCCTCGGACCAGTGGATCAATCTGCCCGTTGGTTATAACCTGAATGACCATGTTGGAGTAAGCGATGCTCGCCTCTTGACCCTCCCAAAATAGATCGAGTCAAGTCGCTGACCGGCCTGGACAGACTGATGTTGAGATTACCCACCCGTCGCTCATATTTTATGATTACTACGGCGCCTGGAGGAATCCCATTCAAAGCGATGTTCAGTTGTACCTCAGTAAGTCTCTCCGAAATCACGTTTGGGGGATGATCGCGTAGTAAGGGGCTGACGATTGGTGATAGACGGCAGGACTGGCCCGTTTGCTCAGGCCGCCCCCAACATTGATGTAATTGTAAGTCTAACTTGGACAAAACGCCCGGTGTTTCATGGGAAGCTGCAGCGATGTTGACTGCTTGTCGATAATAGGCCTGGGAGATTATCACCGGGACCGACGGTATCCAGCGCCACATCCAGTGGCAGGCCCGTATTGAGGGCAGCCAGAAGAGTGAGTCTCCCCGATCCTGCTACAGCGGAGATAGAGAAATCGAAACTGATGGACCCAGCTTCCATGACGATCACCCAGTACCTGGGCACCGGAACTACGTCCCGAGGCCGGATGACCATTACGAAGCAGCTTAACACGGTCGTTTCCACCCCTCCGTATCTCCGCGATGCGCACGACAGGGAAGCTGTCATCATGGGCCTCAACAGCCTCCGGGCCTCGCTCAATGGCGTGTCCAACTTGGGATGGATCTCACCCAGCTCGGGTGCCGCAACTGAGCAGTTTGTGGATTCGGTGAGCGAGAGCCCGCATGCGCAAGACATGTACCGGTGGACGTGGGCTAACACAGGTGATAGATCCCGGCTGTCCCTGGGCGTCGCTGCTCCAACCACTGGATTGGTAAGATCTCCTCGCTCTTCTACCGCGACTTCTGACGCTAACATGTGACGACAGGCACCGCCAAAATGGGCACAGATGATGGACGGTCTGGTGGCACGGCTGTCGTGGACACCAACGCCAAGGTGTACGGGACGGACAACATCTTCGTTGTCGACGCCTCTATTTTCCCTGGCCACATCACCGGGAACCCCTCCGCAGCCATCATCATCGCGGCTGAGCATGCAGTGCCCAAGATCCTGGCTCTGCCGGCGTAATTCACCACCGCCGCCTGCGTTCTGGCTGCAGGAAAGGGTGGGATGTCAAAGATGTATTTTGGGTTGATGTTATGCTCACTCTCTCAGGGGTGCAGTTTGGAACTTCAACAAGGCCCCTGAAACATGTCCTTCTTCTTGCACGGCTTTTGGCTTGACAATAGTTTCTGTATTTTTTGTTACATTATCGACCTCTCGGCCTACTCCCCTACTGTGCGCCGCGCGATGGAGTGGGGGTCTCGGGGTGTTGAGTTCCGCTGGAATCCCTTGGGTGATCGAGCAACCAGAACAGACGTTGTAGTACAGCAACTCTACCCCAGAGGAGAGAGTAATAGTGTGTCTTGGGTCACATGGGAGGTGAGGGGAGCAGGTGTCAGGTCCCGCAATACCACAGGTCCCCAGTGACGAGACAAGACGACAGTCCGCTCACACTGTCCTGGCGCCGGACCGCTGTGCCGCCGACTGGGCACCTCGGGAGAGCATGCGTTTTTGATGTCTTTTTTCTTGTATTCCGTGTCGACACTGAGGATCTTCCTATCGTCTTTCCCGCCAAGAGACACTATGATGTTGAAGGCTTGAAGCAGGATGGTAGGTGACATGCGGTGAGGGTCGATCCGCGGGTCATTGGTGGCCTACGCAGTCCGAGCCTATGAGCGCATGACACTTAGTGGAGCATCCTGGGTAAATAAGGCGGAATGAGAAGGTTGGGCACGGAGATCTCTGGAGTTTGGGCCGGGTTGCCAGAATCCATGCCAGAGCACGACATGTAAAGGAGGGTAGGACTCAATGGAGGCTCCGTGTTGTTGTTGATGCTGCCCCGGTATGGTGACATGAAATGCATGGCACTCCCTTTGGGTGAGTGTATTATGCCGAGCCTCCCATGTGTGGATTCCCGAATGGACTCACGCCAGCAGCCCAGGCATGGCGCACACTCGACGGCGGTTTCTTGGCTTCCCAGAAGAACAAATCCCGCGCCGCCGGCGGGGGGTTCATGCACCCCACAACCGGCTAGCAAGAAGGGCGCCAGTGGTTGTGCACACGCAAAAGCGGAGTGAAGTGCCGTTGACCTGATCTAGAGTGTCTATAATATCTGCAAACCCTGCAAGTGGCTGGCCTTGCCTTTTAGCCTGCCGGGACAAGGCGTAGGGTTGCTACCGAAGTTCCAGGACGGGCAACTCTGGGAGCAGGGAATCCGGGAATGGCACTCGTTGCCAAGAAGAGCACTTCGGCCCAATGCAAGAAACCCGCTCTCTCTGGGGAGGATTTGCAATACATTAGTTGCAAAGTCCAACGGGACGATAAAAGGACGAGCCCCTCCTCGCCCTCCTCGGAGACGAAGGGCAGAACACCGACATTTTGACGGCCCCCATCACTTTCTCCATCAACAACCACCAGACTCGGATTGCTAGCCGGCGTCACTATCTGCCTACTCGGTCTCATCATGCTGCCAACCGCCCTCGTCCTCCTGACCGCCGCCCTCGGCGTCAGTGGGCATTACACTTTCCCCAAGGTTGGAGGCGGCGCCGACTGGCAGCAAGTCCGGAAGGCCGACAACTGGCAAAGCAACGGGTTCGTCGGTGATGTCACCTCGGGGCAAATTCGGTGCTTCCAGTCGTCCCCGGCTGCGGCTTCGGCGATCCTCAATGTCACAGCCGGTTCCACGGTGACCTACGGTGCCAGCCCCAACGTCTACCATCCAGGGCCCATGCAGTTCTATCTGGCCCGCGTGCCGGACGGGCAAAGCATCAGTTCCTGGAATGGCGATGGTGCCGTGTGGTTCAAGGTGTATCAGGAGCAACCAACCTTTGGCTCCCAGCTCACGTGGTCTAGCAATGGTAGGGCACCCCTGAAGAGAGCGGAGGACAGTCCGTGATTTGCCACTCAGTGTGTCTAACCAACGCATTTTACAGGCAAGAGCTCGTTTTCCGCCCCCATCCCCAAGTGCATCAAGGCTGGCTACTATCTCCTCCGTGCCGAGCACATCGCCTTGCACGCGGCCTCAAGCTCAGGGGGCGCCCAGTTCTATATCTCGTGCGCCCAACTCGGCATCACCGGCGGCGGCAGCACCGAGCCCCCGAATAAAGTTGCCTTCCCTGGCGCGTACAAGGCGTCTGACCCCGGTATTCTCATCAACATCAACTACCCGATTCCTACGTCGTACCAGAATCCCGGCCCGGCTGTCTTCAGCTGCTGAGAATAAAGGAGGCCGGGTTACCTACCTAGGTAGGTACCCAAGGATTGTGAAGAACCGAGGGGGGGCACACGTCCCGCTCAACCTCTTCACGCACGTTGGGGACGCGCCGCACACTGACCATGGGTCATGATCTGTATATACCTCTTGCTATGAACATATCTCACCATTTCAAGTTTCCCAAGCAAGCTGGGCGCGTATTCATCGTCTGCTTCCAGAACGCCGTGACGTCTGGGCTCACCCTTGAATGGACTTGTTGGCCGGTGGTCAGGGATCGATCGGACCGCGATCAGAAAAATTACCTATCTTGTCGGGGACAGTACTGGAAAACCGAGAAAAACAATCATTCATTGCCGTGCATTTGTGAAATCCAAGGCCAGAGTGCCGGGAAGAGGGTCCGTGGACATGAGGAAATATCCTCTTGTGATCATCAAGGGAGAGCATCCGTCTATCGTTGTGTCGGTAATGTTTCAAGGGCTCGGAGGATGCCACGAGAACGCATGTGAGTGACCAGAAAAACACCAAGTCGTCACCAGGCCGCACTCCGGGAGAACCAGCGTTGCCGAAGAATCAATCTAACTTAATATTCGAGGCTCACCTCATCCGTCTTCCAAGCATCCATATCCGGTATACCCCAGAACTCGGCAGTCACATTCGGGGCCCATCTCATCCGTCTTCCAAGCATCCATATCTGGTATACCCCAGAACTCGGCAGTCACATTCGGATCCTGGCTCATCCCCACGAGATCCAGCAACGCAACGGTCAAGGCTCGGCGGCCTAAAGAGGCAATATTGCATGGCCAATGGTTCTTGCTGACCCTGTTTAGGGTCAACTGAGCCCTCTATCCTGGCTTATTTGGCTTGATATGCCGAGTTCTCCACGGTTGGGCGACAAAAGGATGGCCATGGACGATTATAAGGAGGCCAAACAGCCCAACTCTTTCCCACCTTAGACCTCAGATGGCGATCATTGGACCAGTTCATGCTCTTATTCTTGGACACCGAATCTCATAAAGGAGAGACGAACAAGACCTGAAAATGCAGTTGCCCACGGTGCTGCTGTTTGCAGCGACTTGTGCTCAAGCACACTGTGAGTTTTTTCCAACCGCCGAACCCGGGGCTCTCGAACTCATGATAAACTCACTAAATAGACACTTTCCCAAGACTGGTTGTCAATGGAAAATCTGAAGAAAAGGACTGGTCTGTCACCCGCATGACCAAGAATGCACAGAGCAAACAGGGTGTCGAGAACCCAACGAGTGCAGATATCCGCTGCTACACGTCGCAGACGGCCCCAAACGTGGCAACGGTGGCTGCGGGGTCTACCATCCACTACATCTCGACTCAGCAGATCAATCACCCAGGGCCGACGCAGTACTACCTCGCCAAGGCTCCCGCTGGTTCATCGGCCAAGACGTTTGACGGGTCAGGGTCTGTGTGGTTCAAGATCGGTACCACAATGCCCACGATGGACAACAACAAGCAGCTGGTCTGGCCAGCGCAGAGTAGGGAGATCCAGGTTGTTTTCCAGCTTGAGGGACTAGCGGTTGCTAATTTTTGTCCTCGCCCAGATACGTACGCGACCGCTAACGCTACCATCCCCTTGGGCACGCCGGACGGCGAGTACCTCCTCCGGGTGGAGCAAATTGCCCTCCATATGGCTATGCAGGCCAACAAGGCGCAGTTCTATCTTGCTTGCTCGCAGATTCAGATTACTGGCGGGGGAAATGGCACCCCGGCTCCACTGGTTGCGCTTCCAGGGGCTTACAAGAGCAGTGATCCTGGGATTCTGGTCAACATCAATGCCATGCAACCCGATGCGTACAAGCCCCCAGGGCCAGCTGTGTGGAGCGGCTGAGCATGAACCCAGCCCTTGAGAGTGGGTGAATTAGTCCAGCTATCTACAGAGTAACAACGTAAACAGCATCTGGGTTCATGACCAAGGCTTTTACAAAAGCACTGTGCAGGCCTCAAGTGTGGTGGTCGATTAGGTGAAGTGACTCCTCCCGAACTCAGGGAGGTTCCTAACTCGGCAGGCATCACGACAGACATGTTGAGTCATGCCTCGCCGAGTGCCAAGGTAACACGACACCTTCGAGTCAGTACTTGGTAACTGGGTTTGTCTTTGTGCTCGAGATGTCCGGGCAGTTACATGTACGAAAGAGGCGACGGGGGCCGATGCGATAGGGTTGATCATATGAAACACTTGTGAAGATCATAGATGGCCGAAAGACTGCTTTGCTCGCCGTGGCTGGAGTGTACTAGAAAAGGCTTGATCCTTAAAATTCCGATTATTAAGTCCCCAAATCAAATAATTATAGTCTGATACGCCATGCAAGGCATTCTGGTTCTGTGTGACTCTCATCTTAATAGTTCAGGTCACCTCCATGCAGGCTTCCGTTGCCTTCCGTTGATCGGCCCCGGCGACTTGCCTGTAAATTTCTGTTGCCGTGTCACCAACAAACAAAAACACACCCCGTCCATGTTTTTTGGGCGTTTGCGGGTCGTCTGCCCTTTCGACAATGTTGGGCTTGATTTGACTTTATTCCTCCTGGCAACTACAGAGGCGGAACGGCATCAACCTGTGAGCTGTTATCAAGGTTGCCCCGAGAGACGGTCTTCGGCAGCTCGTAAAACAGACACCGGTGCAGCGACGACTTCCTTCAGGCCTACTCCATTCCTAATTTGTCTTTCTCTTCAGGACTTGGGCTGTTCCTGACCGCCTCAGAGCCTCGCACCCGAGACGCGCGCCGCAACATCGTCAAAAACTCCCTAGGATTCAGCCGAGGAGGACCGTTAGTACCAGAAATGAAGCCCAACAACGTCCTCGCCCTAATCATCCTCGCCTACGTTGCTCTCGGGCTCCTCGTTTGCTTCGGCATCTTCCGATTTGCCGTCACAATACGCCGACGCATCTACGACCCATCCTCGGCGACCTCCACCCCAAAATCAGCTTCGTCACCGGCACACTCAAGCTCGAACGACGAGGAGAGCGGTACCACCGAGTCCAGTTCCTCCACTTCGGGACTGGTGCCAGCCACGGGACCGCTGCCCCCCGCTCCACCTCCTGTTGGGGCATATGCATACCCCCCGTCTCCGTCCGTCCCACCCCCGGTTGGCTTTGGGGCCAAGGGATACGTGCCGCCGCCGCCGCCACCAGTGAATTGAACAAGCACGCGGAAGGGGTAAAAGGGATGGATGAAAAGGGGGGATGGGGCAGAGAAAGGTGGCGTTGAAAAGGACGGAGTGGAAGGAAAGGGACTCAGTCTCGAGTGCGCAGGCTGGGCGGGAAAGCGGGCATTCTGAGACACCAAATCTTCAATAACGGGCATGACAATACTGCTTCAGTGTTTTGCTCAACTCTCAACGGGGGCCATGGCAGCGCCGCAAGGGTGCATCCAGTCGGGAAATCCTCCCTAAGAATGAAGAGCGATTCGGCTCTGGAACGGTTCCCGGAACCCGTGCTCGATACCAAACTTTTCCCGACGGCGTGTGTGCCAAGGGCTATCCCGTGTTCCTTCCGAGTTAGCTGCGGCTTGTGCGTCCTTGGGGGCCAAAAAACATGCCGGGCCGCTGGGGGCCGGCACGAAAATACCTGCGAAGTACACCTCCTGGGATTAGTGCTTGCTGGGGTGGGACCGTCGCGTCACATTGCGTGTCGTACAGCGCCCTATCAATAGGCATCTGCGGTGCGTTGATATGGGGGTGTGCATCGTAACCTAGCCATTCTTGATTCTGTGATGTTTGGGGGTGGGGGCCGTTCTGCTCAAAGGTTGATCGGGAGGGCCCAGGGAGACCTGCTGAGCTGGAGCTGGAGCTGGGGTGGTTTACCATCCTTTGGGTTTGGGAAGTGAAGCCATCTCCAGTTTGATACTATTCCGCGTAACTGCGGGTTGAATCTCGGAGATGACAATACCTGTTTGATGCGAGGTCATAGAGTTGGAGGGAATAGAAAACCTTTTCCACGTTATAAAATATTACGACGAAACTGATCCCTCGTCCACCTAATTAAATCCCAGGAGATCACCCAAGGGCTCAATTAATATATCTCGTCCTTGCCTGACCAAAGAACACATAATGACAGGTAGGTATCCAAAAACGCAGCCTTCCACACCATCAACCCAAGGACCCAGCAACAGGACCTGACCCAATAACGCCCCCTTTCCCCAACGCCCCCCTCTATTATCATCTAATTAATCCCTAATCTGACGACGAATCCAGCGCGGCTTCCCAAAACGTCGCGCTTTTCAGCAAGTCCTTGCCAAACTGCCGTTGGAGGGTTGTCATCTTGTCAATGAGATGGCCCGTGGCAATGGACTTTGGACCCCAGACCGTCAGGGCTATTGACGCAGCCCGCTCCAGCCATGCGATGGACTGCTCCATGTCGCCGCGCCGCTGGTGGATCTCGGCAATGTCCTCCATCGCGTGCGCGGCGATGCCCTCCTCGTAGTAGGTTGCGTGACTAGCCTGCGATCCCGGGGGCGAAACCGAGGCCGATGAAGCTGGCCGGGGGGGCCGCGTAATCACAGACATGCAGTGGCCAAGGGCGAGGTCGGGTTGGTCGGTGAGCATGTAAAAGTGCGCCAGCTCATTCTCGATCGACCGTGCCTGGTCCGACTCGGCCCCGAACACGGGGCGGGCCGACTTGAGAAGCTCCGAGACGATCTCCAGCCCGGCCTGGTACTCGCCGCTCCGGCGGAGGAGGGTGGCGAGGGAGTCGAGCAGCTTGAAGGTGATGGCTCTCGACCGCCCGAGCCGGCGGTTGAAGATGTCCAGCATGCATTGCAGGCTGCGTTGCGAGATCTCCGGGCAGCCCTCGTCCTGCTGCAGTTCCTGGCAGATGTGCGTGATGGGGTGATTTGATGAGAGGCTGGTGTTGGCTTGGCTGGTGAGGAACCGGAGGAGGATACCGCGGAGCTCTGGGCGGGCGTTGGTGTTGACTGGGGAGAGCGTGGCAAAGAGGTTCCGCAGAAAATCAAACGGCTGAGAGGTCATGGCTCCAGCCGCCAGGCTGCCTGCCTCGGAGAAGGCCGACCACGCTCGGCGGTCGGGGCGGGTGTCGGGATGTTCGACCGAGTCGGCCGAGACCTTGACGAGGTAAAAGGCATGCTTGAGAGTGCTCCAGTAGCGTGCCGATTCGTCAGGGGTTCGGTTGCCCAGATAGTCATCTGGGAGGACGCCTTGAGGGATATTTTCGAGTTGCCAGTCGTAATACTCGTGGAGCTTGTGCGTGATGATGCCCAAGGTCCGCGTTTTCGCCTCCGGGGAGAGGGAATGCAAAGGTCCCTGGAAGAGATCTTGGAGCTGAGCCTGGTACGCGGCCATACCGGGACCCGGAATCCTGGCCGGAACGATGGCAGCACGGCCGTCTTGCTCCCGAGTACTCTCGATCGTAGAACCCGGGCTCGAAACTTGCGTGTCTGCCGAGGCATCGAACTGAGAGGACGGCGTGAGCGGAGCTCTCTCTTGGCCGGGAGACCCGGGAACAGTGATGCCCGAAAGGTTGTCCTCGGGTTTCAGCAGATCCGAGATGCTGATGCTCCTTCTGGGTTGCCGGCTGAGCTCCGGAGGAGGCGTGCTTTGTTTCGCGACGGGGCTGACGGGAGAACTGGGTACTGGTACCCTCTTGACTCCCCGCTGGATGGATCTGGCGCACCGGAGGGCTTTGCGTAGGTCTTCATTGCTGAACATGCCCTCGACGTCTGCCTGATCTGAGGGAGGTGGAGGTTGTTGGCCTCGTCGAGGAGCACGCGTTTTGTCGTCACTGTTGACGTTTTTGAAGACGTTCCACTCCCGAAACCGCTTGTCGTACATGCGCTTGCTGCCGCGGGAATCAGCGAGTCTGATCCGAGTCATGATGAGGGAGGTTGAATGAGAGGTCGAGGCAAGGGACGAAGTTTTGGTTAGGTCAAATGGATGGGGATCCGTAAGTGAATGGGGGCAACAGGGAGGAGTGTAGGAAGAACAACGGCAGCCGGCTGTGGCCTCTTAAGCCAACTTGACCGAGGAACATGCTTGGTGGGGTCTGATAGCCGGGGATTGAGTAAGGTGCAACGTGGTAATGCTTGTGCAGGTGCGTGGTTGGGTGCAGGTTGAGAGGACCGGGGGGATGGATGCACACCGAGCGGCCCTCGGACAGGCCACTCCGACGCATGGTTGTTGAAGGAAAGGAGGGGAGAATGGCCAAGCAGAAAAGGAGAGAGGGAGAGGCCGATGGATGGTTGGTTGTCTCCAGCCTGGGGAGGCAGGTCGGGCGTACCTTGCGGAGAAGCCAAAATCTCTCTTCATGATCTCACTCACGCGCTTCAGCGGGTACTGCCTGTACAGGTTGATGATTGTCTCGCGGTGGCTTGCCCATTCCTTGGCAGAAGGGCCCTGTAGCGTGCGGGAATTCCCCTCCGCGCCCAAGCTCGTGTTGCCCAACATGGCGCTGCTGGTGCCGTTGGCGTTCGCACTGGCATACTCGTGGGAGCCGGGGGTGGTGGGAGTTGGTGTCGTGGGAGGACTCGAGGATCGGCCCAGCCACCTGGGCGCTACTGCACGGTTCTCGGCCACCATTTTCGGTCTTTGAAGAGCACCACCGCTTCGTGTGTCTCCGGAGTCCCTGAAGCTGAAAACGAGGAAAGCGGAGACTGGTGGAAAGTGTGCCCCCTCGCCAGGCGCGAATCCTTAAGGGGCGAAATGAACAAACACTCCCATAGGAGGGGGTGGATGGCTGGAGGGAGGGGTGGAGGGGAAGATGGGGTTGAGTGAGGCACAGCAGCTTGTCCGTCCAAGCCGGACGGGGATCAAGAACCTTGCAGGCTTGCAGCGCCCCGAGGGCACCCTGCAGTCATCCCAGGCTGCCACATTAGCCTGATTGGCTCACCACCCGAGCTCGTTGCCACACCGCCAGACCGGAACTGTTCCGGTCTCGTCAGGGCCTGTCAGCGCGGCCACTGGCTGGCTTGCTTGCTGGGCGCGAAACAGCCCATGCTGCTTCTGAGAGGGTGTCTATCTCGCCATTCCAGACAGTGCCTGTAATATCTGAACTGTTGATTCCTCCGTATTAGGTGCCCATACCAAAGAAGGAGGAGAGTCAAAGACGTTTGATGGATTTGATCAAGATTCAAGAAGTGCCCGACCCGGTGTTTATGCGCATGTAATATTACCTCGTGGACGGGTCGGGAGTTAATAGGTAGGCAAGTGCCAGGATCTCGAGGGAGGGACGGGCTCGGTGTGCCGGCAGCCGATGGCCAAAGCTGCAGGATGAGACCACTTTTGGTCTTCCTTTTCTGGAGCTGCGCATGCGGAGCAACGAAAAGAATGACCGGGATCCTGCAGTATTGATTTCTGCCATCCAAGTCAAGAGACCCGATTGCCTCGTTGCCTCGCCGTGATTGGACTGGGTGTGATTGACTGCAGGTTCCATGCATGTCGCTCGGGGCCGAGGGCGCGTGCCGTGCCTCTGAATTTGACAAGGCTCGGGCTGACTCGCTGCTTGGCTAGGAAAGCAGGCCATCTGTATTGATTGGATGCTGCATAATTGGAGAATGTAAATAATATGCCAGAGAAACGCCATTGATGTAATATGCGCCAACCGAAGAAGAAAAACAAGGAAAGCCAGCGAACAGAACACCTGAGGAGTGCCCATCTTCACGCTTTGGCATGCACAAGACGCCGAATGCTCCGTCACCCCTGGGCAGATGCACTGCTCAAATTCACCCCAAAAAAACCAAGCGCCGTGTGAAGTTTGATTCTCCCTTCTGGGAGTTGCTCGCCCTGCAACAATACGTCGTCAGGAGTTCGTGCAGGCCTATTGATTAGTCGAGAAGGTCCTGACCTTCCCGGTAGTTCTTCACAGCATCACAGACGGCCATCGTGAGGGCCATAGGTCTGCAAGTGGTCAGCTGAGGAGTGACGGAGAGGATATCAGGCAAGGTGAGGGTACGGACGCCTGGATGGATGCCCATAAGAGCGGGGCAAGCAATTCCCTGGAATCGGGTGCCTTGGTGCCCAAAGTGACGGCAAGACCGACGCCTGCACCGGCCAAGAGCAGATTGAGCAGGCAGCTGAAGAATGTGACGACCTGCTTGCGCCAGTGCTGTTCCCCCTCAGTCAACATGATCCTGTTGGGCTCGGCCTTGAGGAGCAGAATGAAAAGGACGGCGTTGAAAGCAAGCCCGATACCCCCCTGAGCGAGCAAGAGCGGTCAGTATTTGAATGTCTCAGCAGCCAATCAGCGCCCATTTGAGAGAACTCACGACCATGATAGAGGCTATGAGCATGGTAGAGGCCGTCATGTTTGCCACGCCGGCCACGTATGCCACGTCTGTGGACTCAGCGGTCAAGCCATAGGATTCAAGACGGTCCCGAAGCCCGTCCATCAGTGCGTAGCGGCAAGGGCGCACACGGGAGGCGGCCCCTCCTGGATAACCCCATGAGCTTGCCTGGGTGGCTTGCCCGATGTGGTAAAGAAAGCTGATGGAGGCTGCAACGACAAGACCCAGGTGAGTGAGGATGCCTCCGACATGCATCAGCCTCCACCTCAAGTGCTTTATCTGATACATGGCGAAGACGATGGGCCTGGTTGAGGGACGACAGACAACGGATGAGGGATGAGCGGGAATGCGGTTGAGGATTCTGGCTTCTGTAAATGAGCGGCCCAATGGGTTCGGGTTCTGGAATCTGGATGGTGGGCCGTGGGTTTGGCCGGGCAACTTGAAAGCCAACGAACGGGTTAAGTGCGGTGTTCTGCTTGGTCAAAGTCGGGATGGGGTAAAATGCTTCAAGGATTAATAAATCACCAACGACAAGGCGGCGAGACTCTGCAAACCCACAAGCAGGGCGCGGTGTTTGGCGCCAAGTTGCTAGTCTCAACCACGCCGCCTCGGAAGGGGCGGCTGTAGGCGACGCAGCTGCTCACAACCAACCTCGTCTCGTCTCGTCTCGTCTCGCCGGTACCTCAGGTGTCGATTGCGCCGATGCCTGGGCGTGGCGAGCAGTCGTCGCAAGTGCGTGGCCAGTCCCCAGGACGGAGTACCTCGCGCCGCCACCGGGACCGACGCCGCGGAATGGACGGCGACGGACTGCTCGGACATTAGGCTGCCATTTTTCCTGCCCGGGAACCCACCGCCAGCCTCTTCCTGGCGCACGCTTGATGGCATAGCTTCCGGCTCGCCGCACGATGAGCCACATTCCGGGTTCGCCTCGCTCGCCGCCGCGCACATCTTGGGGGCAGCGACGCCGGGCGTGCGGCGCGGGGACACGGGGCGCCGCCTAGGGACCAGCATGTGGACACTGGCTGTTGGGCCCCCCAATCCAGGCGCTGATTGGCGGCAGAGCATGTCAGATGGGATTCGGCGAGCCCCACACGTGATTCACACTCGCATTCTTTTTTTTCTTTTTTTTTTGTCACGAGAAGAAGGAAATGTTTGTGAAACAAGCCCCAACTTCATCGCCCTGCTCGCTTACGAAGTACGGAGTACTTGTTACCTGCAGAGCACTGAAAACGGGGACTCATCAGGGAAGATGGAACCCAAATCAGCTCTGTGGGGCGACACATCCAGGGCTGACGACCCCGCACACTCCCCACTGGCCAGCGCCTAATTTAGCGCCAAGTAGCCTGGAGCCCGCCTGTGGTTGGTTCTGAAACGGGTGCAGTGTGACAAAACAAATGCAGCTGGCGAGTCCTGCCCCAGAATACCCACACGGGGCCGATTCCTGAGCCGACGCAAGCGACTTGGAGGTTTGGGACGACCACCTGAGCTCACAAGATCCCTTGGCATGCTGCCTTTCGTGATACACTGCTGCTGCTGTGGCGTCATGGGAGACACTCGATTCCGGGCCGGAAGAATCCCGCTTGGGTGGAAGGACGGTCGCCGAAGTAATACGGCATCTCAGGTTCTCAGCCACATTTCAACTCGAGCTTCCCGTTTTGGCTGAGGATGGCAACCATCAGGTCAGGCCCGGGCGCGCTTAGCCACAGCAAACCCCGAACTTGCTCGGCGAACACGAAGAGATACCGCTTGCCAACCGTTCTGCCACCAACGCTCTTCGGGCACCACCGGACCGCACGGCCGCTTACCTCGACATTTCGTCGAACAAAGGAGCACAAACTCGTGCCACCATCGCCCAGCCTCGCCTCTGTGCCGCCGGGTCCAAGTACCGCACGCGGCCCGGGGCAGCTGGGGCCGAACCTGCAGGCTTCGGGCCAGGTTCACGCAATGGCGCCCGAGCAAACGCGAATCCTCCGCTTGGGTCAGGCAATGGCCTCCTCCAAACTTGTGTGTTGGCTGCAGAGCTACGCCCTTCGAGATCGCCCGACGACGCGTGATGATACCTGTGGGTAAGACTGGTTCGTCGCCCCGCCCCCACCCCTTGCGTTGCCTCGGTGTGGGATATGTCTGCTTTGTTGATCCCAAGGGATGAGACTAAGCCTCAAAGCCCCGCAGGGGCATTTGCTTGCTTTGCCTGACACATGCATCACGCCGCAACCCGGAGCCTACCGTATCTGATACCGACGTGATGGGCCGGGTCGGTACTTATTGGGATGATGGGACGGCTTCGTGCTCCCGGCCACTGGTGCATCGTTGTCCAACTTCCTCGCAACCATGGCTCCGAAATCGACCTCGTCCATGGCATCCTGTTCTTCCAGTGTTGCCATGTTGACACCCTCGAAACCTCAAAGTCACCTACGGCGTGCGGTCGACCTCGTACGAAGCTTGCTCCCGACGATGATTCCAAGTTCTCCTCAGTGGCTCGAGGCCAATGGGTTCTACTGCCCAGCGAAATGCAAAGGATGTGACCAGATCTGCGAGCTCCTTCGTTGGGGCGAGGTCCAAGGGAGACGAGATCACGCTTATAAGGGCTCTTCGCCTCCCCGCATCGTCCATAACAGCTTTCTTGAGCTGGATCTTTGCGCCGGCCTCTCGGGCTGCGACGCCTGCCGGTTGTTACGACGAGCCTTCTTCCTCGAGCAGATCACCGGGCAAGATGCGGATCGCCTGGAGCACCCCGAAAACCAGTGGCCCATTCAGGCCGTTCTCGACCTCGGTGGCTCTGGGAACAACCAGCTGCTGCTCGCCATCAAGGACTCCTCCGAAAACACCCTCTTTTCCGCTTCCATCCACCTCAGCAACGGACCCCGACCACGGCCTCAGCTTCCGACGAAAGGGGCCTCCGGCCTGCGCTCCGACCTCCGCGAGCTCAGCCGCGTTGTCCGTGACTGTCATCAGAACCACGAATGCTCTTCGAGGTACCGCTGGTCACGCCGGAACCCAACCTGGCTCCTGAAAATCCTCCCTGATAACCATGTGCAACTGGTTGAAGGGCCGCCGACCCTTGTTGGTTACGTCGTCCTCAGCTACTCCTGGGGTGACCCGACGGCCATGCCCGCTGCCGAATGGGCGAGGATCAAGGGCGCCGGCACCAAGACGATAGACGGCCGGCCTGTCCCGGAGAGGCTGAACCCGTTTCTGGTGTGGGAACTTCCCGAGACCATGCAAGATGCCATCGCCATATCGGCTTCGCTCGGGTTTTCTTACATCTGGATTGACAATGTCTGCATCCCCAAGGGCACCAACTGGGACACCGAGGCTTCTCTCATGCACGAGGTATACGGAAACGCCGCTTTCACTCTCATTGCATCCTCGAGCGGCAAGGCTACAGACCACCTGCTCTACGACCGGCAGGCATGGACGCACCGGAGCAAGCCATGTCAGTTACGCGAGCACTGGTGGCTTCAAAATGTGGAAATGTCTCTCGAACGAGTCAGATTCGAGTCTCCCGTATCGCAGCGGGGATGGACCCTGCAAGAAGAGCGTCTCTCCCCGCGGGTCGTCTACTGGGCGGGCCAGCGTTGGTACTGGTCCTGTTCCGAGTGTCAGGTCACCGAGATGGGCGAGCTCGAGCGCGCCTCTCTGCCCGCCGACGATGCGTCGCGGAGCTGCCCACAGCGTTTTCTAGAGTTCTGCCGCACCGGGGATGAACACCAGCTCCACGAAGAGTGGCTCGACATTGTCGAGGCCTACACCCGCCGGGATCTGGTCGCGCCCAAGGACCGGTTCCTGGCCATCGCCGGTCTGGCCGTCCGTTTCTAC
>FTCU01000409.1_pt1 | contig 19710 bp, 30 predicted proteins | sample 1639521 | NCBI WGS metagenome assembly FTCU01 (sample SAMEA3914864, study PRJEB12502) | metagenome | biome: forest; material: soil | place: USA | collected 2012-03-12 | depth 0.3 m
TAATCATCCTTGCCATGCAGACTCTCTGGCAGGCGGTGTGATGCCCACTTATTGCCCGCAATACTACTTCATTTATTCGAAACAGGCTCCGAACACATCCCGTGCTGCATGCCCAACCTGGATCTTCTCCAATCTCTTCCGATCCCGCCGGCTTCGATAGTCATCGCATCCATCACTTGCGAGACCGGAGAGCTCAACGTTGTGGGAGCATCGTCAGCTGCCCTCCAATCTCTCACATCCTCAAGGGCCAGAGGTCACTAGCGGCCATCTTCGCGGTTGCCTGGAGGAATGGTGGTATTTCGTGCCATTCCCGAGTTCCTCGGGCCACGTGTTAGTTGCAATGGGAAACCTCGTCGGCTTGTCTCAATCGGCACCTTTGGCTCGCCCCGGGCTCACCCTTGGCACGACTGCCTGGCGTGAAGTGGCTGGCCCTTGGCCGGGGTCAATGCCGCAAGAGTGCGCCATTCTGGCGGGAAGTGGTCCACTTTTCGATCACCTGCCGAGATTCCATCCCAGGAGAGAGGCCCGAGCGAGTCAAATGCGTCGGGGGTAAGGAGAAGCCTGGATGTTCAGACGGAATCTGTATGGAAAATGGATGGGCGTTTGTAAGCCGCATGCAGGTTGTTACTCGCGACTGTGACGTGCTGGATCGCTCCCTGAGATCGAGTGGGCGGAGAAGGTCCTGGGCCGAAAGGAGGGGTGGCGTTGCGCTGACTGATCAATGCTGACTGCATTGTCACAACTCACATTGCGATTGCGCTTGGTCAATGGTCCATCACCATCCACAACCGACGACGACATCCCGTCTAAGCACGACAAAGAAGAGCCGCGGCTCCAGGCTGTAAATCATAAAGTGAGACGATTGCTCTGCTTTGGTGTCCGACATTGACCCTCCAAGACACACCTTTGCCATTTGACTCGGATTTTCTGACACTTGAAGTACAACTCAGCAACCGACACCTTCTACCAACTTACCACAATGCCGACCACTCTTCTCACAGGCGCCAACTCCTTTGTTGGGGCGCACGTCATCAACTCACTCATTGCTGCCGGCCATACTGTTGTCGGCACGGTTCGCCGTGAGAACCTCATTGACCAAATCTACGCCACGCATCCCGAGTGGAAGGAGAAGCTCCAAGTCATTGTGGTCAAGGACTACGCCGAGGAGAGCAGCTGGGACGAAGTATTTGCCAAGCACACCCTCGACCACGTACGCCGCTGTTCTTTCTGTTGCAACTTATTGCCCCTCCTACATTCCAACTTCCAACGGTCTCGCCCCATCCCTTTCCCCCACCGCAACCCCAGAAACTGCCGGCGATGTCACTCCGTTGTTGGCTTTGGCAATTTTGCATTCCCGCCCCTCGGTTCACTTAACTAAGATGAGACAAAAATCTTATTCTGATATCTTGTAAAATTAGATCGTACATGTTGCCGCACCGCTGCTTGACAATCCAGCCAACACCGACTACACTCGTGACTTTCTCAAGCCAAGCGTCGATGGGTAAGACTACCAACTTGCTATCCGGCCCTCTTGAGTACGCAAACTGACATCAAAACCATATAGCAACCTCGCCCTCCTCCGCTCGGCTCACCGGGCCGCATCTTCCAGTATCAAGTCCGTCGCAATCACCGGCTCTGTCAATGCCATGACCACCGGCTCGCCAGAAGAGCTAGTTGGTGGGCCACTCACCAACAAGACCTGGCTGCCCATCACCCAGGAGCAAGCCCGCGAGGCCAACAACCCGTACATTTCGTACTGCAGCGCCAAGAAAGAGGGCGAACTCGCCGTGTGGGAGTTTGTCAAAACCGAGAAGCCATCCTTCGCCGTCACCGTGATCCTCCCGGCGCTCATCTTCGGCCCCCCGCTCCAGTCGCTCAAGGACGGCCTGAAGAGCCTGAACTACAGCACCAACATTATCTACAGCTTCATCAACGGCACACACGAGACCATCCCCGCCACGACGTTCCCGACCTTTGTTGACGTCCGTGACCTGGCGGATGCTCACGTCAAGGTGCTAACCCTGAAGGAGGCGGCGAACCGGCGCTTGTTGATCAACGGGAAGCCTATGACGTACACCCAGCTCGTCCATGCTCTTGCAGAGGTGCCTGAGCTGGCTGGAAAGCTCCCGGCTGACAGCGGGGAGGACGCAAAAGTCACGTTTGCCAAGCTTGACGCCGACGAGGACAACAAGCTGCTGGGTCTGACGTTCCACACTGTTGAGGAGACCATGGCGGACACGGCCAAGAAGCTTCTGGAGCTGGAGAAGGCTGCTTCAAGCTGATGGAGGATTCGGCAACGGGAGGGAGTGGGGGAATAGGGTTGGCTAGGAGGCGGTTGACGGGAGGTAGGTTGTATCCTTGAGTCTCTCGTACCTGACATACCTAATTGGCTGTTCAAACTTCTCGTCTACTCCCATGTTTCTGCTTAGTGCCCCTATTGATGCGAGGACGTTAGGGCCAAGGGTGTTGGCTGTACGAAGGCTCAGGGGCAAAGGGTGGCTGTCTGAAAGCCAGCGGCGTAGTCAACAACAGGGTGAGAATCATCAGGGCCATATCCCCATCCCCTCTCAGAGTTCGCCAAGAACACAAGTTTGGCCAAGCGACTTGAATGGGTTCAAGAGGGCGGCGACTGAACGCTCACAACGTTGGGACAATGCACAGGCGGTTTCGAAACGGGTAAGGATCAAGACTTTCATGAATCGGTGCTCTCGCGACTTGACACCGCATACTACCCACGGGTAGGCAGTGAAACTATCCACCTTCCAATGGCATTGCCCGTCCTCGCAAGGGTCATCCGTGATTGCCCCATTGCTGACGGTTTTCATCACAGTTCACAAGTCGGTTGCTGCCCCGAGCCACTCGTTGAAGTCTCGTTTCATTTCTGAGGGGAATGCCAAATCTCTTGGAGGTCACAAACGGCCTGGAGCTTGACTAGAACCAGGTCCGAGTGATAGTTCGAGCCATCGGATCTGCCGGTCTTAATTATTCCCGGCGAGACAACGAGATTGACAGTAGGTGTAGAGTTGCCGTGCTCAAAGACGGGAAGGCTTCTGACTCGTTCCATTGTCTCCGGGTCGAATTCGAATTCGCAGCTTGGGGGTCGAACGAGAGGCAGCTTCAGCCGCGTGATGACGACGTGGTAATCCGCCCGTGTCAGTCGGAAAAGCTCGGCCAGCTCGGCGGCTTTGCCGACGATTCCAAGTGCTTCCCCATTCATTTCGGGGGTGATCCCACCAGGACCTTTTGCAAACGACACGATGGGCTGCAACTCATCCAAGAGACATTTTGCCACGAATGTGTCGGTATCCCCGCCCTGGCCGCGACTGTCAAGCTTCAGATTTGAGATGAAGTGAGCTGAGCGAACTCTCCAATCGTGGAACTCGGCAACGATAGCAGCGGAGTGGCTGGAGGATGCAGATATGGGCAGGTTTTCTAGAACACGGTTAGAAATGTGCTTGGTTTCCTGGGTACCTGTATTTCATGACCACTCACTTTGAACAACGTCGCGAAGAGCGCCCCACAGTTTTCCGGTCTCCCCGGCCCAGGCTTTTGAGCGGGAGTCAAAAATCCGAACGTACAAAAAGTACCAGATCCAAGACTCAAGAGACGCAGGACAGAGCATGGGTACTTGCAGCGTCTGCGCCACTCCCGGTGGCCAGGTGGTCGAGTCCCGGAGAGACGAGAGACGTTGGATGGCTGCGTGATCTAGCGACTGTGGCAAATGTCCTGAGATAAACTGCCTGATGGCAAACCCGAGCGCCCTCCATCGAGCCTGGATCTCGGTGTCTGAAAGCTTCGGGGCATCGATGGAAGTCTTGCTCTTGATCGCCGCCAGCTCCTCGGCGAACGCTGACGTTTGCCGCCGGATGCGTTCCTTCTGCTCGGATACCATCTCTTGGAACTTGCGCTTTTCATCTTTCAGCCTCTCCTCAAGCCCCTGTGTTTGTCGCCGAAAATGCGCCTTCTCCTCGCATCTCCTCTGGCGAAGCTTGCAGTTCTCGGCTTCCAACGCCCGAGTCCTCTCCTTGTACTGCTCAATGTCCCTGTGGGCTTCGGCGACGGCATTTTCCGAGGCGTTCGGGTTGTTTGTTCCAGAAAGAAAGCGCCAGCTTGGCAGCGTCCACCCTGATTCTCGGCTTGCGGCAGCAGACCGGTTCTCCAACTGCAGGCTCGCCACCATCTTCCGGAGCTCACTGCACTCCGCTGCGGCTTGGTCGTTGACTGCGCGAAGACGAAAAATGTCATGGCGAAAGGCGGCGTTTTCTGCGCTCAGAATCCTAGAAGTTTCCCCAAGATTCGTGTTTTGTTTCTGCAGGTCCTCATTTTTCTGCTTGTACCACTGGCCCTCTCGGATGGCTTCATCGAGTTTGGTGTAAGGATCGCTCCGGTCGCCATCGCCATCTTGAACATTGTTGTCACCCTCAAAGTCGCTTGTGAATCCGTTATCGAGGTCAGCGCCTCTGTGGCCGTTGTGATTGCCGTAAGTCTTAGCACTGCTCTGGTTCCCGGCGGCGCTCTGACTGTTCGAGTAGAATGCCATCCTGACGGGAGTGATGGACAGAACCTAATACCCGCGGCAGGGAATGGTCAGCAGGAAGCGTCAAGAACGAAAACTGGGAAGCAAAGAAGAACCCCAAGAATTGAAAGAAATTACTCTTGAACCTCAGCTCTCTGCATCAGTACTGTGACTGGTTGCGATTACCTGGTTGAAGCCGAAATGTCGGAGTCTCGTTTCACCGAGAAGTTTTGGTTGCGGGAGGATTTCGGAAAGCTCTCAGAAAGAGCTGCTCGAGAATTTGGAGACCGGGGAAACTCGGACACCCGCGACCCAAAGGCCGCTCGCTACCTACTCTGTATTTGCAACGCCAAGAGAGGTAAAAGGGAGGAGATGCTTTGGAATTGAGTCAAGGCGTTGGCAGCCGGTCGTTGCGCAGTCGTTCGTTTGTGCGCCGGAGGTGCGGATATGAAGCCGAGCAGCCTCAATTTTAGCCCACGCAGTCGCAGTGATGGACTACCTAAATCATGAATCCTGGAGGAACTGGAAGCTACTCAATCATTGAAACAGAAGTTCCTAAAGAACTTGTTAGAAAAGTTCTTGCTCTTGGTGCTCCAGCCCTGAGCTGAGGAGGAAACAAGCATCAGGCGCGTGAGCGAACACAGCACCAATTTCCACAGTTGCTACCCACTGGCATGATTCCATGATTTTGTCCGACTTGGATCTACTCTACATATACCTACCTAATCTGCAGGTTTGAGTTTGCCGGGCTTCGTCATCCTCCCTGGCATCATGTACATACCAATTGCGAGACCATCTAATCTTCGGTTTCGTAATCCACTCCAGCGTTCTTCGATCCCTGACGCTTTCCGTCATGGTAGATGGCAAAGTCAACCGAGCCGCCCGTGCATGTCATCTCCACCTCGCAGCGGAGCTTGTGGAAAACCTTCCCCAAGCGGTTTGTCCAAGTCGGCAGCGTGGAAATGTCGATATCAGCCTCCCATGTAATCTTGCACAACTGCTTCATGGTGGCATCCCACTCCTTGGGGGGGTAGAGAGCGGCGCAAGTGTACACGATCTCTGTGAATCTCATCCTTGCCGCATCTCTTGGAGCAACGAGCTGCACGAGCGAGAACTTGACCGGGTCGGCCACTGACATGTTGTCGCCCTAATATTGAAAAGCTTTCAGTCAGTGGATGATGGTTAAGACATGCGAAGCCTTGCCAACAATGGCGGGGCGAGACATACAACTTTGAGATGCCAGCGCATTTGATTTTCGACCCTCCACGATTGCCAGTTGTCGCACCAATACCTGTCGGCAAGCATGTGCTTTAAGGGGTCCCAGAACGTGTTTATCTTGATGCCACAGCTCACACGTGAGATTCTCGCCTGGACCTGGATTGGCGAAGCGGAGAGGCTGGTCAAGCTGGCAGCATGAATGACTGCGCCGCGGCAAACCGCTGTCCACCTGCAGGATGCGTCAGTACTTATATAGGCTCCGAAAGCATGGAACATCTGCAACTTGCCGTAACCTACGGCTTGGAACCTCCGGCTTGCAAGACTTCAACATCGTGGCCGAAATGCATCTTCAGAGTCGAGAAAAGATATCTACACCTGCCAAACCCTCCCACCAAGATGACATACTGCAGTTGTGATGTTAGCCAATATCCTCTGTTCAGAATCATCGAATCGCGATAAAGGATTGCGACGGATGCCTACCTTGGGGCTTTTGCCTGTCTTCTCTCTGACCACGGCCACCTGTTCATCCACCATGTCACGTATCTTGCTGACAACCGGGTCGAAAGCGCCGGAAACATCTTGGGTCGACAATGTGAACCTTGGGAGGGGCCCGGGGATCTTGCGTGATTTCCAGTCCAGGCACTCAAATGGAATGGTCAGCTGCCAGGTTCTCGGAAGACCGTCAAATGTCGGTTTAATTCCGTCTTCCCATTCGTCATGCAAGAGACGGTGCTGAGACTCTGCTGACATCCTGGCCCACTTCTGGTGACCGATGACTGGCCTCAAAATTGCAGTGAAGGCTTCGTCGATGAAGACGGCACCGCAGAGGCCACTTGTTCCGAAGTCAGCAGGCTGCCAAGTGTTTGTATCTGCTTGGGTGCAGGATGACCCGGGCCGTGACTCGCAACAAACACGCACCTTGTCCCTTGACACACTCTCTCACCACCATCGGCGAGATGGAGACAATCTGATAGCTGATGAGGTCAGCGGTGCCGCCGCCGCAGTCAGCGATCACAAAGGTATCGCCAGCCTGTGGTGTTGAGAATATGTTAGCGAGAGTCAAATTGGCAGCAGACCTTGGCACGAACCTTGATATCGCAGCGATTCTTCATGTCCGAGAGGGTGGCCAATGCAGCAGTTTCGGGCTCAGCGAGAAATACGAGCTCGGTCTCGCCGGCTTCGCGCTCTGCCAACATTCCTGCCTGCTTGGCCGCCTCCTTCATCCGGACGCGGGCGTACTCGGGCCAGATGGCGGGCAAAGTGATGACGATGCGGAACCTGGAGTAGTTCACGAGATTGCAGCTGACGCTCTTCGTGATATGTTGAATGGCATGGTTCCACAAGTGGCGGAGGAACAGAGCGATGACCTCAATTGTAGTCAGGTTGTGCTTCTGAAGGTAGGCGCGGATCTCCATGATTTTGACGGAGTCGCGGACCTCCTCCGGCAAGTCGTTGTCGTCGATGAGCAACAGCTTGAACCACATGCCCTGCTCGTCGGTGGATGGAATGTTGTAGCCCCATTTTACCTCCTGCTTCGGGCCAAACGAAATGGCGGTAGGAGCTTTGTCTTCATCGAAATTAGAAGGCATCACGGACTCCCAGTTGGAAATGACCTCAACATGGTCGATATTCTTGGACCACGCGAAAGCGACTCCGGAAAAGGTGGTTCCAAAGTCGATGCCGATGATGACCGTGTTGTCGGTCTCGCCCCCGGAAAACGCCATTGCCGCGATTGTCAACAAAACAAAGCTGGGCTGAGAAGTTGGGAGTTGAAGAGGAGTAATGTTGGGCTCAGGCGACTCCAGTCCTAGTGCGTTGCTGTGGAAGAAACAGCCGACTGATGGAATTAGAGGAGGAAATGAAATCGGAAAGCCGGAATATTTCAGGTTGTGGGAGTGCAAGAAAGATGCGGGAACTGCTGGAAACTCTGCCACGATTATTTCGTTGCAGCAGCACCTCAGCGGAAAAGAACTTGAAATGAGGGCGGCCCAATTTCCCTCTCTGCAACCAATAATCTAAATGCAAAGACTCCCACTTGGCACTGCTGAAAACTCCCGGTTCAGGGACAGATCTCATGAGGTCTTGAATGACTGGTATTTTAGAGCAATAAAGCTCGTTAGCACAGCAGCAGCAGCGGCATTTTGCTTGACCAGAGAGAGTAAAAATGGACCTCCCGAGTCACCAGCCACCCATTCCGGGCTCAACCCCGCCGACCTGCGCAAAGTCTTTCACACTGACAATGGTACCTAAGTTTTCCGGCAACAGTCTCGCCCGCATTTGAGCTCATCTTGTCAAAGACTGACAGAATCTTCACCAGGCTCTCAGCGTCTAGTATTACTTTGCCCACCGAAAGCTACATGGCAACGGCTAATTACCCGCAACTTCTCAAGTTTCCAATTTTAACACCGGCGAGGGAAATAGCGGTCACTCGCTGCTGTCATTACAGGATCCGAGAGGACAAACGTCGCTTACGACGGCCAGAACCGAAGGGGAGATGTGCTGCCTCGGCAGGCCGACGGCGAACTCGCCTGCCGCGGTCACAGACGCCGTCTGCGTGCTCGACCTGGAGCTTGCCGTCGATACGCGGGCCGAGAACGTTGCCAAACACTGTTGGGGAGAGCAGGTGAGAGAGGATGGCCAGTTTCATGGGTCCAGGACCGGTCATTGAACCAGACCCTGGAGCCCGTCGAGCCACGGCACTGACACTGCGTTGCGCGTTGCTTTCGAGACAATCGTGCTGGGAGCAGCCGCGCTTCCTCGGCTACGAGCCGGTCCTCGCCGACTTGCTTGGAAAGATGAAATATTCTGTATATTCCGCTGCCCCCACTCTCCGTCGTCGTCCGAGCCTGGCACGTGCCTGGCTACTAAGAAGAAAACCAAACGAGACGGGGAACCAGAGCGAGCTATGGACGGAAATGCAACGGCTCTGCCGGCCTGGAGGACGACCCCTGCCAAGGGAGCAAGGAGACGCAGTCACACAGCCGCCTGGACCGCAGCAAGCGCCATGCGGCTGAGAAATGTCGCAGAGAGTCGGTGGGGAAATGTGGCGGAGGTGTTAACTCCGGAGCTGATATCGAACCGCCTAACCCCATCTGGCTTGGCATCGATTTGCGAATCCGCCCCCTTCTCTTCATCCCCCTCACCCCGCGCTTTGGTTCGCTTCGATTTCTGTCAGGTTTTACCTCTACGTCCACAACCTCACTCCACGTGGGCGGCTGCCAGCAAAATGCCGTTCGATTTCCAGAAATACGACCAGAAATGCCAGGGGATGGACCAGGAGGAACTCCAGAAAGAATGGCAGCATTACACGCGACTTATCTCGGGGGCGTCCACCTCGACCGCAGTTTCGGGCCTCGCCCTTCCTCTGACAGCCGGCATCTCCGCCATTGGCGTCGGACTGGCCGCGCCCGCCATCCACAACGCGCGCAAGAAGCGCGATATCATCGAGAGACACCTCAACAGGCTCGGAACAACCCACAACACCCGCAAGAGAGACGTGTTCTCGGGCGTAGCGGTGAGCGGGACCATCGGTGTTGTCACAATGGGAGTGGGCGCCGTTGGTGCCGACGCAGTGGCCACTGCCGGAGCAGAGCATGGCATCGCGGCCATCGTTGAGCATGAGCTGGCCATCAAGATCGTTTCACACGCCGCCCTGGACGGTGCTGGCATGGGCCTCGAGCACATGTACACGCACCATGTGAAGGCGAAGGAGGCAAACAAGGCGTTCCAGAAGGCCGGTGTATTTCAGGCCGTGGCGGACGCGAAGGCCCAGGAAGCTGGGTATGCCATCCCGCCCTACGGAGCCCAAGCACAACCGCACCTACACCCACAAGCGCCATACGAACCCGTCTACGAACAAATCGCGCCGCCCCCGCCCTACTCCGCGGCGACAGCGCCCAACGGCTTTGTTCCGGACCTCAAAACACCAGCCGCTACGTTCACACAGGCGGCTTCCCCTGGCTACCACTACGCGGGGCCACCACCACCGCAATATGGGTATGGGCAACAGCCCCGAGACCAAACTCAGCAACAAACCGGTTCGCAACCACAAACATCGTTTGCACCCGCCACGTATCTACCATCTCAAGTCGCAACGGGGCCGTTTGACATGACCGCACTGGCCTACTCTCTTCCAGCATCCACTCCCGCTCCGGAGCAACAACAGCAGCATCAACAATATCAAGCGCCGCAAAGAGCTATGGAGCAACAGCAGCACCAGGCCGTTTCTACACCGTCTAACAGCCAAGCTCAAGCACACACCCCGTCTCAGCCAATCTCATATGAGCATCCAGAACACTCCACGAGTCCACTCAAACCTTCTCTTGTGCCGACAGGGGTCACCGCCGCCCCTGAGACACCAAATTTGTATGCACCAACACCAGCTCCTGATCATTGGGCTGTTTCTGCAGTCACGGATTATGCTTCACAGCCCACTCCGGCACTGCGTCAGGATCAGCAAGATCATTTGCAAGCAACTCAACCACCGTATCAGGACCTTGCTCAGCAGTCCCCCGTGCCGCCGCCACACCGACCAGACCTGCAGCAATACCCACAACAAACAGTCCCACCTCCATTGCAAACACCTCACCAATCTGCGTCCCACCAGTACCCACAGCCAGTGCAACAACCTCATCAGCCCGAGATGCAGACCCTCATACCCCATCAATCCCAGGTGCAGGCTCAGCAGCAATACCAAGCGGCCTCCGCGACTTACCACACCTCCCCGGAGCAGCAAACAGGGACCGCTGGATTCCCACATACAACCGCCCTGGCAGCACCAACCGCCTCTGACACAAGCATGTCACCGCCCCTAGCTCCTCCACCATCATACCACCAGCCTTCAACCCTGCCGTCGTACTCATCTACAGCCACAAGCCAGCGACCTGCCTCGACGATCTATTTCCCCCCTCCTCCCACAACTGCCCCCCCCAACGGCAAGCAAGCCCCGCCAGCGCCAGCGCCACCGGTCGTTGGCCATAACCTGAGCTTCCCCATTCCACCGCCGAGTACGGCGCCTCCTTCTGCACTCCAAGGATATCCGATCCCGGGAGCACCATACGCAGGAACATCAGTCACCCCCATACCACAGCCAGCAGCCCAGCAACGATCCAACTTTCCACAGCAATACCAATTCGCAGCCTACAACCCACAACACTACCAGCGGCCACAGTCAACTCCGCAACCCCAACCCCAACAACACTCCTATCCCGTCTACGCCCAGCAGCCTCAGCAACACGAGCACAAGCAGCCACCATACCAACCTCAACAAGCAGCCGCTCCGCAGCAGTCTTATTCTCCGTATACACAGCAGCAGGCACCAGTCCAACAGCCCCCGCCACCGCCACCGCCGGGTCAAATCGCGGGCTTCCCACCAACTCCCCTCTCGCCTCCCCAGTCGGCGCAAAACACTAGCCAAGGAGGCTACTTTCCGCCCCGTGATCCTCATCAGCAGCAACAGCAGCCTGGCGCTCAGTGTCCGCCCAACCCGCAGCAACAAAGTGGTGCATGGAACAGATCGGGGCAGCCGCAGTGGCAGGGGCAGGCACCGTACACCCCTGCTGCGACGCCGGCGTGGACGGGGTATTGATATGTTGTTTGGGGTTTCGGAGAACTCACGAGTGGTTGGGAAGAGCTGGTGGTGGAGGAGCTGAGCGTTTCGGATGTGGGGATGTCATGTCTTTTGGGGGAAGTGAGGTTCAGGTGGTTGGTGGGGTTGAACGGGTGATGGATCCTGTCCAACTTACCGTTCAACAATTCCAACAGGCAAACTTATTGGTCTCCAAGCGATTATCGAATGCTTGTGTGCCTGAGCAATATCTATATACTTTGCATCTTTAAGTCCCGCGTTCTGCACTCCCTGTTTTCCCATCCGTCGGTCCTTTGAGCCTTGGGTCGTTTGGGTAGCAGGCACTTTGAACTTGCTCTCCTGCTTTTTTATTCTCATGATATGCTTCGGCGCGCCATACAACCAAGACGTCATCCTGCTGGTTCTGTGGGCGGCTCCGTCTCTGCCGTTGTTGAGTCCTCATCATGGTGGTGAGACTGTTTTGGGAAACGCGAAGCCAAAGCGCCAAGTCAGAGAACGAGGAACCATTGACCGCCTTCCTGTTCTGTTCGCCCGTGGGCACAAATACGCGCCCACACGGCCCGAGGTGACCAGGTTTCCTGCAGACGCAGGGTTGCGAAGCAACTGTGAACCAACACACCCATTCTCGAACTCCGATAGGCGCACCAAGGCCAGGGTATCCGGAAGATGGGTTTTCAAGGACGATCTGAATTCCTCCGCCGCCTTGTCGGCATTTTCCCTCCCGCGTCCCGCCGCACAACAAGAGGCAGAACTCAATGATGGAGGCCGACGCCCTGCAATCCGATCCCCTGCACCCAGGCGACCAGGCGACCAAGTTCGACACTATGAAGTCTGGCGCGATGTGGACAGAGGAGGCTGTTGAAAGCGACGAGCACCCCGCAGATGTGCCGTCTCCGCCGTCGAACTCGCTATGGGAGTGGAGGTGGGAGCTGCTCGCCCTCGCATTCAGCATTGGATGCATGATCAGCATTGTCGCCATTCTCTTCATGTTCCAGGATCGGCCGCAGAGCGAATGGCGCGGCGGGTGGCTCAGCATCACGGCCACCATTGCCATCTTCTCCACGGGCGCCAACTCGGCCGCGGCCCTCGCCGTTGGGGCATGCCTCAGCCAGTACAAGTGGCTGCACTTCCAGAAGTCACCGCACAAACTAACCGATCTGGACCTGCTTGAGGAAGCGAGCCGAGGGCCGCTGGGGTCTCTTGCTCTTCTGGCCAGGCGACCTTGGGGGCTGGCGAGCATCGGTGCCGTCGTCACTCTGCTGGCCGTGGGTGTAAGCAACAGTCTTCTTTGTCTGTGGATTGTTTGTTTCCCTTTACGGTTGTTTGAGGACCTACCCTGCTCCCGAGACTGCGCATTCCCATTCGAAATATCCGGAATGGGGAATCCACAGCTGACACTGCGGCTAGTTCGATGTCTTCGTTCAGCAGATGGTCACCTTCGAGTCGCGTGATGTTGCCCAGGAAGATGGAAACGCCCTTCTTGGGCTGGCACACGTCTACAACAGTAGCGCCAAGCCAGTTTCCCTTCGTGGTTCTGCTACGATTCTCAATGTTGCGCGTCAGTCCTTCCTATTTACCCTGCAGTCAGGTAAATGACAACTCATGGTTCGTTACTGATGCTCCTTGGCCTTGCAGCTTCCACCATGGACTTGTCTATGCAGGGCGCCGTGTTCCGAGGCCTGTACAATCTTGGCTCGCCCGCTGTGTTCAACTGCACCTCTAAGTGCCAGTGGAACAGCACGTACTACTCGCTTGGCTTTGCCAGCACTTGTGCCGATGTGACCGAGGCGACTATCCGTCTCCATCCCAATGCGTCGGCGACATGGAGCTCGACCTCGGTACTGCGGGAAGATGATATGGTTCTCACAACTCCAGGCGGTGTTAGATTGCCCGCCCCTTTTTCGCACACGTCCTGGCAAACAGTCGTCAGCGTCAACGCCACCAGCCTCGCGAACGACACCAGCATATTTGTCAACGGAACCTGGGTTCCTCCGCTAATGCGTCCCGAAATTGTCCGCATTGGGGTGTTCAGAGTGCCAGTCGATACTATCAACTACTACTTCACCCCCGCCAACATGACAATCTTCGAGTGCGACATCGCGCTAGCGGCTTGGAGATATTCGAACCTGTCGTCCTCGGGCCAGAACCTGACGATCAGTAGCCGGGAATCCATCCGTCTCGATCCGGGTGCCGTAAGCCAAAACGTCACCGTCGCTGGGCATGTAACCTTTAACCAGAGCGGACTTCCCCTCTTGAGGGTTTCGGGCTCAGATATCGCGGCCCTCCAGCTGCTATTCTCGTCAACCCGCTTCAGCGGCCGCATCTACGACGGGCTCAATGGTTTCCCAGACCAGGGCACGGGCGACACCTTTCGGTCGGGCAACATCTCCCAGACCATGAGTGCCATGGTCGACAGCATGACGAATCAGCTGCGCTCGACATACAACATCACGGCCTACGGGCAGAGCCTCAACCCCGTGGTGTTTATTGAGGTCCAGTGGGCGTGGATTACCCTGCCGCTCATCGTGCAGCTCATTTCCATCGCGTTCACTGTCACCTTGGTGATCCAGAGCGCACGTACGGCGGGCTTGCCGCTCTGGAAGTCGTCTACTGTGGCGCTGCTGACTTATGATGTGCGCTTCCGCAATGACGAGGATGACGTGGGCAGACTGGGGACGGGGGTTCGGAGTACGAGAGAGTTGGATGCTCTTGTTGGCTCGTGGACGGCCAAGTTGGAGCTACCTGGGCGGAGGTGAGGACGGTATTACCGGTATGGTGAAACAAATGTATATATTTGCTTGGACATACATGTTTTTACCTTTTGTAGAGCGAAATGCTTCAACCTGGGATAGCATTAGGTGGCTCTGTAGGTTTATCAAGGTCTGGGTGAGATCAAGGCTGATTCATCTCTGTCTGGGGGATGGCAAACGACTCGCGAAGGGGAAGGAGGTTTAAAGTGCGGCAACACAACTGCACTTTGTGAACTGAACCTGAGTTCCTTCTCTGTACTACTTCCTTTGCTTCGTTCGACGGACGTCGTTGGAACTAGAGACCCGGCTGGCGAGGGGAAGCTCGAACAAGCCCAAGCTGACTCGGATGATGGCGCTGCACACCAATTAAGGTACCTTCTACTCGGATTTCTCCCTACCGCAAGCAGAGTGTTCTGAGACCAAAAGTTGACCGAGCCTGGCAGGCGGTGACCAAATGATCGTCATGGAATCCGCGTGCTCCCCTTCACCTTCGTTGTCTCTAAACCCGTTTCGCATCGTTATGCCGGTTTTGCCATCATCGGGGGTCACGGTGCGTTTCTCCCGGAGTGTCCCGTATTTCTGGTTGCTCAGACCAGACACTTCAGTGGAAACAAATCATACACGATTTATCTGGTTCCTACACAACCGACCATCCGGCTCCTTCGAGCCACACTAGAGCATGAACGCATCGAGCAGTTTAAGAAGTCGGCCTCCGCCGAGTGCTTCAGCGCCCCGGCGGCAGCAGCCCGAAACGCATGGGAATCGTCGCGTTGCTCAACTCGCCTGACATTTCATCGGTGTGTCCCCTGTGCCAAGCTCGACACACCTCTCCATCATGACTCGGCATCAGCTCACACATGTCTCTGACGATCAAAGAATTCGGCGTGGATTTGGGCATGGCTTGTACTCTGATAGCTTGGATTTTCCATCGTTAGAATTGCATACCCCGGCGCCGTCTTGTCCAGCTTCGCTGATACCAGCGCCATCTTCCTCGCCGTGGGGTTTGCAGCATTTTAGTCATCTAGTCCTACTGCTGTTACCTGCGTGCCCGGCCGAGGCTCTCCTTCGTTCCTCCGTCTCTTGGGTTATTGATGTTTCTTGAACAAACGAACACGTCTCTTGTGCCAGTTTCGTTAGTGTTGCTCTTGTCTTGTCGTGTATTGAGGTCCTCAAGACCAAGAACGTCATAGATGCCCAGCTGGATTTCTTGTTCAAAACTAAGTGTTTCTCACGGGATAATGACTAATACATCAAGTTGACAACTAAATCCTGGAGTTGTGGAGAACACATCGACTGTGATGAGCCCGGCACGAGACATGTGCATGATGTGGCGGCGGTGTTTGCCGCAAGCTGAAACGCCACAGGCAATGCGATGCTATTATCGCATTCAGTTATCGCGGAGTGGCGCTCCCACTTGGATACTGGCTTGCGAGATTAGCGGGCTGAAACCATGATGATATCGGTGCAATCCTTGATCCCAAATTGCAGGGGAATGACCACCCTTGGCGCCCTCGGTGATGAGAGTCATCAAGGGCCCCAAGTGACCGGTCGAGCCGGTCTCCCAGGGTCAAGGGAAACAAGGTCAGAAACGGGATGTCCGCTCGGGCCTCCTGGCGGATCACCCGCCGGGACCCGTCCACCGCCCCGAACGGTCACGCTAAAAACCAAGCCTGGCGCTAGGGTTGCGGAAAGTTTCTTGTTGGCGCAGAGAACGTTGTTCCGAATACGGGCTGGGGACGAAGGTTCCAGTTCAGGGATGAAAGACCCTTGTGTGGTCCCCCACTTTCCGAGACCAACCATCTTCTGGGAGCTCGAGGATTTCTGGCGCGATTTCTGGCGCGATTTCTGGACGCGATTTCTGGGCGGGACTTTGGCCAAGAACTCGATCGACGATCCGGGTGCTGGAGAAAACCTGGATCCAAGGGATCATCTCTTCCCGCAAAGATCTGAGATTCCACGTGTCGTAAAGTGCTGATCGGCGTTCAACATCGGCCTGCCAGTATCCATTTTCCAAGCGTGCTTGCTATGTACATCTGTGGTCCGGACATGCAGGACATGCCGTGGAATGAGAGCTGTCGCCCGCATCGACTGATCTGCCCGTCCAGATTGGCGCAAACAACCTCAGGGGCAGTCACCGCCGGACCAACTCTTGCACCCAACCCACTCGGCTCTTGACGGAAGTTAGGAAAAGTTGGGTCTAGCGGGACGCTAATGTTGGCCTTCTTTCCTTTTGACTTCGGTCCGCGATGTGACATTTGAAAGGAGCAAGGGGCCAGGGGTGAGGTTGTGGAGAGGGCGGGGGGCTTGTGTCAGCACGGCCTCAATGTCCAAGAGGGGCTTCTTCGCCGTTCCCACTGTTGAGCACCAACAACACAGGGTGGTGTGGTGGCGGTCGTGCAATTTTTGGACTCAGGGTGCTGCTGACATTGCCGAGAACCGAGAGCTGGACCATCCTTGACTCAACAGCGACTCAACGAGCGAAAGCAGCAAGCCACGAATCTGGGGATCAAGGAACTACCCCTCATCGGCGGGCTCGGAAAAGACAAGACCTCGTTGGAACAAGGTGAACGCTAGCGCTTAGCGTCAAAGTTGGTGGGCGGGACTCGCCTCTTCCAGACCAAATTAGCAACTCTACTAGGGGATGCAAGCCCGTCTCCCGGATAACGTTAGCTCTCCAGAGAGTCACAGCGATGACTTGGAGCCTGATGGGGGTGGAGACTTCAGATGCCTCACCGACGACGATTGCAAGGGGAGGGGAGGTACACAGTGTACCCGGCCAGAGAGGGAATGCTTGTCGTGGCCGCCACCAGCGGGAGCTTTACCCCCGGCCGCCGAGCAGGGGTGTCGAACAAGGTCATCAAGCAATCCTCCTCCCCCGCCTTTGCAACACCTCACCGAGCGACCCGAGATGTTCTGGTAAGGTTAGCGTGAGGGACACGCTCGAATAGTGTCCTGTCGTCACCGACATGGCTCCGAGGAGGCGGCTCGGCGACGTGAGAACGTGGTCGCATCGCAGCCGCGTTGGAGGTGTTGTATTCCGTACGAATATTGGTGTCTTGCATGCATGTTTCGTGGGGTCCAAACTCGGCAGACATGCCGTGATCAGCAGGTCCCGAGCAAGCCGATCCCGGGGCGCCAGGCAGTTGGCTCGGAGTTTTCGAATGCCGGAGGCCAAGCCCTGCCACGTTGTGGCGGCCGTCTGTGGTGTGGTGACCTGCCGGCCTGTCACCTGTGTTGCCGGCCGTCGCTGGGCCAACTCATCGGAATCTGACGGTGGCACAGCACGGGAACCCGTGGGACTGGGTGCACTTGTGAGACTGACTATCGATTTACTGGTGCGCTGTGCAGCATCGGCAGCGGTGCCATTCGTGGAATGGTAAGAAGAGAGGGCAACATGATAACGAGCAGGTCTCGGGGTTGCATTTGGCTTGAACAAAAGCCCCAACAGACAGCAGTCAACCATGGTTCGCAAAGGCTTGGCCAGAGCCAACTCGCGTCGACAGGGACTCTCGGCGTGGACCTGGTCCCCGATTTGACCGGGGAGGTGGACACAGGAAAATAAACTGCAGTGGTGTGCCGTACACGACTGCCGGACGGGAACCCAAGGAAGCTTGTCTGGTACATTGCCCATCCCGTAGAAAGCTGGACAGCCAGGTCCACGTTGGCTTTGAACATGCTGTGTAATGTCAAGATTATTGAGGAGCAGGACGCTGAGTGATGATTCGGTGCGGGGGCTGCCAAGCACCCAAGGCGTTCCCTCAAACCCGTGGGCCAGCGGGAGGTGTCAGCCCCCTCATGCGTGGCCTGAATGCTACGGCAGGGTGCTGCAGATGCAAAAATGCAGTTGGCAGTTCGTTGCCTGCCCGGACGACCAGACCCTGGCTGCCTTCTCTCTCCAAGGAATCGGCTTCGCATCCGGGGCCCGTCCTCGCTTAAGGGCTTGGAAGCAGCAGCAAGAAACAGCCATTCCAGGGATTTCTTCGGCTGTGCAAGCGGAAATGAAGGCAAAAAACACGCAACTGTCAGACGAGAGAGCAGGTGGTCAGCAAGCCCATGCACACCACCTGCACACCACCCACCCGCGCCTGTCCTTGGTGCATGCTGCAGGCAATAGTCCCGAGCCCGGAAGGGCGGCTCAGCACCGGCAGGACCCAAGCCTGCACGGCAGAACGGAAACACGGGAGCGGGATACCGAAAGACAGGGCCGTCTTCGGCCTTCGGGCGAGTGCCAGCGTGCCACGGCCGAGAGGACCCTTCTCCGGTCCGGGATGCCCGCTTATCTGCATGGCCGCCTCGGCTCGGGAAAGACAGCAAACAACTCGACAGCGCTGCTGACCGGGCACAAGAACACTGCATCCCGGCTGCAGAGGCTAATACCAGAGAGTCCGTCGATACTATTGACGCATGGATCGCAGCAGCCAAGGGAGGTTATCCCGTTCACGACTCCGCCCTGCTCCTGGCGCTCGCTGCTTTGGGCAATCTTGACTCTTCCTGGGCCTGCCCAGGTTCACCGTCAACGTTGACGTTACCGTACTCGGCCACGCGTATGCATGCGTGGATACGACTCCGATCTCCCCCGTCCCGTCCTCCCTCCCCGGGGAAGAGGGATGGTATGGCTCGGACCACCGCGGTGGCTTGCCGCTGGCATGGGCTATCCCGGACTGCAGGGGCCAAGACCTTTGGTGACCCTTTTTGGATCCTTCCTCTCAACCTCTTGGCAGCAACCCCAGCCCGCATGGCATGGTTGCAGCGGCTCACAGTCTCTGCAGAAATCCCCCGTTCGAACCCCGGGCTCGGTGGGAGGGCAGAAATGACCCTCGTCGTTGCCATGAGGCACCAGGGGGGCGGTTCGACAACCAAGGGTCGGACGGTTCTCTTCAGAGTAGACGGTTGGCTATAAGATGCTCGTCCCGTCCCGAGTCGGGATGAGATACGACCCAGTTGTTTTTCAACCACCAGTCTCCCACACCAGGTCAAGGTTCAAGACACCATGAAGCTTTCTGCGTCCCTCTCCTTGGCTGCGGCCATTGGGGCCTCTGCTACCGGCTTCAGCCTCCCCTCATTCGAGCAGTTCGCGATCGACTCGGGCTTGGCTCTTGCCGGTCTCAACGGCATTGCCCTGCTCAGCTCGGCCAACAAGTACACGGGGTCGTGCAACATTGGCAACGTCAAGATTCGCCGCGAATGGTACGTCGGCCGGTTTCCCACCGCGCGGGCCAGATCACGCTAACACATGATGCCCACCAGGCGAACCTTGACCAAGCCGCAGCGCAGGGAGTACGTCGCTGCTGTTGTGTGCATGCAGAACAAGCCCAGTATCCTCCCCGCTGGCACCTCGGCAGGCTCAAAGTCTCTGTTCGACGACTTTGTCTACGTGCATCTGCAGTCGACCATGTTCATCCACTTCACGGTGAGTAAGCGAGCGCAAGTAGCAAGTCCAGATCTTCGACGGCTAACCTCTTGGGTGCTACATAGGGTAACTTCCTCGTATGGCACAGGTACTACATCCACATTTTCGAGCAGAAGCTCCATGAGTGCGGCTACACCGGCTCGCTCCCGTACTGGGAGTGGGGCCTGGACGCCAACAACCCGCACGCGTCTCCCATCTTCGACGGGTCAGACACGTCGCTCGGCAGCGA
>FTCU01002317.1_pt1 | contig 19634 bp, 18 predicted proteins | sample 1639521 | NCBI WGS metagenome assembly FTCU01 (sample SAMEA3914864, study PRJEB12502) | metagenome | biome: forest; material: soil | place: USA | collected 2012-03-12 | depth 0.3 m
CCTCCCAAACACCCGATTCACATCCCCCCGCGTAACCTCATCCACCAAGTACGGCCTCCCCCCGACATTATCATACACCGTCGCAAGCTGAATCAACTGCCCCAGGATCCCGATCGCGCCCGCGCTGCCGGGCGCGGCAAGCTCCTGGTGGCGGATGATGGTTTCGCAGACGGCTTCGGCCTGGGCGCGCGGGGCGCCGTAGGCGGGGGAGGTGAGAAGGTTGAGCGCGGCGATGGCGCCGTTGTATTCGAAGGAGAGGTGGGTTGTGGTGAGGAGGGCGGGGGCTGTGCCGAGGTCGTGGAGGAGGGAGGCGAGGGCGAGGGTGGATGGGGAGAGAGTTTGGGAGTGGGTGGGGAATTGTTGGTGGAGGATTGTTGTTGCTGGCGGGAAGTTAGAGGGTTTTGTTTTTCAGGTTGTTTTTGGGTGAAAGGGGGCAGGGGGCGTACCCCAGTAGAAGACGCGCATCGAGTGGTTGTAGGTTTGTGGTGGGAGTTGGTCTTTGGCGTATTGTTGGGCTTTGGCGACGAGGGGGTCGTCTGAGGGGAAGTGGATGTCCTTGACGAGGAGGGGTGTCGGCTTGTGGAGGTAGGGCTTGCCTTTGAAGATGGCGTCTGCGTCGAGGGGGACGGCGGTGAAGCCGTGCTCGGTGATGGGGTCGGTGGTTGTGGGGGCCATGTTGGGATTGGTACTCCTGGAACTGGAAGTCTGTTTACTTGAATAGGGGTTAAAGGGACTAGTTCGAGCCAATATTATCTCGATGTTGTGATTTGATTAAGTAGGTACTCGATTCATTGTGAGTCACTAGCCGTGGGCGTATTTCAAAGCACGTCTGAGACAGTGACACAATAACCTGTCATACGAGTGTGGGCTGAGTAATGCCACCCCGAATACGGAGCAAGCATCCTACTACTGTGACGCTCCTGCAGCTCATGACTAAGAACCAGAAATTTAGGTCTTAACTGCCTGCCTACCTGAGAGGACGTCTTACTTTAAGGTACGTAAAGTCTTTCATTCCCGGTTCTAGGTAGGAGTCGGAAGTGGTTCATCTTCTCACCCACCCCGAGAGCCGGTGGAGTTATTCAAGTAGGACCGGGAGGTAATGTGGGAAACTGGGGTATGGAATGATCTGATTGTCATATTCCAAATCTCGAAAATTAATTTAACGCTAGAATGTCCATTACTTGCAACATCACTGCTGAGTTGCCATTCAATGTCCTCATAAACCATGTCCTCGATCGAGTGACGGTACCTAGGCCTCCTGGACCCTGGGCTTCTCGTCGTCGCCGTTCTGGATCTGCTTCTCGACGGCGGCCTCGGTCTTCTCGATGAGGCTGCTATCCTCGAACACTGTGGATGGGTTAGCGAGTGGTCCGCGCAAGGAATTGAAACAAGAACTTACAGAAAGCCAGCTCCTCCAGGGTGCGGCCGCTGGTCTCGGGGTAGAGCACGAAGACGACGCAGAACTCAAAGAAGATCCAGCCGCAGTAGATGGCCAGGTACTTCCAGGTGATGGCGGCGAGGGCGATCGAGTTGACGTTGGTCGAGAAGAAGCCGCCGAGCTTGCCGAAGATCTGCTGGACACCGATGCCGCGGCTGCGGTGGGAGTAGGGCCACAGCTCGACGAGGTAGGTGTAGGTGAGGGCGTTGTTGCCGATGTTGTAGCACGGCGAGAAGGCGAAGTACCAGAACAGACCCGAGATGCCGGCCGCGGCGTTGGAGCCGCCGGCGTCGATGGCCACCTGCATGCGCTCGAGGGAGATGGTCATGGCAATGAAGACGAGGCACATGCACGTCGCCGACAGCATGTACATGTGGCGGCGCTTGAAGCGCGTGATGATCAGGGCGATGGCGGTCGCGTTCATCAAGCCCCAGCAGGCGTTGGCGAGGTTGATGCGCGTCTTGGCATAGTTGGACGTGTAGCCCATCATGTTGAAGAGGACGCCCGAGTAGTAGCTGAGCAGCGTGTTGCCCGACAGCTGGGTGAAGAGGCCGATGAAGATGGTGATGATGAAACGGCGGCGCATGCCGTACGTCGAGAGGAGCTCGAGCCAGGTCTGCTTGGACGCCTCCATCTCGGTGCGGATGGTCTCGCGGATCTGCACCATCTCGGCCTGCACGAGGATCGAGCTGGCGTCGCCCTCAGCGTGGTACTTGACGAGCACCTCGCGGGCCTCCTCGTCCCGATCGCGGGAGATGAGGAAACGCGGCGACTCGGGGAGCAGGAAGACGGTGGCGATCTGCAGCAGCGACGGGCAGATCTGCAGGAGCGAAGGGATACGCCAGGCCCAGTTGCTGGGGATATCGGTAGTGCCGAGAGCAATGGCGGAGGCGAGAATCTGACCGATAAAGTACGACGAGTTGAACAGCGAGGTCAAGATGGCGCGCTCCTTGGGGTGGCCAAGCTCGGCAATCAGGGCGGCACCGGAGATGATGCAGAACAGAATGCCGGCGCCGAGAAGCATACGGGCAATGATGTACATGGCAACTAAGGACTGTCAGCCGAGAGGACCGCGACGCATAGTTCAGAGCACGGAGAACATACGGTGCTGGGCGAAACCCTGGAGCAGGGCGCCAACGACCATGATCACGGAGCCGAGCATGATGGACCACCGGCGGCCGTAGCGCTGCGCAAACCACGGGGCGAAGGGGACGGCGAAGATGGAACCGAGCTGGTAGCACGAGTTGACGAAGCCAAGCATGCCCGGCTCGATGGCGAAGTTGCCCTTGGCATCCTTGCGTCCGTTACCCAGATCTGCAAGCTTGTCAGTCAGCGACTGCGTGTCACGGCGGTCGGGGAGAGACGGTGAGACGCACACTCGTGGAAGGTCGGGGCGAACTGGAGGGTGTTGATGAGCTGCGAGTCGAAGCCCGAGGTCATCTCGACACCCATGCAGCAGAGGAAGAGGAAGATGTACATCCTCCGCAGATTCGGCTTCTTGTACCACACCACCTTGTCCTCCTCGCAGAGGCGAGTGACAATGGGGTCGGCAGTCGTGCCGACGTTGACCTTGACCATCTTGGCGGTTGCTGTGTCCTGTGGAGGTTGAGGACGTGGGAGAGAGGTGTCGATGCCGTCTGGGTCCAGATTCGATGCAACATGGCCGGATGCGGCAGCTATATACTCATTGTCGACCTCTGCCTAGCTCCACGACCCCGTGGAGCCCCAGATCCCCTTTCTCGTTTCCCCAGACCTCCAGGTCCGACATGCAAGGTTCCCCGTCCGGGGTCAACCCGACGCCGCCCGGTTAAAGAAGGTGGCAATACTGAAAATGGCTGGGCGCCCGGACTGGGCGCGCTCTACTCTGGCACGGAGGGGACCACTGGGGACGTAGGGCGTATGCAGAATGTTCCGCGGGCACGTACTTGGTGACAGGTGCTTCGAGGGTTACATTCGTCTACCGCCCGAGATTTCCTCTCCAATCAACGGTTGATGATCGCAATCTATCCTACAGGTAGCCATGTGTCTCAACCACCCAATTGTCGCGGCCGGACCGAAGCCAAATGCTTGGGACACGGGAAACCGGGAACACGGAGACTTGTTGGTGTGCTGCAGGGAGGGGTTCGTCCCGTCCCCAAAGTCCCCCAGTGAGGTCCGCCGTCACCTCTCTCGTGCCCCTGCAACGTGAGGTAGGACTGGGGCCTCTGGGGCAAGAATGCCGTTCGTGGAAACCCGATGAGCCTCTAGCTGCAATAGGACATCCCGCTGCCAAGTCCCATTTATCCGTTGACGTGGGAATATTGCCGGGCGTAAGCCTGACTCGCGCTGACTATTTGGTAGTTAACCCCGAGTCCCGGCTCCCTGGGTCCTGGAGCGCACGGCGGGGTTCTCACGAGAATGGCGTGGCGGACATGGAACTGGGTTCCGCCGACGAGGCCGCAGAGGCCGCTATTGGTTCCAGACCGGACGGTGTGCGGGCGCGGGGACGTGGGGGACTACGCGGGGGGACGACGCCGGCTCCTGGCCGGCACTCGAGGACCGGCAGAGGCCTGGCAAGGCGATGCGAGCTAGCGCTGCCTATGACAAACAATTCGCCTGTTCAGTGCCGGACCTGGCGGGGCAGAATTAGGTAACGAGGTGCCGGCAGAAGAGCGTGGAGATCCACCGTCCGAGCCCCCCCCGAGCCGCCCTCCGTCACGGCTTGCAGTGCCGGCGAGCCGCCAGGTGGGCCGAGGACAGGCCGGGCAGCATATGTAAAACCGGGCAGGCTGCCAACAGCAGCAGGAATCTTGGCTCGTTGGCCAGTGGTGTGTTTTCTCGGCACGGCGACCACGCTTCCTTCTGGCTCCGGCTTGCAGGACCTCGGATCCCTCGGCGCAACCATCGGCGCAACCAGCAACGACGGCCAACGGCGCAGGTGCAGCAGCCAACGGCAGGCAACGGTCCAACAGTTGTTCCTCCAATCACGCCTGTGGCAGAATGCGAAGCCAACGAGCCGCCCGTGCGTCGAGTCCGAGACTCCGAGGTGTTGGGCTTCCGGCGCCGACTGTGGTCGCAAGTCTCCGAGACGGGAATCGATACTACGACAGTAGGTATTGTGCATGCAGGCAATGGATGTTGCCGGCAGTGCTGTTGGGTGCCTCTGGTCGTGCCTCTGGTCCGGATGCTGCGCGATCCCGGCGGCACCTGTTGGGAGTCTGGGAGCCTGGAACTGAAGCCTGGAAGCTGCCTGGGTGCCGAGAGGTCAAGGGCTGCAGGATCAGTCAGTAATCGCTTCGAAGCTGTCAAATCCTCGCGTCCCGTTGACCCGACGCGACTGGGGTCGCGTCCTTGTCCAGAACTTCAGAAGGCAGCAGAAATCAGGCCAGACCCGGATTTGTCGATGTCGTCGAGTGCTTTAATTAGCGAAAACCTAAAAACTCCTAAAAACGTCGATGGAACCTCCAGCGGGGATGCAGCGGGGATGCAGCGGGGATGTCCCCAGAACCGCGGCACGGGGGCCGGGCCCGGCCAATGCTGGCGAGGGAGCGAGGCTGGCCAGTGCGCCCAGTAAAGTTTGCCGGCGCCCGTGCGCAAAATTTCCCCCGCCTCACCCCTTTTCCACACAAAACATGCATCCCTGCGGACCCGCTCGATTGAAGCCATCGCCAACCACAATTTTGCCCCTTCGCTCGATCGCGCTTGTTGTTCTGCTTTTTTTTCCCACCATCACTGCCACCAACAGTGGTGGGATACATCTTGACCATATTGTCTGCATCCCACCGCTTTATCCACCATTCCCTCGCCAATCGGCTGTCCTCACCAATCGCTAGCCTTTACCAATCGTTAGCCTTCACCAGTCGGCAGTTTTCACCAATCGGCCGTCTTCACCAATCGGCCGTCTCCACCAATCGACAAGGCCCTCTGGCTCATCGTCGGCACTTCCGACAGCTTCAGCGATTGGCCATGGCGATGTGGCAGCGATGGAGGCGCTGCACTTTGTTGACAGCGCAAGGCTGGAGCCCGCGGCGCACCCCGAGTCGCTGTGACCCCGCAGTTGGCGGCTTCGCGATGAGCACTCTGTAATGCGCGGGATGTTGAGATATATTCGCTTTTTAGACCCACAACACGTTGCCGTCGCCCGACCCGAGGATGCAAGACACACCCCACCTCGGCCGAGCCGCGTCACGACCGTACCTGAGCTTGACTCCGTCCGGAGTAGCACCGCCTGTCTAGCAAGGCCTTCCTTTTCGAGGATCCACCATCAAGCGGCGATATTGAATCTCGAGTGGATACGATGGAGGATTCGGGTGGCGCGAAGGGGTTATTCAAAAGTAGTCCTTTGCACCTCCACACCCTGATGTCCACCAGCTTACCGAGCTTGCCGTTTAGGATGTTTGGAGTGTGGGTCGGCCAAAGTCAGGTGCGACGAAGCGGTCCCAGCGTGTTCCCGATGCAGCCGCCGCGGACTCTTGTGCCAGTATGAAGAGAGACCCAGGGACTGCAGGCGGAAACCACGGAAGAAATGGGAGAAGTTGCCAGCGCTGGCGATGGCTCAGGCCGCCGGTGGCCAGGTGGAAAGCGAGATTGGCTTCTTGCTCGACTCTCAAGCCGCGGGCCAAGAGGGTGTGAGCACCGGATATGATCAGCAATCTTCCCCGTTGTCGCCCGACACGGGAGGGAATGAGACGGACCCCTTCGGTCTCTTCCCTCCCTTTCTAGACCCCTCTGTCTTGAACTGGCCGCTAGAACTGACGGACGGACGCTCGACGCCCACCGAGCCTGCCTCCGATTCTCCCAACCCAACCCTCACTGAGGCGGAGCGTGAGGCACTCGATTGGTACCAGAATCAGGCCACTTTTGGGTTTGCCAGCAAGCCAGTTGCCTGGTCGACCCTCGCCATCTTGATGAAGACGGCGCTCCGGAGCCCATCAGTGTTTCACCTCCTCCTTGCGGCATCCCTTGCCGAGATCTCGTGCGACAGCCCCTCTCGTTGGTCCATGCTTTTCAATGCTGAAGACCATTACAGAAAAGGCCGTGAGCTCCTGGAGGGTGTGATTCAAGACCCCAACGAAGATCCCGTGACCGTCCTGGCATGCTTCTGGTTTCTGTATCTCCACCAACGGCGCCGGCAATTCGGGGACAAGATTCGGTACGGCGAGCTTAGCGAGCTCATGGCCGAGTACTTCCAGAGGAGCCAGCTGCACCAGAAGCTGTCCTCGCCGGAGCCCGAAGCGGAACACACGGAGCTCGAAGCGGAACACACCCCAAAGTCCGGAGAATACCCAGCGCTGTCCCCAAACAGCCGGGCTCTCCTCGCTCGGTTAACCGTCTGGCTCTTCGGGATTGACGCTCAGTCGTGTGCCTGTGGCGAAGGGGGCAGTCTGGCACGCCTGATCTATCAGTCCGTTTCGACCGACGGCGTTCTCGGCATGTTTGAGACTTCGAGGGAGGCTCTGCGGCTCCACCAATGGGACGTCGAATACCCCGATGATCAGGTGGTCGACGACTTGAAGAACGCGAGCGCCCTCGAGTTGCTTCATCACGTGTGGTCCGTTCTGCACGAGGTGAATGAAGCGGCCGAGACCTGCCCGGTGGATCCGGTCTGGAGCCGCCAGATCAGGAGCAAGCTGGATGCGATGCGGAAGAAGTACCCCATCAGCTCGGTTTTCCGACTGACGGAGTCGAGAACAGCAGAAAGAGACCGACTTATGGCCAACTCTGACTGGGCGGTTGCAAACTACTACGCCGTTTGCATCTACCACTTCCGGTGCAGTCTCGGCGAGGAGGAATGTGGCTTTGATTCCGATGCCGGCATTCCCATAGCCGAGACGACGGCGGCCCTGAAGGCGCTCGTCCAGCGGGCGTTGCAGGCCCCTGACAAGAACCAGATTGGCAGGATGCAGTGGCCGCTGTTCTGGCTCGGCATTGAAACCACGGACCGGTGGCAGACGTGGATTATGTGTCAGATGGACAACCGGGTGCTGCGCGATGCCCTCCAGGCCATCTTGCTCCAACAAATGGATGGCACAAGGGCCAGCATGAGGAAGGTCCGTGAGATCTGTCGATGGGTTTGTGACCAAGAGTGAGACCTCCAAGGGCCTTGCCAGTGATCTCTCTCAGGGCAATGACAAGATACCTTGGTAAGTCGTGTGCAATTTCACCTTCCTTGCGTCTTGCAACAAAACCCCCCCTCTTCACCAAGACACCATCGGGAGAATCAATCGCCATCCCGGCAGCAACTGGAATCATATAATTGGCCAGTTCTAGCGATCGCTTCAACTGACCACTCGGAGTGGTTACTCGGCGTCTCGCTCATTCCCCAGCTCGACCGAGAAATTGACACATGACTGTAGGGCGTGAGCCGAACTGTTTACGATGGGTTTACCGTTTTACATTTGAATCCTTCTCTTTGGTTGGGCAAATCGGCCGCTCGCCATGCTGAACTGGTCATTAGGGACGTCTATAAAGTCCGTCTGGTCACCTTAGATACCCAACGTTCTCTCGCTCTTTCATATCTAGCATCCGGAACGCATCACTCTTTCCAATAACCATCCCCGTCGTCTCCAATCATCGCCAAAATCATGCTTTACAACTGGGACAAGGTCATTGAAGGCGAGATCGCCGCCCGTCACGCCGAGATCGCCTCCATCAACCAGCTGATCCACTCCAACCCGGAGCTAGCATACGAAGAACACAAGGCTCACGATGCCTTTGTCTCCGTTCTCCAGTCCCTTGGCTTCAACGTCACCCCGCACGCGTACGGTCTCGACACAGCCTTCTCCGCCGAGGCCGGCTCCGGTGGCCGTCTGGTCATCTTCAACGCAGAGTACGACGCCCTCCCCGGCATCGGCCACGCCTGCGGCCACAACCTCATCGCCTCCTCCTCCCTCGCCTCCTTCCTCGGCGTCGCCGCCGCCCTCAAAGCCTCCAACCTCCCAGGCCGCGTCCGCCTCCTCGGCACCCCAGCCGAAGAAGGCGGCGGCGGCAAACTCAAGCTCATCTCCGCCAGCGCCTACCACACCGCAGCCGCCAGCCTCATGGTGCACCCCGGCCCAGGCCACAAGCTCCCCCCCGGCGTCCACGGCGTCGCCTCGGTCCGCATGCTCGCCAACGTCAAGCGGCGCGTGCACTTCGCCGGCCGCGAGGCCCACGCGGCCATCGCCCCCTGGGACGGCATCAACGCGCTCGACGCCGTCTGCCTCGCCTACGGCGCCGTCAGCATGCTGCGCCAGCACATGCGCCCGCACGAGCGCGTCCACGGCGTCTTCGGCGCCGCCGGCGACCGCCCCAACGTCGTCCCCGCCGCGTGCTCCGCCGACTACTACGTGCGCGGCGCGACGCGGGCGCAGGCGCTCGCGCTGTGGGAGCGGGTCAGGCGCTGCTTTGAGGGCGCGGCGGTCGCGACGGGGTGCGAGATGCGCGTGGAGGAGTTGAACTCGTACGCTGATGTGCGGCCGAGCGCCGCGCTCTGCCGGGCGTATGTTGCTGCTATGGGGGAGGGGACGGCGTACGGGGAGCCGGCGGATTTTTTGGCGGGGAGTACGGATATGGGGAATGTGTGCTATGAGTGTCCTGGGTTTCACGGGGCGTTTGGGATTGAGACGGGGGAGGGCGAGGGGAACCATACCAAGGGGTTTGCGGCGGCCGCGGGCACGGAGGAGTCGCTCCGGCGGGCGGTGGAGTGTGGGAGGGGGATGGCGCTGGTGGCGTGGAGGGTTTTGACGGATGATGGGTTTGCTGAGGGGGTGCGGGAGGAGTGGGAGGAGGATATGCGGCTGTCGCGAGAGGGGTTTTGATTTGTTCTAGCGTCGTCTTTGTGGATAGGCTCGAGATAGGATAGGCGACAAGCGCGCATTCGGGTGGCGACAGGAGGATGTATCTTCGGTGATGATCTTCATCAGCTCGAGATCAGTCGCTCCATTACTCCAATCAACCACGCGTCGCTTGCCTCACCCCTATGCAGAACACATTACCGATGTGTCATCGCGGTCTTCTCGTGTCGATTCATACCCAAGGCGCGAATAACTCCGACAAGGGCCGACTTTTCCGGAGATACCGGTGCCTAAAGTAGTCTACCTAATCATTGATGCAGCCCCGCCCCTCTGCGTCTTCCGTCTTAGACCCGGATGGCAAGAGTGTGATTGAGTGACTTGAGTCTGCCGCTGATTGTGTTGCCGAGTGTGTTGCCGAAGACGTCGTAACTACCCCCATCACCGACCCTCCATTTTCGAAGCATATGTTCATGTGTCCATTCACTGTTCAAACGAGCCAGAAATTGGAGTTCCAGTAATGTCACAGCGTGCCTTCAATACACTATCCGTGTTAGCCATGTCGCCCAGGGCAGCCTCCTTATTAACACAAGAAGGGGCCTTGAATCTAATGTTTTCGCCCTTGTTGCAGCAAGACTCGTTCAACTTGATGAAGTTGAATCGGTTATTGATTACTCCTGCTCTCACCCTTCCTTTCGCCTGTCATGGGGACGGGAATGGGTAGTGCTTGTATGTCACGGCATCTTGATCTCCAACTTTCCCAACAATTTCCGGGTCCTAGTTCCGTATGTCCGAATATGCTGTTGCAACTGCACCACAAATTCAGGGATGTTATGGAGCAAGACGGAGTGAGGTGTCTCGTGTTCGCTTGACCTGCAGCACGTGGGATTCTTTGTGGTCCTCGAGCCTTAGCTCTGCTTGAAGGATCGTAGCTGCATAGACTAGGACCATAGCTCCTCGCTTCTGCACCACAACCCCAGCCCAACGGCGAAGGAAATAACGTTAAATGGGTTGAGCAGAATCAGGGATTCGGGCCGGCGACAGGCGGCCTCACGGCTGTCGGCAACAAGCGGCGGACATCAACGAGAGGCAATTATTACTTCTGTGGGCTCGGGATGGTCAAGCTTTTGTTGGTTGTCTTGGCGGTGGGAGTGCCAAAGACTTTCAAGACATGGCGACACTCGGCGTAAAGCTTGTTTTAACGCAGCTCTCTGCCACAGTTGTGATCTTGGGGTTCCATTGAATCCATTTTGTCCCGACTGAGCGGCTGGACAGTCTCCGAGTGATCGACGTTATTTTCAGCGTTACCACTGCGTGGTGCCACTACAAGGTCCTCGCCGACTAGCCGTTTGAGACTCCGCTTCAGGCCCTCCCTTAATCTTGCACAAACCTGACTCGCGCCAGGCACCCGCTTGTCAACCGTACGAGGCGGTATCATCGTTGCAACGTTGAGAGCCAATCGCATAGCTCCTAGGCTCAGCAGGGTGATATGAGATGGTGGACAGGGGAAAAGGGGGCACCCTCAAAATTCCATGTTCGATTGGAAGCACTTTCTCTCACCGAATCCGAAACCGGGGCCCCAAGATTTGACGGTTAACACCCCGCAAGGGTTCCTTGCTAGTAGCATTTAGCGTGGTGAACTTTGTTCGTGTCGCCGCCGTGGTTCCACGCGTCGGCCCTGCTCATCTTTGCACATGGTCGAGGAACGGTTGCTCACAGTCTGAGGTGCGTGATAAACGGCACCGTACATACTTGTATGAAGAATTACCTGCTCCGTCAACTCAGGCCACTAATAACACAGCATGACTTGCAGGTTAAGAGGCGTCAAGTGGTCCACGTTTGTACTCCAGGGTTTCCACCGAAACCGTAACTAGAGCCTGGAGTTACCGTAGCCCTGGGTAGTGCCAAGTTCCATGTTCCATATCCTGTATTCCGCAGACCGTTGTCCCTCTGGCCCGGGTCAGGCCCGTCCGCCGCCGGACCCTGTGGCTTGCATGTGAGAGTGGTATTTCCACATCGTAAGAGGAATGGCTCCGCATGTGATTCCATCCTTCGCCGAGATTTGCTAATGCAAACAAAACATCCACCCTCCCTGATTGCAAGTGATCCCCACCAGATCTAATCCACCCCCTGAGCCATCACGGCCGCGCTACAGCCGTTGAGTCGACCGTTGCGGCTTGTCCAGTAACCTGAACCGGGAAGTGCAAGCTGCCGTGGTCTGCTCCCGGCGCCTCTCCCCTCACCACATGCATGGAGAGCGCGCCATGGCGGAGCCGGCCATCCGGACAACCCTCTCCGACTCCGCCTCAGGAAGTCAGGAGGCATTTTCAAGATCAGATAGCGAGAGACGGCGAATTGGTGGGTACCTAGTAAACAAGTCTCCGGCCATGGATACTTAAACACCACCCTACCCTCCTTGCAACCTCTCCCACTTTCTTTCCACGCCCTCATCCCACCCTTCGAGACTTTGACGTGTGTACACCCACCGCCAACATGCACAACCGTCTCCTCCTTTCGGCCCTCGTGGCAGCGTCGAGCACGGCGGCGGTGAACATCCCGTCCAACGTCCAAAACTTCTACGACTCGGTCAAGGCGAAGGGTACCTGCTCCAACAAGCTGGCCACCGGTTTCTATGCCAAGGATAACGGCCCGAACAGTGAGATTTCTTCCCTGCCTACTCACCAAGCTTGCCAACTGACATTTTCCCAGCCTTTTCGTACTGCGGAGACCACATTTCCGACTACAATGTGATCTACATCAAGGGCACGGGCACCGCCTTCGCCGACATGGACATCGACTGCGACGGCGAGCAGAACGGCCGCGGCGACGACGGGCGGTGCGGGAACAGCCAGGACACCCAGTCCATCACGTCCTTCCAGGACGTCGTGGCGGGCTACAAGAAGGGCATCAACGACCTCAACGCCTACGTGCACCCGTACGTCGTCTTCGGCAACGAGGGCACCAAGAGCGGCTGGAAGACGTTCAGCCCCAAGGCGTACGGGATCCAACCCCTCTCCGTCATCGCGGTCGTCTGCAACGGCAAGCTGGTGCGTGTCCCTTTCCCCTCCCTTCCAACAGCCCACTAACACCCCCCAAAAGATCTACGGCATCTGGGGCGACGAGAACGGCGACGACGGCGACAAGCCCATGGTCGGCGAGGCCTCCATTTCCCTCGCCACAGCCTGCTTCGGCACCTCCATGACCGGCGACAACGGCCACGACGACACCGACGTCCTGTACATCGCCTTCCCAGGCACCGACGCCGTTCCCGGCGCCAGCGGCGCCAACTGGGGCGCAACAAGCTGGTCAGCCTTCGAGACCTCAATCGAAGCCCTCGGCAACAAGCTCATCGCCCGCATCGGCGGCGGCACCCCCTCCTCCTCCAGCAGCAGCACCACCACCTCCAAGCCCACCACCACCAAAACCACCACCTCCGCCGCCACCACCAGCACAGTCACCTGCGCCTGGGCGGGCCACTGCCTCGGCGCGACCTGCACCACAAACGACGACTGCTCCGACCCATGGGCCTGCATCTCAGGCAAATGCGCCCTCGACCCAGCCACCAACCCCACCACCACCACGACCACCAAGAAAACAACCACCACAACGACCACCCTCAAAACAAGCACCACCCTCAAAACCACCACCACAAAAACCACCTCCTCCACCGGCACCACCACCTCCTGCGCCTGGGCAGGCCACTGCCTCGGCGCCTCCTGCAGCACAAACGACGACTGCTCCGACCCATGGGCCTGCATCTCCGGCAAGTGCGCGGTAGACCCCTCCGTGACGCCGCCCAGCACCACGCCCAGCTACACGTGCAACTGGGCGGGCCACTGCGAGGGCGCGTCGTGCACGAGCGACGGCTTGTGCGCAGACCAGCTGGGCTGCGACACGACCGACAAGGTGTGCACCATGGACGGGTGTGCGTGGGCCGGGCACTGTCTCGGGGCGGTTTGCAAGAGTGATGATGATTGTTCGGATCCGTATGAGTGTAATACGGGGGTTGGGTATTGTTGGTATGCTACGTGAGGGGGGAAAGGAGTTATGTATTAGGGGAGATCTGAGAGAGGGGGTTGCATGTGTCGCGAGATGTTAGATGCTGTAGATGCGATGAATTGTTGGCACTATGTCCAGCTGTCGTGAAACTAGAGGCACCAAGTAATAATCCAGGGCTTGTTGTTGCCCTTTTCCACCTTCCGTATATGCATATAGCTGCGAGGCATCCTCCTGCCTGTCCTGGGTTGATATCCCCCTTTCCCTCTTGCTTAGAATCGTTCCCTTCCCTTTTGCCCTCCACGCACACCACGAACCCCGCAATGCAAGCAAAAAACCAATACCGATGGCGCACCGAGTAAACCCCCAAATCACTCGCACCAACACACCCCCTTGCAGCTCGCCATAAAGGCGCAGTGGAAGCCGGTCGCGTCGCAGTACGAATCTGCGTTGCCCGAGATGCACAGGTCCTCGAGGGCGGCCGTCTTGCAGCGGGGCGTGCCGTAGTTGACGGCTTGAATCGCCTCGGGAGTCTTGCCGCCGCTGGTTCCCGTGCTGCTGCTGCCGCTGTCGGAGGCGGCTGTGGAGGCCGCGTCAGTGGCAGCGGTGGCCGTGGCGTCGGTTGTCTCGACCGGGGCGGCGAGGGCTGGGGAGAGGAGCAGCACGGCCGCTGTGCTGAGGAGAGTGAAGAGCTGGGTGGTGTTAGTGTTGGCGTGAGGATAGTTAAGCAACGGTAAAACATGCCTTCATCTTGACGGGAAGTGTGATGTTGTTGGATGAGTCCTGCACGTGAGGGCGATCGTCGATCGGAGATGAGGTGGTGCCGATCACTTGGCGTGGAATGCGAGCCCGAGGAACAGGACAGATTCTGTTTCTGACTCAAGGGATGAATCGAGGACCGCGCGATGTTGATGGACCAGCTGCTTATGAATAAGACTGGGTTTGTTGAGATGGGTTGGTCAAAGAAGTGGAAGGTTGGAAAGTCCAGACTTCGTTTAATCTGCCTCCAACTCTTGGTATCACGGCCTGAGCATCGTATCCTGGGAGAGGAGAAGAGAGTCGAGAGGGAGGGGAAGGAGGTATAAAGGGTCGACCGGGTCTGGCGTCGTTGTTCGATGAAAGTAACGAGCGTAGAGGAGGGTTGCAACCCAGGTCGATGGAAGGCGAGGCGAACCAGAACACGGCCGCAAACGGGACAGTTGTTTGCTCTCGGAGGCTGGGCAAGAGTTTAAAGTTCTCAACCAGGAAAGAAGTGCGCCGTCAGGGTGGGATTTATGACGAGGGAGGGAGGCAGCGAGGTGACGGGGTGACGACTCGACAAGGCCGAGCAATGTGTTTGGGGGAAGCGAGCCCAGGTCCCGGGACGTTGGCCAGTCCGGCCGCTGCAATGGAATGCAACTGCAAATATGAAAGTCCGGCGGGAATGGCAGGAGTGGGTTACGAGGGGTGGGAGGAAGGAGCGTAACCTGGACGCCGGGAATGGGGGAATGGGGAATGGGGGAGGAGGGGAAGGGGCGTGCAAAAAGGATCTGCAATGATTTTCACCCGCAAAGCGCAAGGGGCCGCAGCAGCAACAGGAGGAAGGTCCGGACGGCCTCGATGGGGAGTGTTACACGTGGAGGCCTGGAGGCCTGGAGGCGTCGATCGAGGCGTGGAAAAAGAAACGGAAAGAGCACAAAAGTCTAGACCGTCCAATCTCGAGCAATCAATAAGATTCCCACAAATGTCTCACCTGCCAGGGCGACCCAGGCTGGATGCAGTGCTTGCAGTGCCTGCATTGCCTTGCACTTCTGGGAATAGAAATGATGGCCCCCTCCCGTGGCAAACGAACAAGTTGCCAAACACACTCCCACACTCCGGATCCAGGCAAACAGCCGTGGCCCGCTCCGTTCCCAATATCGCAGGCCACATTCACTTCCCTGGCTGCCCAGCAAGGACGGCCTTCTATATAAACGGCTGTATTATTCTGTCAGTCTGGGATTTGAGCCGGCTCGGCCAATGGCACCAATGGCACCCTGTGCTCGGCCGATGCTCCCCATGGCGGACAATGCAAAACCGACGGGGCCCTTGGTAGCCAGCTGCGGCTTTCGGCCTCGCTATCAGCTGGTGCCGGCATAACGGCCGCATGCAGCGAATCAGACGCCGTCCCGGAGTCTGGAGAAGTGCACCGCTCCCTGCCGTGTTCCGCGAGGTCACCCAATCGCCGTTTCAGGTATACAGTGCCGCCCATTTATCCAGATTTCAACCGCACAGGAGCCCATCTGCGTCCATCTGAGCCCATCTGGGCCCCATCTCCGGACATGCACTTAATCCACCACCTGCCGGCCCCTCCCGGAGCATCGGGCTTGTTTCTGTCCCACTGCTACCGTGCTCGAGCCGTGTAAGTCTGGGACCTGGTGGCACTTGGAGCAGAGACGGAACCTCGAATCGGTGACTCCAGGCGTGTTGCCGGATCGCCCGTCTCATGGCCCGTGTTGGCTCCGGATCCGCGTGGCAATCCTGTCTGCCATCTTGAATTGTGCTATTAATACCTAATTTACTTTATGAAAACCGGGATGCCCTCGTGAGATAGAATGCTCAGCAGCGCATCATGTGTCCGACATGGGACGCAGGCTCTCGCATCCACTCGTACTACAGTAGCTTGACTTCACACTGTCCCTCATGTGCATTTGCCCTTGCAGCAGGCAATCTCAGCCAAGTAGCCCACTCCAGATGTGAGACACGGCCCAGTTGGTAGGTAGGGAACACATGACCTGGGACAGATGCAGGCGAGCCATTGAAATTCGGCTGTGCCCGGGCTTCAATTTCAACACAGGTCACCAGAGAGTGGGCAGAGCAGTGAGAGCAATAGATCTGAGTTTCTTCAACTCGCGATACGCATCTCTCATGCATCAGCAAAGCCACGCGGCAGTCTTACTTGATACTTTCCTTGTTGGACTGGCCGGTCTTCACAGCTGGAGTCTGAAGCTCGGCACTTCAGATCACCAGTTGGGAAGACCGGCCGGTCCAACGGGGAACGCATCAACCCAGACGGCCGCGCGGTCTTGGTGATGCATGAGGGATGCGAGATACGATGCCGTGTATAATATCTGCCTTGCGGGTCGGTGGCCGCTGATAGTCCAGCCCGAATTCCTGGCTCGCGGTTTCCAGGAGCTGCGAGTGGGTTTGCGTGAGGTCCAAGTCGTCCTCGTCCTCGCATCCGGATGCCGCCCATCTTGAAGACGGTGAGCGGGCCGAACACGTTAGCGACTGTCAACGTTAGCGTCGGCAAACGGCCACAGTATCCGAGAGGGGGAGGCGTACTCTCGCTGCAATCCGTATGCTTGGCGAGGGCTTTCACGCTGCCGTAGCGGAGGATGTGTCGAGGTGCCTCGCCTTTGGGCACGTGGCTGTCGAGGTCGTGGAGCATTTGAGGGTTCGAGACGGAGTTGTCGTCTCGGCTCAGATGAGAAAGGCGTCGCAGTGCGGGTCGACCCAGGAGCTGGGGACGTCGAAGTGGTGGTGGATCTTCGATTTGAGGAAACTGGACTGAGCAAGTTGGCAAGTTCCCGCGATGCCTTGGTTCGTGGGTTTAGGGAACGCCGGGCCGATGTTCCCGGGGTTGCCGAAGAAACACTCGCCAGGACTGGAGGTCCGGAAAGTTTTGCTGTGCCTCGGAAAAGGTCTGCGGCGGGCTTGATGGCACGACGATGGTGATGTGGACCAGATGTGTCTCGGTGAGCCAGGCAGTGTGGAGACAGGGGGGCGTACCACGGTCCAGACTGGGTGTCAAGAGCCGGTTGCTGCTGTGGGGGGACGCCTCGTCCGCCGGACCGGCCTGGAGCAGATGTGATAGCTCTTGCAGGTGTGGGCCGATACGGAGATTAGGAGTCGAGGAGTTCACGTCGGCGAGCAAGAGACCGATGACGCTCTCGCATATCTTAGCCCTCGTGCCGTAGGGGGGCGGGATAGAGAGCCGGTCCCGCGCCGTCTGGACCATCATATCGCGGCTCTGCCGCACAAACCACGTGAACCGCCGCTGGACCCGGCTCCAGTGGCGAGGGGGGAAGCATGTATCATAGAGAAAATGTGCGGCAATGTAGTCTGTTTTGGACGGGCTCTCGAGACCCGAGTGCGGAGTTTACCTAGAGGTTGCGGGCCTAGCAGCGCTGGCGGAGCTCTGATACGGTAAACCTCCACAGGTTCTCGCAGTGTCCCCGCGGATCGGTGCTCGAGGAGTTGCTAGGAGGGCTCATGGTGTCGTTGGTGGCGGGTGTGATGGCCGGCGAGCCCGACAGATGGATGGGAGTCGCCTGGATGGCCGCTCGGCGTCGTCTCCTGGCAAGATTGAAGGGGGCTGTCGAGCTTCCGGCAGTCCCAGCAGCAGGAGCGGCTGTATAAAACGACCCTTACCCCTCGCATCACTGGCCGTCCTTGATTGTCTGGCACGTCTGAAGGGGGCTCTTCTGTCGCCGGCAGGTTGAGCAAGCGCAGAGACGGGGGCAGGTACACTTCTGCTTTGAACAGCGGCAGTGCGGCTCGTCCAGGGTCGCCAGTGTTGTACCGGCCAGGACGGCCTGAGGCCGGTCGAGCATCGCGTCTTTGTCCACGCAGACGACGACACGGTAATCCTCCGGGGGGGCCAGGTGCTGGTCGTAGGCGACGGGGCTGTGCCGCCGCCCACCCGCACTCCTGAGCTGCGTCCGGTCCAGGTCCGCGTGGCTGTCGGCCTTGACAGTGATGAGAGGAAAAGTCAAGAACCTTCTTTGAGCGCGAGGAAGAGTGTGGCGGAGAAGCGTCCACACGGTCTCGACGGGAAGACCACCGGGACCCGATTGGGGCAGGGAGCGTGCGAGGCACGAGCGGGCTCTGCGCAGGTAAGCGGATGATCTTGGTCCACCGAAATCGAGCCCGAAATACATGACACATTGCCATGTCGAGGTCTGGCGACACCGACAAAGGGTCAAAGACCGGCCTGGACGGGCCAGCAATGAGATAACGACAGGGCGGAACGAGAACGTACCTCAGGAATTGTGAGCTGGGGCCGGGAATCTGTCCAACCCAAATTCGGGACCTCCGACGATCCGGCGACGGCGAAATGGATGCCCCACTCCCACCTCGAAGGTGAGGACCATATGCGACCTCGACGATGCGCTGTTGTTCGGTGTCGAAGCCACCCGGCGGCCTTTGATATGCTGCTTAAGGGTTGGGAGGGAGCCGACTGACTCGAGGGTGGCCATTTTGTGCTTGCCAAACGCCACCGGCGCGGGCTCTGGCCGCTTGCCGCCCTTCTTTGGCGATTCCAAGGGCTGTATGAGGTCGTACAGCTTGTCGCCGTACACCTCCACGAGCGAGTATTGTACGCTCTTCGGCCCTAGCGCAAAGAGCCGGCCGACTGCGTCCTCGATCAAGCACGAGATCGAGTGCGTCTTACCAGAGCCAGAGCGGCTAAACGCCAGCACGCACGCGCTCTTCCCCGAGAACAGAAAGAGAAACAGTAGGAGATGGACCGATGATGCTTACGACGAGGATGGCCGTGGCACCAACAAAGGTGTTTGATGTGTGTTTCGTATATATAATTGAGACAGAAACCCGTCCCTGGCCAGATGGCCAAGGACTGGTTGAAAGATGAAAATGGAGGAGAGGTCGGTTGAGAGGTGAGAAAAGGGGGAGAGGTTGCAGTTGAGAACTGGGACATGAGAACAGGTATTAATATCGTTGCTCAGAACGGGGCAAAAGAATGCGAGCCACGCCTGGCTTGCTCAACCAGAACATTCCAGCTGCAATGTCTGTTTGTTTCCTCTGCTGATCAAGTTGCAGTGAACCGGACTCAAAGCAACTCCTCAATAAAATCCTCGGCTCACTGCAGGCAAACAAGCACCAAAAACACAACAACACTCAACCCAACCCCAACCATCAAGGTCCCTACCGATGCATCTATCCATCTCACCGACTTTTGCAGAACTCACTCCTCAAACACGAGCCTTCCCCATGCACAACAGCAAGTAGTAGTATGTACATCCCTAGTATTATACCTCACCAAAGACTCCAAAGCTACAACACACAAGCAGCACCCGCAACCCTGCTCTCGCTATTCTTTCATGATTGATCTACCCCAGAGAGCACAGCACCACCCCACCCCAACCGGGCCGACTGGAAGACAAACGCTCATCAAAACGCGTAGATACCCAACCCACCTCCCTCTCAACCACACCTCCGTTTTACCCGCTGGATGGATGGATGGCCAATGCCCATCCCGGCTCACCGGAACAAGCTCCCCCCAATCAACCCCTCCCCCCCAACAATCCCATCCACGCTCCTCTTGAGCGCCTTGACCACCCTCCTCAGCTCAGCCACCTCCTCGGCCTCGACCGCCGCCGCGCCACCCCCATTCCGGGCCCCATTACCCGGCACGGCCGGCGCAATCTGCACCAGGCACTCATCCGCCCGCACCAGCAACTCACTCACCC
>FTCU01002777.1_pt1 | contig 19630 bp, 17 predicted proteins | sample 1639521 | NCBI WGS metagenome assembly FTCU01 (sample SAMEA3914864, study PRJEB12502) | metagenome | biome: forest; material: soil | place: USA | collected 2012-03-12 | depth 0.3 m
GGAGCCCTGCTTGGTGGCGGGCTGCGCCAGGATGGGACCGAACCCGCCGGCGCGGACCACGGCCCAGATGAGGAAGGCGATGCCCGCAGCAGGGACAAAATAGGCCTTAACGGTGAAGAGGTGGCGGATCTTGTGGACGGGGAACCAGATGGCAGGCAGCGAGCAGAGCCAAAAGATGAAGAACGAGGCATAGTCGGCCGTGGTCGTGCCGGATCCTTCAGCGAACGTGTTTGGAATCGTTTCTCGGTCCTGACGCAATGTCAGGGGCTAGTTCTACAGAACTGCGAGGTTCGGTCACTTACCCAGCTCTTCCAGATAGCTCGGATCATGAGATAGACGCAATGGCCACCGATATAAGATTGGACTCCGTACCAAACACAGGCTGTTCATTCGTCAGTCTTCGCCATCTCCAAGAACGGATGGCAGAGTTCCACGCACCCATGGCAGCCCGGTTGAAGACTGGCCACAGGCTCCCCCAGATGCCAAACGAAGAGCGGCTGACGACGGGGAAACCAATGTGGTAGGTGGCGCCGATACGACCGGTGAGGCAGATGAAGCAGGCCGAGATGGCATAGCCGATCCACACGCAAAGCCACGACTGCCACCACGACAAGCCGCCCACGATCATGGAAGACGAAATCATCCAGGTGTTGATATTGAACGAATCAGCCACCCAGAAGGCGACAAAGTTCCAGGGGCCCCATTGGCGGCGCTCGGGCTCGACGGGCTTCAGATCGTGGTTTGTCAACTGAGGGTGGTGGAGGTCAGCAACTGGACGGCGAACAAATGTGCCAGCCAGGCATGACGGGTGTCGTGCACCCGCTGCGGCGTTCGAGAGGCAAGATATCGCACCATCAACTGGGCTTGGGTGAGGCCCGAGTCAGAGTCGACGGCCAACTTGTCGGCGAAGCGCCTGAACGCGCTGGACTTTTCCGACATGGCGAAGGTCAGGTGAGGGTGAAGTGAAGGAAGCTCAAGCTGGGGTTGTTGAACAAGAAAGGCAGAAGTCCGGAGTGTGGCAATGGATACGTATGTTTTGCGCCAGTGCCTGAGGACCCTCTGTCCTGCAATGCAAGATGACGCACGACGAACCAGAGCAGGTCGCTGCGGGGGAAGTGAGGAGAGGATCGACGAAGTTGTCTTGGGGAGTGGATCGACGTCGTGGAACTGGAGACGGTCCAGATGGGGAGCTTTATACTATGTATGAGACAGACACCTACATCTAGAACCGGCCCCGAGACACGCTTGGCGAAGAGGGAATCTGATCCGGCACTGATAACAGGCAGTGGAACCGATGGATCGGATGGGGACCGGCCACCGGGTTGACCGACCCAACCTTCTGGGAACTGTTGATGATGGCGTGGACTCGACCGGATTGAGACACCGGTTGTGGGATGAGAGCTGCTCGGAGAGCGGCTTATCAGGGTCCCCTCGTGTGCAGCAAACACCAACATCCAACCACGCACCACGGCTCATGGCACTTCTTCCTTCGCCCGCCGTGTGGGCGGTGTTCGTGCATTCCTCCCCCACGCGCCGGCCCAGGATAGGGTTCGCATCCTGCAGTCCAGGTCGGGCATTTTGGGGTTGCATCCACGGCCGGGGAAAGAAAGCGTGGCAAGGATCGCGGCTGGCTGGATCTGGTGCGTGCCGGGCGCATCAGCACATGTGCGGTCGAGGAAGCAGGCGAGACAGGCTCGAGGCAGGCACTGGCAGGGCAAAAATCCAGGTCCAGGTCGCGTGTTGGAGATGGATCCTGGCTCCTTCCCGGCCCAATCAATGCCCATGCGTGCGGGTTCGGCCTCGGCCGGTGCCCCGCCTTCAGAGGAAGTTCGGGGTGAGTGGGCCCTGAATCCCTGACTGCCCCGGCCCTGTGAGCCCTGTTATCTCGCAGCAGCCCCTGTCGACGGCGATAAGCCGGGATAAGCTATCCCCCACTAAAAAGGGACTTGCAACGGCCCCAAAAGCCTTTACTCGATCTCATCGAGTCAACACCTGGATAAGGCTGGCGAACTTTGGATCTCCGAAGATCCAGTGCCGCGTGCCGGGCCGAATCAAGTGCCGGTGGCGCGGACCCGGAATCGTTCAATGGCACCCAACCATATTCGGGCCAAACACCATGGCCACATGGGTGGTCCGCACTCCGCAGTGCAGAATTACCTACCTACGCAACCAAGAGACCGCGCATTGGGTTTTTCCGGAGCCGGTGCAAGAGCGTCGTCTGGTTCGGCGGCCCTGGATGCTTGCACCAGAGATCCAACCGCTGAGTCCTGGATCCCGGGCAACGCCAGGCACGAAAAACAAACATGCTACGTCACGGATTGCCTCCTTGTTATTACCTTACCCATGCACGTGCGCTCGGACTCGTAGTCAATATGCTATGAAGTATGAAGTAGCTGTGTGGTTGTCTCATTTCAGTCACGGGTCACTTGCGCTGCTCAACCGTCTGAGAGACCCCGTCCGGGTTCCAGTTGTTGCTCAACATGACTTCAAGCTGCCCTGAGTGCGGCGCCCATCTCAGCATCGTACGCGCCCAGGACTCGGTGGACAGGAGGAACACAGCCACCAGCAGAACTTGCACCCCGCAGCCGCGCCACCCAGAGCAACCCGAGCCGGTCTCTCCCAATCCAGACTCCGGCAAGGATGGCTTAGACTCTGAGAGAAATGTTCTCGAGTCTAGCAATAAGGATCTTCGGAGTCTCACAAAACTCATCTAACTATCCATGTCCGCACGATGATGACAAGCCAATTTACTTGCCGTTCCCCACTTTCCGCCAATATGTGTGCCTGCAAAAAGGCGTCGTGGGGACTGTAAAGCCGGGCCGCCCCCGAGAGACACTGGAGAGGACGGCAGCAAAGATGGACGCTGCCATTCGCCGTGCAGGGGAGGGATCGGCCGAGGCGCTTCTCGCATCGAGGCGTCAAGCCCAAAGCACCAAGACGGAAGACGACCACGTCGGAAGTGAGGGTGTCTTCTCAGCCATTGGCGCAATCATTTATGCCATGGAATGGACGAGCGATGACGGCGAGCCCGAGTTCAGGAACGCCGAGGTATTAGCCGACGTCACAAACACTATCAGTCCAAACTTCCAGTGGAATGACTGCTGTGCAGACGTACTTGAGCTTATGCTTCTCGTCGACTACGGGTTTCCAGCCTATTCGCTTTTCCAACGACACAAGGCATACTCCCTTTGGGGCTGCGACCAGGGGATCCTATGGCCGTTCGAAAGGGTTTCCGGTTTTCTTACGGCGACAGCATGGCGCTGGAGACAAGGACACGCCATTCCAGACCAAGACGCATGGGATTTCATCATCAAGGCGCTAGGGGGGGGTGGGGCCTGGCCCGGCGATGGACATTGGACGTGGGCCGCTGCCACAATGTTTTACTACTATCACTCCCGTCGCGAGCCTGTTAGCACCGAAGCCCGACGCCAGGGATGGACAGGATACACCGGGGTCCTCCGAGAGATGGTCGCCGAGGTTCCCACCAGGGGAAAGGATCGGCTGGAACGCAAGCTGTCACTCGACTTCCACCTCCTCATCCCACAGCTCATCGAGGACGAGGGACAGCGTGGGCAGCTCCTCCGCATGGCCCGCGATCTGGCCAGCCTGTACGGCTGCGATATCGCGCCCGAAGAGGCGCTGGCCATGCCAGCCCAAGCCACGCCGCCCCCCGCCGCCCCCCGCCGCACCGCGTCCAGCGACCTTGCTCACCGACAAGTCGATTTGGGCATGGGGATTCAACGTCTTACTTGGCTCGGTGCTACCCCGAGCAAGGCTCGGTGACAAAGACAGCCGGGGAGAGGAAGAGAGACTGCTGGGAGGGCCGAAAAAGGACGACGGCGAGAAAGGGGGGGGCAGAGATGGAGAAATCACCAACACCGAGGATCGGAGTTGCTGATGAAGGAAAGCAAGACGGAGAGCGCCCGTAGTCATCAACTTCGGGCCCGCCACCTATTAAATTCCCAACAAGATGTTGTGAGCAAGGCAGTTGCTTGTTGATAGTAGGTAAGCAGGGTGAACTGGGTCTGATTAGGTAGCATTACATATTTGTCTTTGGCATGCTGGGATTGGGAGTCAAGCATCTGACATCAGGCTGGCAGGTACCTAACCGGCGGCGTAATTATGTCAGAGTCTGGAATTCTGGATTGACCTTGACCGACAATGTACCATCATCCTATGCACGGGCAGACTCTCCGGGGTGCCACGGCGGCAGTCACTTGGCCTTCTGGAGCGCAACACCATTTGGCGTGAGGATTTTCTTTTTATTTTATTCCCTGCCCTGGATTTTTCTTTCTTTTCTTCCCCCTTTTTTTCCATTCTTTTCTTCCCCCTTTTCCCCTCCAGGCTTCTTTTCTTCTCCCTTTTTTCCCTTCTTTTCTTTTTCTTTTTTCTTTTCTTTTCTTTTTTCTTTTCTTTTCTTTTTCTCTTTGTTTTTGTTTTGCTTTTTCTTTGTTTTCTTCTTTTCCTTCTTCTGTTTGTGTTGGTTTCCGGGGCGCCGTCCTCCCTTTTGTCCTTTAGTTCGTCTGTTTATCCAGGCTCGCCAGGCTCGAGCCAGGCTCGCGAGGTCACAAATAACCCTAACCCTTCTTATACCCCCCCTCCAACCCAAATGCTTGGCTTTTCGTAGTGGGGAAAGCGGCAGAATTCCTCTCCGCCAAAAACTTTCCCGACCAAGCGCGCCTCACTCGACATCGAAGGCCGTCCGAGACAGGATTGACACCTTCCCACACCGCAACAAGATGGCCGCCACCGGGGCAAAGAGCGGACTCGCACACCGCAATAAATCAACGCCCAAGAAGGCCGAGGCCAAAACACTCAAGAGGAAACGGGGCCAGGAGGATCTCGGCAAGCTGCGCGAGGCCGTCGACCAGCTTGTGAGCCGTCCCATTCTCGTCTCCTCCTCCTGTCTCTCCTGTGCTCATCGTCTGCCAATTGTAGTCGGATCAGATGACTGACTGACTTCTCCCGCCAGGACCCCAAGTCCCCCGACATCAAAAAGTTCACCGACCTCCCCCTCTGCGAAGCCACCGCCTCCGGCCTACGCGCCTCCCACTTCGAAATCCTGACCGATGTCCAACGAGCCGCGATTCCCCTAGCCCTCAAGGGCAACGACGTCCTCGGTGCCGCCAAGACCGGCAGCGGCAAGACCCTCGCTTTCCTCGTCCCCGTTCTCGAGAAGCTCCACCACGCACGATGGACCGAGTACGACGGGCTCGGCGCCCTCATAATCAGCCCGACCCGAGAGCTGGCCGTTCAGATCTTCGACGTGCTGCGGAAAATTGGCCGGAACCACCACTTTTCCGCGGGCTTGGTCATCGGTGGACGGAGTCTGAAAGAGGAGGCCGATCGGCTGGGGCGCATGAACATCCTCGTCTGCACCCCGGGGCGGCTGCTGCAGCATCTGGACCAGACAGCGGGCTTCGACGTGGACAACCTCCAGGTCTTGGTCCTCGATGAGGCTGATCGAATCATGGACATGGGTTTCCAGTCGGCAGTCGACGCTTTGGTTGACCATTTGCCCAAGTCTCGCCAGACTCTCCTGTTTTCCGCCACGCAGAGCAAGCGCGTGTCGGATTTGGCACGGCTGAGCCTGAAAGACCCCGAGTACGTGTCGGCACACGAGGCGGCAGCGAGCGCGACCCCGACAAATCTCCAGCAATCATACATCGTGATGCCTCTCGCTGAGAAGCTCGACACGCTATGGGGGTTCTTGAGGACCAACCTCAAGAGCAAAATTATCGTCTTCCTCTCGTCCGGCAAGCAGGTGCGCTTTATCTTTGAGAGCTTCAAGCGCATGCAGCCAGGCATTTCGCTCCTGCACCTTCACGGCCGCCAGAAACAGGTCGCGCGCATGGAGATCACATCGCGATTTGCGTCGGCAAAGTTCGCTTGCTTGTTTGCTACCGACGTCGTCGCCAGGGGTGTGGATTTTCCGGCTGTCGACTGGGTTGTCCAAGCCGACTGCCCCGAGGATGCCGACACCTACATCCACCGCGTAGGGCGGACAGCGCGCTATGAGAGCAAGGGCCGGGCTGTTCTCTTCCTGGAGCCTAGCGAGGAGGCGGGGTTCCTCAAGCGGCTGGAACAAAAGAAGGTACCAATACAAAAAGTCAACGTCCGCGAAACGAAAAAGAAGAGCATCAAGAACGAGCTGCAAAGCTACTGCTTCCAGTCCGCCGATCTCAAATACCTCGGCCAAAAGGCCTTCATCTCCTACACCCGCTCCATTCACCTCCAAAAAGACAAGGAAGTCTTCAAGTTCTCCGAGCTCGACCTCGACGGCTTCGCCGAGTCCCTCGGTCTTGCAGGCACGCCCCTGATCAAGTTCCAGAAGGGAGAGGACATCAAACGCATCAAGAACGCCTCCCGCGCCGCTATCTCCAGCGGCTCCGACTCCGACTCGGACGGCGAGAGCGGCAAGCGCAAGAAGGACCAAGTGCGCACCAAGTACGACAAAATGGCCGAGCGCCAGAACCAAGACGTCCTCTCCTCGCACTACCGCAAGCTGCTCGGCGACGACGCCGACCCAGCCTCGGACGACGAAGCCGACTTCCTCTCAGTCAAGCGCGTCCTCGACGGCGACGCCCAACTCGACGCCGCCGCAGGCGTCAACAACCCCTCCACCTCCACCACCGAACCCAAAGTCATCAAGCTCGGCAAGTCCGAGCTGGTCATCGACTCCAACCGCCGGGAAAAACTCCTCAAGTCCAAAAAGAAACTCCTCAAGTACATGGACAAGGGCAACAAGCTCGTCTTCGACGACGACGGCAACGCCCACCCGCTCTACACGCTGCAGGACGAAGACGACTTTGCGCAGCAGGGCCCCGCGGGCGCGCTGCGCCAGCAGTTCGTCGCCGCCGAGGCGGAGAAAGTCAAGGAGGCCGACGTGGGCGACAAGCAGGCTGCCAAGGACCGGCGCAGGGAGAAGCGCGACCGGCGCAAGGAGAGGGAGCGCGAGGAGGAGGAGGCCGAGAGGGAGGCTGCTGGCGGTGCTGGGCCGCGGCTTGGTGGGGAGGACGAGGACGAGGATCCGCTTGCGCTCCTGCGGTCGTTGCCGGTTGCTGGTGGCGAGGAGGAGCCGCCGAGGAAGAAGGCGAGGAAGTGGTTTGAGGATGACTCGGAGAAGGAGGAGGAGGAGAGGAGGGAGCGGAAGAAGAAGAAGGGCGGGAAGAGGGTTATTGAGATGGCTGAGGAGCCGGATAACCTGGAGGATCTGGAGGCGTTGGCTGCTGGGTTGTTGGAGGATTAGGAGTGTTGTGTTTGTAGTTGTTGTTAGTCTGGGTAGACGGATATGATACCTCTGTTGGTCTGGAAGAGTCATGTGTTGACGATGAGCGCGAGTGTGCCAGGAGACAGACCATGCCAAGAGCAGTCGATGGGAATCTTGACATGCCGCTCAATTGCTAACGATACGATAAAACCACACAAAACACCCTGCGCCGGCAACCAGAACCGGCAAACGCCTCGGTAATAACATCAAGTGCTGAACGGTGTTGGTATCGTCCACCGACCTCTTCCCTCAAACGCCACCCCCCAAACAAAACCCCGTCACCCCGCCTAGACTCACCACCTCTTGCTGTCCTTCGGGATGTACACGTCCTCCGCGATCTCCCCATACATCCTCACCCTATAAAAACACGTATGATCCCTCGCGCCATAATTCGTCACCGCCCTGATCACAACCGAGTCCGTCGCCGCCCGCACCCGTTCCACCAGATCCCTCGACAGCGCGTGCACGTACACGCCCTCGTCCTGCGGCCGGTGCTCGTACGTGAACTGGCTGATCTTGACCCACCCGTGCCCCAGCCCCCCGCCGTCGCGGGCGTCGTGGATGTTGGGAAACGCCACGGCCATCCAGTCGAACACGTGCTCGCGGCGCACGCGGTCCTCGAACAGCGCCCAGACCTCGACGTCGCGCGGCATCGAGTCCGGGTCCGTCGTCGCGTCGGGGCTGATGTGCTCGAGCACGATGTGCTGCGGGATGACGAACTGCGGCAGGCGGATTCCCAGGTCCGCCGGGAGGGTGCGGTTGCGCGCGCCGAGCGTGCCCGCGCACCAGCAGTGGCCCGCGTCGGTCCACGAGGAGAGGGCCTGGAAGGGCGCGGGGAGGAACTGCGGGTGGTTTTTGGCCATCTTGAGCCACTCTTTGGTGCCGACACGGGCGGTCGCCATTTGGAAGGTGGGCGAGGAGATGGAGACGTCGACGATGGCGGCGTTGCCCGGGGCGAAGTGGTTGACGCGGTTGCGGAAGACGGCGTCGACACCGTGGACGCCGTGTCTGCTGCCAATGGCCGACAGGCGGCGCGAGATTTCCCTGTCGACGACCTTGTTGAGGAGGGCGGCGGTCTCGGATCTAGACATGCCGCCATCAGAGGCGATGGTTTTGACGGCGCGGAGGAGGCCGTCCAGATCCTTACGGAGGGTCTCCATTTCAGCCGTGACGTCCTTTTTGGATTTTGCCAGACGCTCGTTGAGTTCGTGGATAAAAGCCTCTTTGGAAACGAGGGTCTCGTCGCCAGCCCGAGGCGAGCTTTTGGGTTGCTCGACCTTGATCTTGTTCTCCCGCAACCACCGCTCCCAGGCCGACGGCCCCGACTTGTTTTCCACAATGGCCTCGACATCGTGGGCTGAGAGAGGTTTGGTGAGCAGACCAGCGTCGCCCAGTCGCTGCTCTATCGCCTTCCAGTGCTTCTCGGAGATGTGAGACTTCCGGTCCAAGGTGAGGATGCTGGTATCTTGCGAAATTAGTTCCTCGAGGGCGGCCCAAAACTCGTCTGCGATTTCGATTCCGCCCGTCCTGTCTTTTCGCACCGACACGACCTTGGGCATAATGTACTTGAGGCGGTCCACCGCCGCTTCGGTGGATGTCGTCCTCTTGTTGAGGTACTTTTTGAGATCGTCATATTGGGCGTTCGTGAGGACACCTCGCGGTTGCAGGAGTGGTAGAGGGAAGAACTGCGCCACGTTGCTCTTCATATCTCCCCAGCCATGCCAGGTGATCGACTGCTCGAATAACTCAGGTCGAACAACTGATTGGGCAAAACGGATCAACTGCAGCAGGACGATAAGTCCCAGGACGCCCTTGAGAATGGACCACAGGCTCAAGAAGTGCCCTTTCTGAGACCGACCTTCGGTCGAGGTTTCGGAGGGTTTGGTCCGGTTCTCCGGATGGCTGGCTTGGCCCGGGACAGGCTGAAATCGATTCCGGAGTTGGCTGGTAAAGGACGAGCCTTCTTGGGAATCGGGCGGGCTCGGCTGTTGAGCTCGTTCCTGGTTGTCTCCGGGACTTGGTGACGACGTGACCTGGTCCAAGGTGCTTTGTGCGCGCCCAAGACGTGAAGCAGGGGTGGTCCCACCGGGACGCCTCGGGGGTCTCTTCAGTACACTCGGGGGTGACGCTGGCGCGGGTGCGGCTGCTGGGGGAGCTACTGTGGGTGGTACCGCTGGCGCAGGCGGCCCTGGTCGGCGTGAGTTCTTGGGCGATGGGGGTTTTGGGGTTTGGACCTCGGCTTCGCGGAAGAGGTTGACCTCCTCGATGAAACTGCGGGCGGATGACGGTCGGTGGCTGCTGGAGGCTACCGCCATGGTGCGTGCAGCGGGGGTCATAGTAACATCAGGAGCTGGTCGCGATGTCGGTGGCTGTGAGGGAGGAGGCATGGCAGCCTGTTCGGCAACCTCTCTGGCTTTCTGCTCGGCCTTCTCCGCGGCAGCAGCCTCAGCCTCGGCTTGTTTTTGGTTCCTCAGTCGCCGCGCCTCTGCTGCCCGCTCCCGTTTCAGCCGTGCATCACGTTCCTTGCGTTCCTTCTCCGCGTCCGCTTCCGTCTCGGCGTCGTCATCGTCATCACGCGTGCGCTTTCGGGCAGACTTCTTGGGTGATTTGCTAGAACGCCTGGCGTCGGGTTCATCGCCATACTCGCTCCCCTCCTCTCCACTGGTCCCTTGGTAGTCGCTTTGGTCGTCGGATTGCGCCTCTGCCCGGGTGGCAGCTTGGACCTTGGGAGGTGCGGGAGGCGGCGGCGGCGGTGGCGGCGGCGGGGTTGCCGTCGTGGCTCTCGAACCCGCTCTTGCTGCTCTGGTTTGGTCTTTGACTCGGCGGCGGGCTTCGGCAGCCACATTGTCTTGCTTGACAGTTGAGAGAATCTTGGCCGCAGCCGTGCTGATGTTCCCACCACCGCCGACTTGGGCGCGGTCGGGAAGCTGCGTCATGGGCGAGCCGTACGAAGTGCTGTACTTGATCGGGATGGGCGTCTGGGCGAGTCCTCCCCGCGCGGGAGTTTGCCCCTTTCTCTTCGACCTTGGCGAAGGACTCGCGGTCGCGGTCGCGGTCGCGGACCCTCGGGCGGAGCGACGGGCGGGAGGCATGGTGGCTGCGGTCTCAGCTGCTTCCTGCGATTCCTGCGACTCGGTTGCGAAACCCTGCGAGTTGGCGGGTGATTGCAGTGAGCTGGTGATCATGTCAGCCATGGTTGCCAATTGTGAGAGGCTCAACAGTGGATCAGGCATCGTGAAAGTCGCGGTCGAAAACAACACGCGATAAATGTGAGTTGGTTGGCGGGGTGGGATTGGTGAGTTGCGGGGTGGAAAATGGAAAAAGGTGAGATGAGGTGACGACAATAGGAGCCCGGTTTGTGAATAGGAAAGCAAAATAAACTGAAGGCAATTGGGCTGGGCTCGAGCCGGAAACCCGAAATCATCTCGAATGTACGTACCTTGGGTGACAAGTGCTCCGGCGAATTGGGATGGGATGAATGAATCAAGGGCAGCTTGATTGACAGCTTCGAATGGAGCGAGTGCCCACAAAACACCAACACGCACTCGGACTGGACACGACACGTCACACGACCAACGCGACAGCGTCCGTCAACGGCTCGATTGGGGGAAGAGAATGAGTCCCTGTGAGCCTTGGGAGCCCTGAGAAACGGCCGAGGTATTTAATCGTGACGGTGATTTTTGTCGATGGCGGTGCAGGGCCGGTGTTGATCGCGGATCATGGCGAGCAGGAGCTGGGATGGAAACAAGAACAGAAACAGAGGCAGTCGGGACCGGGGCGCGAGGGAGCTGATGTTGACGTTAATAAAACGACACGGCACAGGCTGGCTTTGCGCTCAGGAGCATGCATCGCAAGCGGAAAGAAAGCGTTTGTTTGGTGTCTGAAAACGGCGTGTTCTTTGATGGCGCAGCGGCGGTGTCGCTTTCATGTCTTTGATGGCCTTTTTGATGGCTGCGCAACACGCTTCCAGTCTTTGTTCCCAGTTCGTCGCTGGCATGCGCGGCGCAGCGCATTGGCGCGTTTTTCGAGGTGGCCCCGGCTTGGCTGGGCTGGGGAGGCTGGCGAGGCTGGGACCCGCAAATGGATGGATCCGTCGATGACTCGGCACCCTGAGGTTGGTTTTGGCGTTATGCCTCTAAGGGGAGTTCTGGCGGCATGCATTTAATGAGGCCCTCTGGCCTGGCCCGATGTGGGGCAAGGTCGTGCCGTTTCAGGTCTCAACTCGTGGATCTCGCACTCTGATCTGCAACCAACTTGAAGATTCCGGGACTTGTGCTGTGGCATCTCACCGCCTCTGCCGCCGACCAAATCTTCGTATTCTGTGCTCAGATGGACACGGTCCTGCAGAAGTGTCTGGCTTTTTCTTGGACGAGGCGTCCACACTTAGTCTGCTATGAGTCTTTCTGTATTCTGTACTAAGTTCTGAGATGAGAAAAAAGTCGCCGCCTTCGTATCCGTCCTTGGGAAGCCGTCTCGTTCATCCTTGAGGGACGGGTCCGTCCCATCTTTGGCCTCGCTGGGCCCGGCCAGGCACGGGCAAGGCTTGTTTGCTCATAACGTTAGTGTACAGGGTCCCACTCTGCCCACCCTTGACGTTGCGGGTTCGGCGTCACAATGGAGGGACCAGGGCCGCCCCACGTTTCAACGGATGGCGACTTTCTCGTGGAAACTGCGGGTTCGCGAGATTCCAAGGTCATTTAACGTCGAGCAAGCCCTCGACCCGACCTTGTCTTCTGCAACCCTCTCCCCTTTCCGTCGCATCGCCTTCCGTCGTTTTGCCTCCGGCAACCGTCCCTCTTTGACCGCATCCGACCAGCGTGCAATTGAAGCAAAACAAGATGGCAGTCGGCACTGTTCTCGTCACTGGGTAAGGACCAAATCAACCCCTCATTGCTCCCCGCCATGCGCTGTGGCGGCCCGCACCCAAGCCATCGATTTACCCCGCCAAAAAAGTCGAGCCAGCGAAGTTCGCGCGATGCGTGCGGATTGCTGATGTCGTACCTCTTGCAGTGGCACCGGCTACATTGGGTCCTTTACCACCCTCTCTCTCCTCCAGAACGGCTACGACGTCGTGATTGTCGATAGTCTCTACAACTCGTCAAAGGTTGCCGTCGACCGCATCGAGCTCATCTGCGGCCGCCGCCCCGTCTTCTACCAGGTCGACATCACGAACGAGGCCGCCCTTGACGACGTCTTTGCCAAGCACCCCGAGATCGACAGCGTCATCCACTTTGCCGCTCTCAAGGCCGTCGGCGAATCCGGCGAGATCCCGCTCGAGTACTACCGCGTCAATGTCGGCGGCAGCATCTCGCTGCTGCGCAGCATGGAGAAGCACAATGTCACCAACATTGTCTTCTCCTCGTCCGCCACCGTCTACGGCGATGCCACCCGCGTTCCTAACATGATTCCCATCCCCGAGCACTGCCCGATTGGCCCCACAAACACATATGGCCGCACAAAGGTCATGATCGAGACAGTCATCACGGACCACGTCGAGGCCCAGCGCCGCAACAACCAGAAGGCCGGGAAGCCGTACGAGCAGTGGAACGGAGCTCTGCTTCGGTACTTCAACCCCTGCGGCGCGCACCCCAGCGGAATCATGGGCGAGGACCCTCAGGGCGTGCCCTTCAACCTCCTCCCCCTTCTCGGACAGGTGGCGACCGGCGTGCGCGAGAAGCTGCTCGTCTTTGGCGATGGTGCGTATTCGGAGATCAACAGGACGGGCAAGTCGGGAATATGTGCTAACAGACGGCACAGACTACGCCTCCAAGGACGGCACTGCCATTCGCGATTACATCCACGTCCTCGACCTTGCGAGCGGCCACTTGGCCGCCCTCAACTACCTCCGCGAGCACAAGCCCGGCGTCAAGGCCTGGAACCTGGGCTCCGGCCGCGGCAGCACAGTCTTTGAGATGATCAAGGCATTTAGCCACGTCGTTGGCCGCGATCTGCCATACCAGGTCGTCGACCGGAGACTCGGAGACGTGCTCGACCTTACCGCCAACCCGTCGCTGGCGAACAAGGAGCTGCAGTGGAAGACACAGCTCACTCTAGAGGATGCCTGCGCCCACCTTTGGCGCTGGGTCGAGAACAACCCCAAGGGGTACGAGCAGGACCCACCAGCCGAGTTCCTCGAAGCCCTCAAGGCCAGGAGCGCGTAGGAGTCGAGGGGTGGCCGAGACGGCGGGATCGAGTAATCAACCTCTTGTGTTCAAGAGTCCGTAGTTCATCAATAATATAGATAAAGAGACACAGCCCGGTTTCTAGACCTGGAGAAGCAGCTTCCCCGTCGACTTGCGGCCCTCCAGGTCGTTGTGCGCCCTCGCCACCTCCTGGAGAGGATACACATCGTGAATCTTGACGTTCACCTTGCCCGCCAGGATCAGGTCAAACAGCTCCCTGGTGTAGGCATCCCGCTCCTCCTGGGTGGCGATGTACCCAAACAGCACCGGGCGCATCAGTCTGATGTTCTTGGCGCCCAGCCTCAGCACATCAACCGGCGGAACCGGGCCGGACTGTGTAAACAACCACCATCAGCATCGATCTCATCACCCAACACCACCATCACCTCCAATTTCACTTTTCACGCAGACAAAAAGAAGCAAGCACTCACCGCGTTCCCAAAAACAGCCACCGTTCCCTTCCGCGCAACCATCTCCAAATCCCCATCAAACGTCGCCTTCCCAACACCATCAAAAATCACATCCACCCCCTTCCCCCCCGTGATCTCCAACACCTTCTTCACCACCTCCCCGCTGCCATGACTGCTGTCCACCACCCACCCGGCCCCGTTCGCCCGCGCAATCGCGCACTTGGCCTCCGACCCGGCCGTGCCAATCACCCGCGCCCCGTGCGCGGCCAGCAGCTGCACCAGCACCGACCCCGTCCCGCCGGCAGCCGCGTGCACCAGCACCCAGGGGCCCTCTTCTCCCTCCTTGAACGGGCTCGGGAGCTGCAGGCCGGCGACGTTCCGGACAAAGGTCAGCGCCGTCAGGCCCTGCAGGAGGGAGGCGGCTGCGGTCTTGGTGGGCAGGCCGTCCGGGATGGGGGTGGCTGAGCTCGCGGGGACGGCGGTCAGGGCCGCGTAGGCGTGGTCGGCGACGTAGGCGACGCGGACGCCCGGCTGGAGGGGGTGGGTTGCTGGGTGGGAGGGGCCGGTGGCGAGGATGGTGCCCGCGGCTTCTTTGCCTGTTATGAGGGGGAGGGGGGCCTTGTAGAGGCCGGTGCGGAAGTACCTGGTTTGGTTGGTGGGGGTGTTGGTGGTGGAAAGAAGGACAGGGGGCTTACGTGTCGATGAAGTTGACGCCGATGAACTCGTTGCGCACGAGGATCTCGCCTTCCTTGAGCTCTGGGGCGGGCAGATCCGTCTTCCACTTGAGGACGTCGACGCCGCCGTTTTCCTCAATGAGGATGCCGGACATGGTCTTGGGGATGGGCGCCATGGTGATGTGATGGGGTTGTTTGATGTTTGCAGGGAGTGAGGTGGAAAGATCAAAGTGTCAAGCGGAGGTGGAACGTTGGAGGGTTGGGCTGTTTGCTTGATATACGGCGATAGTGGACAAATTGGAAGTCTTTGAGTTCCAAGTGAGGAGCAGGATGGTGTGTCAGCGCCCACGGAGCTCGGATTAAAGTGAGGAGTTGAGCTCGTTAAGCCGAGATGGAGGGGCTTGAGGGGATAATAAACGACCCTAACCCTGTTGACATTTCAATGGGGGAGTGACGTGATTGAAGTCGACGCCGACACTGTTTTGGCTGAATCCGAGAGTCGGCATTGTCCATGAACTGCGAGACATGTTTCTGTCACAGCATCTGCACGGCTTCGTGGCCGATGGCCAAGAGGGACGCCATCGTCGAAAACAGTGAGACAAAAGACCCAAAGCGGCCAAGACCAATACCAATACCAATACCAGTTGCTATTTTGACTGCAGTTACTGCACGACATCGAATTCCCTGGGGATCATATCACGTATCAACGCAAACCTTGGTAGGAGGCTCTGGAACTCCATGATCTGCATCCTGCAATGCAGTGACGAGGCTCCTTCCAGCAAAAACATCCCCATAGGACCCATCCAAGCTGATATTGGCGTTCGCCGCAAAGCTTGCCCGGTTGCGGAACGTCCGTAATGCTGATGTGACGATGCCTGCAATGGCAAGAATCTTTTCTTCCTCGAACTTGCGCGCGACGAGCTGCACACCCACTGGCGCGCCGTGGTAGATCTCGGGATCGTCTAATATACGTCAACAGGGACGACGACGAGGGATAAAGCACACACAAGGAAAACATACACGCCTCCCAGTTCAGCTTGTCGTCGGCGCTCAATGGCCGGTACGAGTTATCGACGACATCGATGGCCTTGTCAGCCTTGGTGACGGGGATGACCGCTGCGCTGTAGTTCATCAAGTTGATGACCTCGGTATACGCTGGCAGGTGCGGAGCTTCAGCATCATTCTGTCCGCTTTGTCTCATCCCTAACTCAGAAGAACAAAAACACCCACCAGTGTGGTAATATTTCCCCGGAATCACGGCTGCATGTGGCGCGACGGGCATGATCACGGCGTCCACGATTTGACCATCTGCCGCAACAGTCGAATTCCAGTAGTCCGAATAGGCACACTCATAATCAAGACCCTCGAGCGTCAAGTCCTGGTACTCGGCGAGGGGTATGGGGGGTCGCAGCTTGAAAGCGTCCTGGAGATCCGGGATGAGTGGCTCGCCCGACAAGTCAAGGTGGCTGTGGACGTCGTGAGCACCGTCGGCAAAGAGAAACGCAAGCTGTTTGGTCACAGGTGCACACGGTCAGCAGCAAAGCACACCCCATCCCCTCACTTGCAAAAGAAAATGGTTGGGTCCTCACTGACATGGACTCTCTTCGCAGTGGCTTGCAACGGTGGTTCCCAGTCGACGACCTAATTAGTTAGAAGAACATCAGACGTTAGCAACATCCTTCAACACGGGAGTAGCAGCGGTGTTGTGGTTGCCTTATGCCCAGCTTGTCTGAGAGCGGCCACTACTTCGCGAAGCCCCCTCACAATAGGGGGGTGCGGCCCCACGGCTCGGTCCGTCCTATTCACAATCAGATCAGATCAACACTGTTCTTTTCGCCTCGCACTGTGAGCCAAGCAGAACCTTACCACAACACCCCAAGTTTCAACGGCACCTTGCCGGGCTTCGCAGCTCCACTAACGGCATCGGCGCGGGCCTGGTACTGATCAACAACCTCCTGCCGGAACGGAATCGGCACCACGGCCGGGTCCCTCTCCCACGGACGCGTCGAGAGCACCGACCGCAGCGCCAGCTCCAGCGCCGCGACCGAGGTGCCGAGAAACCCGACCGTCGAGCGGTACGTGTTCTGGCCCGGGTTGGTGTTGGCCACGTCTCGGTACGACAGGCGCTCGGGCGTCGGCTTGAGCGAGCACACGCCGTTGAAGGCCGCGGGGATGCGTACCGAGCCGCCAATGTCGGAGCCTACGCCGAGGGTGCTGCCGCGGAGCGCCTGCAGCGCGCCCTCGCCGCCCGAGGAGCCCCCGCATGAGAGGTGCTGGTTGTGCGGGTTCAGCGTCTGCCCGATCAGGTTGTTCTTGGTCTCGCCGAAGAGCAACGTCTGCGGGAGGCTGGTCTTGCAGTAGAGTACCGCGCCGAGGGAGAGAAGCTCGGTCGTGATTTGGCTCTCGACTTGGTGGGCCTGGCTCGCGTCCTTGATGCCGAGGTTGCTGCCGATCCAGCCGACGTAGCCCATGGTTGTGTCCACGCCTTTAACGTGGAATTGGTCCTTGAGGCTGATGGGGAGCCCGTGGAGGGGGCCGGTTGTCACGCCCGTCTCGGCATACGAGGCATCGAGCTCTTTGGCACGCTCCAGTGCCTTGTCGAAGAAGATTTCGTGGAGGCAGTTGTTCTAATATTCGTCACTAAATGTCAGACAGAGAGATACGACATATCACCGGAGATGTTGCTACCCCGCCATGAAGGAAAGAGGAGATGGATTAATACGATCTGATGAGCAATGGCCGCCCTCTTGCAAAACGCCTCCGTGACTTGGACGGCGCTGAGACTTTTATCCCTGATTTCGTTGACGAGGTCGACGCTATCCTTGGAGGTAATCGAAATCTCATCCGCCGTGAGGAACTCCTGGATAAAGGAGCCCGTGAGATCGATTTGATCCTTGGCTCTCGCCAGATCAACGGGATCCAGTCTCCATATCTCGGGTATTTTGGCGAAAGTGCCTGCGCGCTTCGCAGCGGCGAGGGCTTCCCAGGATAGCGTTTGCATCCTCATCTTGAAGTTGAAGCGGTAGTTTGTAGGATCTACGGCTGGGAAGAATCTGGGATGAGGAGACTGGCCTGCCACAAAGCGAAGCTGCGTTGAACATCCGATGTCTGAGGTCGCATGTGGGCACCCCCGCTTTCGGGATGATATGATAGGGTCGACCATTCAAGACACTTAGGCTCACGGCAGGGCAGACTCGCACAGTGCCACCAATACTGTGCCTAGGAGGATTCTGTGAACTGCCACTCTGGGCTCGGCCAACGGACAGGCGGAGGTTAGGAGTTTGCCCGATTTGTTTGGCAAGGTTAGTTTTTGGCACGGCCATGGTAGCCGTTGATAACGAGAACTAAATTGCGGAGGGGGCTCCATAGACCACTGCCAGCGAAAGCCACTTGGCTAAAACGGCGTCCCTGAGCCCCTGAGCCCCTGAGCCCCTGAGCAACGCGCGCTTGCCAGCGCCATCTCAACGGCCCTGGTCTCCAAGACGTCTCTCGAGATACTCAACCACGTCCAACTTGCCATTTTCCTTTGCAATTTCCAGCGCCGTCTTAAGCATGGGACTCTTGGGCTCTGTGTTGGCCCCGGCTTCGGCCAACATGGTAACAATCTCGAGGTTCCCGACTTGGCACGCGATCATCAGCGGCGTCCACCCGACCCTGTACGCTCGTTCAATGCGCTCTTGCAGCTTCGGTGTGGAGGTAGTGCCTTCGGGGTCTGCAGAGCCTTCGGCTTCTTGACCAGCGTGAGGGTCCGCCGTTCTCGACCACACCGAGTCGGGAGGACAGCCAGCGTCGAGGAGCCGTCTGACCACGGTCGCCGATCCAGCTGCGGTGGCAAGTAGCATGACTGTCTCATCATGTGCCGAGATTTCCTCGAACGAAGCTCCTGCTTCGAGGAGCATGTTCACTGCTTCGATGTCACCGCGATAGGCAGCATACATCAGCGGTGCCCAGTCGGACTGGGCTCGGACTTCCGGATCCGCTCCTGCCTCCAACAGCAGCGCCATAATCCGTGTGAAGCCTTTGTTGGTCGCCTCGGACAGCGCCGCCCATCTGTCTGGGGACAAGTGATTGACGTCGGCGCCGCGCTCCACAAGCCATTTCGAACAGCGCTCATCCCCGCGCTGCGTGGCAAGCATCAGCGGCGTCCACCCGTGCGTCGAGGTTGTGTTGATGTTTGCGCCGTGGGACAAGAGAAGATCCATCACCTCGAAATGCGATTGCATAGATGCGAGGAGAAACGGAGCACAGCCGACAGCTGCACCTCCTTCGATATCACACCGAGAAGGACCCGAGCTCTCGCTTCCCAAGATCCGCACAACCGAGGGCATGTTTCCCTCAAACGCAGCACGCCCGAGCGGGGTGAGTGTGCTGAGGTTGATTTTGGACGCGGGGCCTGAGGTGGCTTGCTGCCCAGCACCAGCCACTGTGTTTTCGCCTGCGTATTCTCTCTCGTTGGATACAATCCTGATAAAAACGTGAGCTTGGGATGCATCGGCACCCCCGGCCACGAGCCGTTGGGCAATGTAGAAGTATCCGGCATCCGCAGCAAAGTCAAGTGCCGTCCATTCCGCGGGATTAACGGTCAAGTTGGGATCCGCTCCTATATCCAGCAACAGTTGAACGACGCTCTCGAGACCCTGAGCCGCCGAAAGCATCAACAGGGTCTCGCCCGTCTCCCTCTTGGTGTTTGCCAAGATCCGGAGTTCGTCTTTCGAGCAGCTTTTGGCGAGCTGTTGCAAAAGCTCCTTCGCGGCGTCACCAATACCGTGCGCCATGAAATAGGAAAGTTGGAGAGTTGCGAAACCTCTGTCGTGAAGGAGCTCCGGGCATTGTTGCAGTTTCTCAGTCAACGCTTGGGCGCTCTGAATCGTTGTTGAAGGCGACCCCGTGGTTTCGAGCTCCGCAATTGGCGTGGCCTGCAATGTCTCTGGGTTGGCGCCGTTTCTGATTGTCTCTGTCTGTTGCTTGACAATTTCGGCGTGGTCCTTGGAGTGTTTAAGCCATCAAGAGGTTCAAGAAGAGAAAGAAAGAAGAAGAAGAACGAAAAAAGGAAATAAAAAAGGGCTGGGAAAGGGGGGGGGGGGGGGAGAGAAA
>FTCU01003224.1_pt1 | contig 19594 bp, 8 predicted proteins | sample 1639521 | NCBI WGS metagenome assembly FTCU01 (sample SAMEA3914864, study PRJEB12502) | metagenome | biome: forest; material: soil | place: USA | collected 2012-03-12 | depth 0.3 m
ACGGAGGCCCTGTTCCACTCGGCTTCCTACCCCCGCGGCAAGGAGACCTAACCACCCAACTTTCGTGAGCTCGAGGCCTACTCTGCGGATGATACGTCCTGCCCTCGCCTCTTGAAGCACTATCGTCACGAATCACGGGCACAATCTCCTTCACAACACGCCGGCATCTGTCTCTCTTCGACGAGACCGCGACGTCACGACTTATCGTTCCTTCAATTGAAGAGGTCATCGCCGACGATCGCAACCGGCATGTCAAGATTTACAAGGCCATTCCATTCGTTTCATTCGACTCAATCTTCTCGCACCGTCGCCTATATACCTTACCACACTCAACTCACTCGGCGTGTCTTCCTCAAGTCTCTCCCTGGGAAAGAGCAGACTCGGAACGAAGACCGCAGGTTTGACTCCATCGCGATAACAACAAGTCGTGAGTAACTCATGTCACTCGGCGCGTCTCCTCAAGTCTCTCCCTGGGAAAGAGCAGACTCTGGAACAGAGACCACAGGTTTGACTCCATCACGACACCATCAAGTCACTCGGCGCGTCTCCTCCTCAAGTCTCTCCCTGGGAAAGAGCAGACTCTGGAACGAACACCGCAGGTTTGACTCCATCGCAAAACGGCACGAATAGCAGCACAATTACCTCGTTTTCTCTTTTTTCTTCACTCAATCTCCACTCTCAACCAGCCCGCCTCTTCCACCACCTCTCACGACAGCACCACCCTGTTCTCCTCTACCTTTGACGGGGCGACAGCCAGTGTACTTCGCTTCGCGGCATGTGGCGGCACCGAATAACCTTCCTTGCTCCGGGAACAGACGGTTTAGGCACGGAAAACGGCACGGTACGACTTTTCTCTTTTCGCGCATCGCAACATCAACAGCAGCCCAGGACAGACAGCGGCATCACACATCACATCGCATCGGCATGTCCTCGGAGTTTAGTGGTTAGAGACAAAACGGACTGGAGGGACCGCGACTGATCGGGTTAGGAGCCTCGGTCATCCTCTCTCTCTCTTCCTCCTAAGTTTTCTGGCGTTTCTTTTCTTTCTTCGGCACGGCATGGCATGGCATGGGCGGTATTCACGGACGGGTCTTGCACATACCCTGTAATTTGGGTGGCGTTTTGGGTTTCGGGATTCTGGTGGTTGGTTTGGTGGTTGGCGGCTTGATACCCATTTTCGGTTGGCTCTCATGATGATGATGATGACGATGGATACCACACTGGTTGGTTGGCTGGGCGCATTGTTTAGGTACTCTTTTTCTTTTCGTTTTCTGTTTCGTACACTCTGAGCTCAATGGAATGGAATGGCCTCATACTCATCATCGTGATGATTGCTTGGCGGCGAGGTGAGGTGTGTCATCTGTTGTTGCTGTGGCTTGCAACTTGACACAATTGAACATGGATGTCCGTCTTTGGGTTGTTGACTGTTTACCTAAAGACTGACGGTTGCAGCGGATACATGCCGTCGTATACTTTGGCAGCCGGACGAAGAGTGGAGGGGCGCCATGCAGGGTGACGTCGGGGATCCGCCGCCGTGTCGATCACCCGCCCATCTGAGATGGGCGAATCCATCTCAGATGAGCGAATGTTCGGGAGAACGGCCCATCTCGTATTTCTGTTTCAGAGATGCGTATCTGGTACGGACGGTTCGGTACGTTGTGCACCGTTGGGGAGCAAAGCGTCCGGGATATGACGTCTGGGAGGCGTTACGAGGGGGGGGGACTGTGGCGTTGTAGAGGAAAGGTAGGACAACCTGGGATGTCTGTGAGGACAAGTCGAAACCACGGCAATCACCGGAGTCTGGAGGTCACAGCAGGCGTGAATACCTCCCTCCAAAAACCCGATGATGACAACAATGGGAAAGTGACCTCGGTACTCCCAGCATTCCGAGGACCCCTATCCGCCCCCCAACAGTCGGCCCGGCACAATCATCCCATCTCGTGCTCCTTAATCCCGTCTGTAACCCGCCGATCTCTCCGCACGTCTCCGATGTCTCGGCGCGCTGTGCTCGACTGAGCAGGTCCCCCGCCGATCGTGTGGCGTCACCGGCATATGCACTTAGAGGGAGAGCGTGCGGCCTGTGGCTGGGGAGCGGAGCTCGTACTGGTACTTGGTCCCTCGCATGCATCAAGCGGGCAGAGCCAAGCATGCGAGGCAGTCTGATAACCGGTTCCGCTCGCCCCTCTGGCTCTTGGGACGGCCACCCCCCCACGTACGCGGCAATGGCTGTGGCGTCGATATGACTGTGGCTTGCGATCATCATCGCGGTCTGTGTTGTGGCTGGCGTGGACGTGTTGCTTGAGCTTTCATGTGATCATGACCGCGGTGTGCTGTCATGGTGGAAGTCCTCCGGTGGAAAGGGGCCAGGCGTGGCTTATTCGACCGTGGTGGCCAAAGACCGCGTGGCCGCAACGCGTGAGCCCGCTTCCGTGTCTCCAGGTGCAACAGCCGGACCAACAGCTCCAGCTTCCGCTCCAATCCATCCGTAGAGAAATCTCCGAGTCTGAGATGGCCTCTTGAAGGCGAAGTAAGACAGTCCTCGGCCCCCTCCAAGCAACGTTCCATAACCCAACACGCGCGGCCTGCCCCTTACTCACCCACCACGCACACAAACAACACAACACCAGCCGAAACATCACCCCCTTCCACTTCCAGAGCGCCATCCCAACCCCTCCACCAGTCCAGCCCAGTCCAGCCCAGCCAGCCCGCCAAAACGCCGTGTCCCAGCCGCGCGGCATCCCGAACTGCCGTTTCGCTTCGGGACGTCCAGTGATCGGCAGCGTGTATGCCCCGATCTGGCAGCGTGCAGCACAGCACGGGAATCGGAGGAGGGGGTGTGCGTGTAGAGAGGTGTGAGACTTGCTTGGCTTGGGTTGTTACACTGGATGGATCAGATTTGGTCAGTTGGAGTTGGAGCTCCCCCCTCGTAAGCTAAGCTACTTTTTTTTCTTTTGGTGGCACGAGGTACACGATCAAACGAGGGGTGTGTGACGTCTTTTTGATGGTTGGGTTCTTGTCTTGCGGGCGGTGAGGAGGTCGGCTTGTGGTGTGTGAGGTAGGCTTTGGGTCGATGCGTGATCTGGTCAGGGGGTGTGCTGGGGGAGCGGGTGACCTCGCTGGTGGTTGATGCCAAGGGGTGTGCCGGCGGCCCGCCCGGATATGGTTGTAGGGACGGAGGTAGCAGTGCAGGTTTATGATGTACATGCTGCACGACTTCTGCTTGTCGGAACGTTTGAGGGGGTTGTGCAGCTGGGGGCCTGCAGGGCGACGCTGGCTGCAAGGGGCATGCCGCAGGACTGGAAGCAGTGCGTGATGGGTGTGGATGTTGTGCCGCTGGTCTTCTCGAAGCCAAGGACAAGCCGACTCCAAAACCGGCCTTCAGAGACACTAGGCACACTCTTGTCGTTGGTGCTCTTCGAGTTGAGAGCCGAGAAGCAAGAGGTGCTAGTCTAAACAAGCAAGCGTGGGAAGCACTAGGGGTAACCGCTTCCAAGATATCACACGCACAGCCTGGAACCGGCCGATCTCAGGACCAGCCCCGCTCAACTTCTCACCCTCAGCCTCAAGACATGATAGACACTGGGTTCAATTGCAAGTGGCTAACTACCTGTCTCCCGAGCTGACTGAATGCCCTTCACATGTCCATCAACGCGGCCTGGACTGGTCAAACTTGACCGACGGGGTGCGAAGTTGCACCTCAACCGTGTGCAAGCCATCAGAAGCTTGATGAATGTCTATCTCGAGTCTCCTCTCTCCTTGTTGGCGGAGCATTGATGGCGAAGTGACGGACGGGCAAATCAACGCCAACGCCAACCGCCTAGAATGAGGCACGAGGGACGCAAGCCAAATCCGTACGCAGCTTGTTCAAGAGACGTGTTATCGCCGGCAGACTACTGTAGGTGGATTCCAGAAGCACCCCTTCGACGGTGTTGATGAAATCGCGCTTCGCCGTGGTCCAAGCCACGAAGCCGAGGTCTCCGGCACGCAAACGTGGAGCGACTGCGTACTTCTAGTCCGCGATCGTTTTATCATCCTGTGATAAATGAGTGATTAGCGGTAGAAATAACTTGAAATCGCATAAGAACTTACACTGTTCCTGTCGGGACGAGGATTCATAGCAATGACGAGTTGCTGCCGAGCTGACACCATATTCTGATACCTGGTGATGACCTTCTGAAAACGCGTGTCAAAACATAATCAGACGGGCTGGATTCTGAGACAAGCACTTACCGAATCCACGTTGACCACGGTAAGCCCAAAGTCGTGGGAATGAGAGCCCTCGACGTCCAAGAACGTCGCAACGCAGTCATTCACGCTGATGGTGATGGTGCGGCGCTCCGTCTCCGACAGCGCAAAATCACTCCTCCAGTCGTCTGGTTTCTCCATGGCGCGACAAAATGAATGGGCACTGCGCAGGATCACCATGACATCCAGCTGGTCACCGATCATCGCCGCACCAGCCTAGGTAAGGTACATTTGACCGGTCAGCGGAAAGGCTGTCTCGCCCATCAAAATGATACAACTCACCGGCTCGCATCTGCTGCCCTCCTCTTGGCACTTGACGCACTTCTTTGAGGTCCCGGAGAAGTGGCAGTCCATGACCATGGGGTACGTGTCGTCCACAGCACCTCTAATTTCGGTCGCTCGCCGTATGCACTCAACGCAGGGCAGCGAGGTCGCAGGCTCGTCGAGGAAAGCCATGGCCTCGATGGCGGATGGATGGAACGTCGAGATGTAGCGGCTCTGGAGAGATTGGCGATGCTCGGAAGAGAAGAGTGGTTGGTCGCTGGGCAGCGAGAAGGGAGATGAAGAAGCAAAGGTTTCTGGGGTGCGAGCCGCAAGAAATCTGGAATGGTCTGGGGAGCCGCAAGCCAGGATGGAAACACTGGAACCTGGAAGGAGGTAAACCGAAGCCGGGAGGGCAGCCTGGAAGTTTGGCTCTCAAGGTTCTCAGAACCAGCAACTCGTCAACGAGCTGGAAGGTACGTGATCAGCAAAAACCTTCCTCCAACACTGGACCAGGTTTTCTGTGAGCTCCTGGCGTGGGAAAAGCTGGATGTTTCCGCACTGAGCGAGTCGACCCAGCCTCAGAGGCTCAGGGGTACTATTGAAGGAAATGCCGAAGTCAACACCGGGCACAAACAAGAACAAACAAACACAAATCCACAAGAACGAAACTTGTCATTCACAGCATATTAACATTTAACATAACTGTATCCCTTCTACCGCCCGCCCACTACCCGCCCACCACCATGAACTCGGTAGGCAAGCAGAACAACAGCCGCCCGTCAAGGGACATGGTATCTCAAAAAGAAAAAACACACGAGCCGGGTCCCAGCAAAGACCCAGGCCCAGAAAGAAAGGAAGAGAAAACAACAGAAAAAACCCAACTCAACGCCCCAAACTGCAAACCCAAGCCAAGCCCATCCGTCCGATTGGCATCGTATACATGTATTTTCCCACCCCATCCATCATCAATCATCACCATGACCATCACCATGACCATCCCCCCCTTCCCTCCAAAACCACCCCTCAAAACCTAAAACCACAACCTAACCTCCACCCCCTCACCAGAAGAAGCAGAAGAAGAATCAACAACCATCCCATCCATCTCCATCCCCTCCCACTCCCCCTTAACCCCACCATTCCCACCCTCCCCATCATTAAGATGATTGACATCCAAAACCTCCAACCCAACCCCCACCCCCTCCTCCATCTCCCTTACAACCTCATCATCAACCTCCACCTCCAACCTCCCCTCCCCGACAACCCTCACAACCCTAACAACCCTCGACACATCAAACCCAAATTTCCCCGCCAATCTCCCAACCAATTCGTGCGCGGTGCGGCTGGAGAGGTAGATTGCTCTGTGCAGCTGCGCCTCTCTATCCTCTTTCCCTCCCACTTGTTGGTGGGTGATATGGCGGTGGACGAAAAAACACGCCACCGGCTTCGGCTGATCGCGAGCAGGCGGACGGTAGCTTGCGTCTACGCCGAGGGCTTCGATCCACCCTGTCAGAGAGCCATTTTGGCGAATATGCGGGACTTTGGTGGTGGTGTTGGACGAGGTGTTTGATGTTGAGGTTGGGGCTGTGGAGGTGGAGGTTGGGGGGTAGTGGTGCCCGGCGTCGTGGGGCTGCCAGAGGGGGTGGGTTTTTGAAGTATTGTTGTCGGGTGCGGCTTGGGAGTGAAGCGAGAGGGAGGAAGGGGAGGGGGAGACGAGGGAGGAGCCTGCTAGGGAGGAGGGTTCGACGCTGCTGCGCCAGAGGGAGGATTGGTTGGGGTTGGTGGTGGTGGTGTCCGGGGAGAGGGTGGAGTCGCCTGGGAGGGAGACCGGGTGGAGGTCGGGGTCGTCGAGGTCTTCGCCGCGGAGGTAGAGGACGGAGACGGGGCGGGTGCTGGTGAACATGTCCTGGAGGGTTTGGAGTTTGAAATGCAGGTCTTCTTCGAGGGGGACGCGCGGGTTGGCGCCGCCGGCGGAGCTGGCCGAGGACATGGACCAGGTGCGCTTGTGCTTGAGGGCTTTGCCCGGGCGCTGGCCGTTTTGGTGTTTGGCTTGTGCGGAGCCGCCCGTGGCGCGCTTGCGCTTGCTGAAGTCTTTCATGCCGCTCTCGGCCTGGGCGATCTGCTGCTTGAGCTTGTCGATGGTCTTGCGGACGTGGGCGACGTCGTTGGAGAGCTTGCGCTCGGCGCCGTGGTCGCGGAAGAGCTTGACCTTGCAGTAGCAGATCTCGGCGGCGTTGGCGGGCTCGGCCGGCGGCGAGCCGTCGGCGGGCAGCTGGTAGGTCTTTGCGCACAGCCGCACCGGGATGCCTTTGACGCCCTTGGAGTGGCTGAAGTCGGTCGAGAGGAAGTTGAAGCGCACCGCGACGTGGCACTCGACGACGCCGTTGACGCCGGGGGTCCAGATGACGGAGAAGCCGTCAAAGGACGACGTCTCGAGCTCGACGCGCGTCTTCTTGTCGTCGCCCTCGGCCGGCTGCCCGGCCTCGACGTACTCGACCGCCTGCAGCTTGCCGCCGCGCTGGTGCGCCTCGTTGGTGCCGCGGCCCTCCTTCCACAGGCTCCAGCACACGCCCGGCTTCTGCCGCTGCTGCTCGTCCTCGAACGACACGCGCACAAAGGTGCGCAGCCGCGTGCCCGGCGCGATGGGCAGGTTGGGCGTGGTGTCGACGACGGAGAGCGAGTAGGCCTGGCCCTTGTTGAGGTAGGTGACGGGGATCTCGTCGGCGTGGCGGATCATGGCCGTCGGCGCGTTGAGCGCCGTGTGGAAGCGGAACTTCTCGGCCGACGCCGGCAGCGGCACCGACATGGACAGGCCGAACTGGCGCGCCTGGAAGGCCTCCATGGGCGACTGGCCCGGGAAACTGCTGTCGATGGAGCCGATGCGGTCGTCGGCGTGGTCCGAGTCCATGGGCGAGCCGTCCTGGTCCATGGTCTCGTAGCCCGTGTCCTGGTGCATGAAGGACGAGGGCGCGTACGACGGCTGCGGCGGCGGCGGCTGGATGAAGGGGTGGTGGAACTGCGGCGGGAACTGCTGCGGGTGGAAGCCGTGGTGGAAGCCGGCCATGTCCATGGCGCCCGAGTGCGCGGCGCCCTCCGAGTTGGGCATGGACAGGGGCGTCCCGAGGCCCATGCCGAAGCTCAGCGAGGGCGTGTGCAGGTCGCCCGCCTGGGGGTGGTAGATGGTATTCGTGCCCCCGGGCGTCGGCGTGTAGTACCCTGGCGCCTGGTTTGTGAAGTTGGAGAAGGAAAAGGTGCCGTCCAGCAGCGACGGCGTGAACCGCCACGGGTCGTTGGTCGCCCGCGGCGTCGGGTCTTGGTCCCGCGTGAAGCCTTCATGGCTTGTGCTGTGAGATCTGTTGGGGACGAGGGTCAGCTCCGCAGAGGCATCTGCCGTGAGCCATGAGACGTACCGTTCCGGCCCCGAGACGGGGACAGGGACTTCGACATGGCCTACGGTCGCGGTCCGAGCCGGCACCGCGGGCGCAGCGGACGAGTTGACGGCAACCTCGGGAAATTGCTGCCTGAAGTTTGCCAGCAGGTCATCGCCGGGCTTTTGTGAACTCTTCCTACAGAACAATTCGGGTCAGCGGCTGGTCGCACCAACACCGCGCCATCCGTGACACGGTGGGGACGCGGATCAGGAGAGGGCTCAAGGTCGCAGGCACTGCGGCGGCAGACTTACCTCTGACGGAACATGGCTGTTGCGCTGAGGTGTTGTCCGGCGAGCTGAGAGACAGCAGCGCAAACCTCTGGTCGGGCACGCTTTTTGAGGGCAAGCGAGCGTGGTGGTCTGTGAGAAGCAAGTGTCTGGTGATGCTCCGGAGCGGTGCACAGCTCTCATGCAGGTAAGCGACAATGATCGGCGGTTCTCGACTCTTGCCGTCGGCTTATCTGGCGTGTGCTGTGTACTGTGTGTAGGTTGTGTCGCGCGTGAAGTGAGTGAGCCGGGCTGATGGGAACCTGGGACCGTGGGAAGTTGGAGTCGAGTGTGGTGCCGGAGGTTGGCCAAAACAAAGCGAGAGTTCTTCTGAGAGGAACGAGGGGAGAGGCAGCAAGGCGCCGGTACTGTTTTATGGGAGAAGCGACGACGGCTACATGGAGGGGACGAGATAGGACAGAGACAGACAATGGCGCAAGCGGCGGAGAGAGATGGAGCCCCGGCAGGTACAATAATACCGTGCGATTGCGCGCGACAGGACTAGACCCTGCCCACCCCGGCGAAGGGACCCGAGGGGAGGGGGGGCCGTCCAAGGGCGGGACGAGATGTGGCTGTTTCTGGGCCGACGGGAGGGGGTGAGCCGAGAGCAGCCCGGAGGTCGCAGTACGAGCCGGGCCTTTCCCTTAACGGGGTTGGTACGAAGGGCTTCGTGCAGGGGGCGAGAGGAGAACGGGCCGAGATAACTCGATCTGGAGCCTGCTGGAGATTCGCCGCGAGTCGAGAATATTCCGTTCTTTGTTTCTGGGATTCTGTAGCAAAGTACGTCTTTCCACACGTGTAGAACCCGTCGGCAACGTCACCGGCAAGGAACGGCAGCGTTTCTCGTCCCGTGTATGTGTACCACAGTCCAGCAAACCACAGGGGCAGACCGAGGACTGCATCGTCCCTCGACAGGCCCGCGGCAGCATGCCTCTTCGTTCTGCTGCCCGCGGCAGTCCCATTCGAGCCATCTGATTCTGCTCGTACACAGATTGCAGTCCTCGGCTGTCAGACGAGTGCGGGGCCGACTGAGTCGCCCGCTCTGCTCACGAAATGGGCCTTTGACTCGGTACCCAGCACCCTATTCGCGTAACGGGGCTCGTCCCTGCGCGTGGCGCCCGTGGGCCGTGGACCTGTTGGAACCACACAGTATCCCTCTGGCGGCATTTGCCTGCAGCAAACCGACGGGACGAATCGATGGTGGATGTGCTTGGCGTCACTATAATAGTAAGAAGGGGAGGGGAGCCCGGCCGGCGTGGCTGTGCTCGGGGAAGCCCTCTTCTTTTCGCCACACGTCGTTCATCGATGCGCCACATCAACCTTAACCGCTCGCCGGCTTCCAATGAGAATAGAGCCATTCGATCATCATCTCTGAAGTGGGGGACAGGCGTCGTCAGCTATGAGCGCACTCGCGGAAACGACCCGTGCGACTGGCGGCCGGCAGCGTGTGGCTTGGGCCGTGGAGCGTGGCCACAGAGCGGTTCGCTTGTGCCCCACAGGGAGAGAAGGGAGGGCATGGGGGACGGCCCCATCCAATCCTCGGGTGTGTGTGGTGTGTTGCATCGAGATGCCGGGATCGCGCGCAGCAGCGCAGAAAGACAAGAGACACGCCCCACCCCGCCCACTTTCCGACACCCCGGGCTGTGAATGGCCCATGGGCGCTTCGATGGCACTAAAGTCACTAAAGTTACTGCTAGGCTGCCTGAGGCTGCCGAGGCTGCGTGCTGCGGAGGGTGCGCTGTGCCCCGAAAGAAAGCGGCACTATCCGCCGATTACCACCTCTGCAATCTCAGAATCTCAGAGTGGCGAGCTTGCAGGTGAGGTGTCGGGGTGTCGCCTGGACGAGGCTGGACCCTCGTCGCACGAAACAAAAAAGAAAGAAAAAAAAAAAGTGCATAATGTGTGGAAGCGGCGCACTCTCCGAACCCCTGCAAGGGCATCGCAGGGATCTCCATCCGCTTGAGATGCACGGGAGCGGGCCATGACGTCAGAGAACTTGGCATGGCTTGGCACCGTCCTGCGCTAGGGGGGCTCAGGGAGTCTGGTGCTTTTCCATCCACTTCCATCCGGACTAGTAGCACTCTGCAGCGAGCCATGACAGCACCGACTGGCCCAGGCATCGACTTGAGATGAGCAGTGGAGCCCGAGGGATGTCATACTCGACATGGAGCAGTGCAGACTCGCAGCCGATCTCCACCTCATTTGAGTTCCCGATGCCTCCCCACAGCGCTTCGGTATTTCTGGAAGCATTCCGGACCTGGGCGCGCTGGGGATAGATGGCAGTGACCGCCGGTGCTCAACGGCGCTTAGACTCCCTACAGACGCAATACCCTTTGCGCATGAGATACTCACATACTATTCTGTATGTTTATCTGCAAATCGTTTGATTGGCCATGGGCTCTCGAGGCTGCGATCGGCGAGGCAAGTTGTCGGCGTTTGGGATGCTGCAGACTCGCTGGCCCCTTGTGTAGCTGTCTCTCCCCCGACTTCATGCAGCCTCGACTCCAAAAATATGTGATATCCGCGAGCCCGCATGCACGGCAATGGGAAACAGCACGTTACGTACAGAATACGCTGCACGGCTATGGGAAAGAAGAAGTTACGTACAGAATGCACTGCTGGGCTGGCGAGTCTGGCTCCAGTCTGGTCCGAACCGCTGCCACCCCATCCCCAGCCCCTGGAGCACCATGACGTCACTGTTTCAGAGCCACATCCCTGTCCGTCTCCTCATTTCCCCATCCCATCCACCCACCCAGCCAGCCATCCATCCAGGAACATGTGCCTGAACGGAAAGATGCATGCTGGCATGCCTTCGCCAACGTTACCACGGCCCATGGGCGCACTGCTCCCGCTCTCGGTTGGCTCGGTTGCGTGGTGAAGCACGGCTACGTGGCAGGTCCATGGTCCATGGTCCACGGCCGGCCTCCCCACGGCATCCCGATGGCGTTATGAGACGGCACTCATCAGTGACCAGCCTGCCTCGCTGCCAGCGTCCAATCCTGGGCCCCGGGCTCGCCTCCGAAGGCCGTTTGTCCACTTCGGCCCATTCACCGCCTTCCCCCGCATGGTCGCACTGCATGCAATTGCTGCTGCAGAGCTGGGTGCTCGAGACGGGCAGCCAACCATCGCAATCATCTGACCACATCCCTGACGGGCGCGCAGTAAAACAGTCCAGAGGGGGCCGCCTTTCCCTTCCGGGCCCTCCCCTCTCCCCCCGCGCGGGCCCGTCTCGCGCTATTCGTCGCCGGGGCGATGTGCTGCAGCGGCTACGTCATGGCCCAACGCTTTCAAGAATGCAATTGTTGACAAATTCCCATCTCAGCAGCGCAGAGTCGGACACAAGCCATACAGTAGTGTAGTGTACCACGCTGTCCATCCCGCGGTTCGTCAACCTCTGTGCCGCTCGTCTCTGTCCTCTCCCGCTGCTTCACTGGTTCGGTCGAGCTAACGGCTAACAAGCACGCGCAGCGGCCCACGGCGCCCCGCTCTGTGCCGTGGGCCAACGAGAGCCAACCGGAGCAAAACATACGGGAAGCCCCCACTGGCAACCCCAGAGCCATGGAGCCATGACGTCAGTCGTAAAATTATCGAAAATTACCTATCGAACCTCCTCGCTCCCTGCATCGCGCACGGACACGGCCGACCCCCCTCCCCGCCCGCCCCACGAAATGAAGCATTTTCCCACCCCCAACCAACCATCGTCCGCCGGTGACCGCCAGGGGACGCTGCTCGTCTCGACTCCAGACCGGTGGATGCCCCGGACGCTCGGCAGACGGGACGGAGCCGGCTTGAACGGGTAAACACTGCACAAGCTCAGCGCAGACGAGGGAGGCGGAAAGGGTACCCCTGGCCGGCAACGGTGCGAGCGACAGTATGGAATATTCTGTGCATAGTACTGTAGTACTGTAGTATGTGCACAGAAGGGGAGGCAGGGAGGGTCCGCTGCCGGAGACCCCCGACGGCTAACCACCCCCGAGACAACGGATCCGCTCGCCGTTGAGCCGGCCGCTGACGGCCGCGCCTATCAGTGGTCACTGGCCAGCCGTCGGCTGTCCACAGTTGCTTTGGTACGAGAACTCGGCCTGCGGTTGGCTGGCTCGATCCGTCCTCGCGATGCCTGGCCCCGGGGCTTTCGCCCCCAGATCGAGACAGCCGTTGCTTTTGCTCCGTTTTTCTGTCTCACACTCAATTTCCTTCCTAGGAGCTTTACCTCCGGGAAACATCTTGCGGTGCTCATTGCCAGCTGATCCTTCTTTTCACTTTTGTTGACCGAGCCTGTGCTTATCACTTCGAGCCCCTCTCCGGCCCTGTTATCAACTGTCGGATGCCGGGTTGCAGTTGGAGCATCCAGGCATCCTCAGCCTCGCTGCTGGTCCCCCTGAGGTTAAGATCTTCGAGAACAGCGGGTTCCCTTCCCAGCTCGGATTTTTCGAAGCGGCTTCTTGTTCTGCGGCCATGACTTACCTCGAGCTTACATAAGGCGTCTGATGATCTGCCATGAACCCGTAACGGTTCGCGTTCGGGATCAGCGCCGCCCGATCTGACGGGGCACGTCCGATCGTTCGCACAGCATGATGATGGGATGATACACACCCGACACACACAGGTTGGGATGGCCAAACTCTCTCGAGACGAAAAGCCTCGAATCCACACCCAAACCTAGCCAAGCTGAGCCAAGGACGACGACACACGCTATCTCTGACGCAGGACGGCACATTCCGTGCCTCTCCCAAACATCCTGTGACATTCGTCCACATGTGTCGCACCGCATCTCAAGCGCCGCCGATCTATTTGCCCCTCGAGCCTGCGCCTTGCGCTGCCGGTTTGTACACTAAACTCCCAAATCCAGATCAGATCTACAATCCCATCTCACATCTCCGGCGTCCCGTCCCCTCGTGGAGACCTCACATACCACGCGGACGGAGTAAACTCCTCTGCCGCACGCCACAGCGCTATTTTTGGCAGCCCTACCCCTTAAAGCCACTGTGCAGGTAATGATGTACATATTCTGTACAGACCGTTGTATCGTTCTCCTTCAAGGTAACAACCGAGAAGACCACCGTCCCTGCATCCCCCACAGCGCGGCGCCGATCTCTCCCAAGAAAGAGAAAGGAACCGAAATCACGGGCACCCACTCAGCCCAACAAGTGGGCTGGTACAGAATACTATTACACAATTACCCTGTACGTGAGTAGGCGCCTTGCTTCACTGTGCCGTCATGCCCATGCCGACCGGCCCGTGTTAGCCTTCACTTCTCTACGATGTACACCTTGAATGTGGTAGACCAAGCAGCCGACCACACCACCTCGACCACTACTAGGTACCACCAACTGAACCGATCTACAAACATTCTTGCAAGTAACACAACCTCACCTCACCATCCCGTCATAACCAAACCAAACCAAACCCAAACCCAACCCCCCAAGCCACCAAACCCAACCGGCCCCGTCCCCGTGTCAAACCCCTCCACCTAAGCCTCACTACCTGAAAACCCCTCCACCTCCAAGCCTCACTAAACCCACTCCCACTCCCACTCCCTCCCCTAGTGTACTCTCACCTACCCACCCGCCCGGAACCTCCCATCCGCCCACTGCCATCCGCTCACTTCCCCCCCCCACACCATCTCCGCTTTCTCTGACGCTCCGTACATGCACAGTTGTAATAGTAACGAAGTGAGTGGCCCGGTTACCGGCTTGGCAAGACTCTCGAGAGAGACCCGGCGGCTTGGTTTTGGGACGGCATGGGTGAGGTGAGGTGCTGTGTAAAGCTGTGTGTGTGTTGCCGTTCACGGTCCAGTGTTGTCACAACGACTCCGGCGTAGAGTGAAGCAGGCACATAAACAAGCAACTAACCGACCCGAAGGGCTCAGCAAGTAGACGCCTGTTTCATAGAGATAGAGACAGACAAACGGACGGAGCTAAACGTCCGGTACTGAGACCCATGAGTGATGTGAGACATACACACGAGTTGAGTGAGTGAGATTATGAGTGAGTGAGCTGGTTGCTGTTGCTGTCACTGTTTTTATGACCTGCTTCGGCGAAAAGCACCAACCAACCTAGACAGATCGGCGGACCACAACGTCCAAGTGCTGAGACACCGAGTGAAGTGAGTCAGTGAGCTGGTTGGTGTTGGTGTTGTTGTTTCTGTTGCTGTATACAGCTACTCTAGCGCAAAGCAAGCAAGCAAGGAGGGCAAGCAACCACCCGACTACCTACGTAACCCGGCCGGCTCGGCAAGCAGCTAGCTAGAGGCGTTCGTTCGTTCGTTCGTTCGCTCATGGTGGCAAATGGGCGGGCTTAAATAAACGTCCGGTACCGAGACACAACGAGTAAGTAAACCGGTTGCCGTTGTTGTTGTCCTTGTTACAGCCGCCACCTCCAGCGCAAAAGCAACCACACCGGCCGATCAACCGACCCGGCCGGAGACTCGGCGTATCAACCGGGGCCGTGGTCGGGACGGACCTACTCGTCCAGTGCTGAGACACCGAGTGCGTAATCTAGGGGAGGTGCCGTTGCTGTTACAGCCACTCCGGCGCCAAAGCAGCCACCCGACTAATCCAGCTGGCTCGGCAAGCAAGCAAGCAATGCGTTCGTTGGTGGTGGCGACGGAGCTAAACCTCCGGCAGTGAGACACAACGAGTGAGCGAGTGAGTAAGTTAGTTGCTGTTCCTGATACAGCCACCTCCGGTGCCAGCAGCCAACCAACCGACCACCCGACCCGGACGGGCTCGGCGTATCAAGCGGGGCCGTCCGTTCGTTCGTTCGTGGCCGGGACAGACAGACGGACGGACGGGGCGGGCCTAAGTAAACGTCCAATGCTGAGACACCAACGAGTGAGTGAGCTAGTTGGTTGGTGTTGGTCTTGCTGGTTACAGCCACCTCCGGCGCAAAGCAAGCAAGCAAGCGAGCAACCCAGACAGGATCGGCAGACCCAAGCGCGCGGTGCTGAGACAGTGAGTGACTGAGATGGGTGAGCTGGGTGTTGTTGCTGCTGCCGTTTACAGCCACCTCCGGCGCGAAGCAACCAACGAACCGACCGACCGACCCGGACGGCTCGGCGCCTCAAGCGAGGCCGTTCGTTTGTGGCCGGGACGGGCGGACGACGGAGCTAAACGTCCGGCGCTGAGACAGTGAGTGAGTGAGACGGGTGCTGTTGCTGTTGTTGTTGTTGTTGTTGTTGTTGTTGTTGTTACAGCCGCCACCTCCGGCGCGCCGCGCGGCGTGGTGGCAACTGCTCTGCTCCGCTCTGCTCCGGCCATGGATACGTGAGGCAACAGTGTCCGGCGGCGCAGATACTGTGCTTAAAGGTAGCTAACTACTCCCTAACTCCCGGCGATGTTGACCATGATCGATACAATGGGGGGAAGAGAGACGAAGGACGGGCGAGGTGAGACTTTGACCCTGGTCTTGTTGGTGACCGGGGCGGAGGTCGGGTCTTGAGTAGCTGGCTGGTTGGGTGACTGAGTGTATGGCCGGCCTGGAAAGCCGGGTGGCGGCAGCTTTTGCTTGTGTTGACGGTGGGTGCATGTGTGAGCTCTCTGTCTTGTTGAAATGTTTGACTGAGTAGGGGGGAGGTGAGGTGAGGTGGTGACTTGTAAACAACCTGAGAAGCTGAGCTGGTCAGTTGGCCAGGTTGGTTGCCAAGGAGGCTCGGAATGGGCTAGATTGTATCATGAAGACTGCGCTGCTTGGTCATTGTAGTTCTGTTGTCTACGGGCATACTTCTTTGGAACGTCTTGTGTCCGGAAGGGCTTGTAACCGAGGCTGAAGCGGTCAGGCTATGCGAATGTCGAAGGAAAGCTTTAAGGGGTGGTCGAGCATTGTTGATGGCTAGAGAGCGGCACAAGAGCCTTTATGCTCTTAAAGGGGGACTGGGACATGATCCAACATCCAGTCTGCTGAGTCGATATCAGGATGAAGCTGAAAGGGCGGGGAAGCACCATGACAACTGCTACTACGCGCGACAGTTTGGCAGAGCTGAAGACGCGTTGCTTGCCGCTCTTAAGAGGCCGTACTCTGCAAAGACCGCATCTCACCCATATGTATCGTGATCAAGAGCTTCCCGCTCAGTTCCACTGGGTAGAGGTGTGTATCGGTAGATCGATCCGAGAAGCCGGTTTGGGCCGGTGTTTGAAGCCTTTCGGGCGGGTAGCACGCTGAGATGATTGCGTGACTCAAACCAGACGCGAGCAAGCCTCTGTGTAAGCACTGCGGGTTTGTCAGTCCTTCCATATTAGGATCGGCTCTCCTCGACCACGTGGTGTGGAGGTTCCAGGCCACAATAGAGACAACGGTCAGGTCTGGCAGACCAAAGGCGTGGCGTTCGAACCCGTCGTTTCCATAGAGCTGTGCATAATAGTAACAAACGAGACATGCCACGGAGGACCCGAGATGGAGGCGATGTCGGTTCAAGTCTGTCACTCCTTTGTTCTCGATGTCCTGCCCGTGGCCATTGGTGGGACCCCGTGGCACTGCAGGCCGGGATCATTGGCCAGGCCGGCGGTCCCTGACGGCGTCGGTGTCGACGCAAAGAGCAATCTGGAGGTGCCAAAACCAGCCGGTCGTCGAGACGATGGCGAACATGTTGGGTCTCGCGAACCGCGCTCGTGGCCAGACGATTGGCCTGTGATTCGCCCGCGTCGGCTAACAGAACCGCGCCGGGTTAGCACGGGAAAAAGGCTTGTCTGTGTCTTGTGCAGGTCGCTTCGCCTCTCTGAGTCTCCTCCGACCCGATGATCTTCTTCTCGATATCGCTTTGTGCTGGTCGCACTCGCATCACGTCCAAGGGGCGTGGAAGAGAATTGACTGAGATCGACTCGACATTGGTCCTCAACCGACGCCAAACGTTGGATCTTGAATGTCAAATCAACGCTAAGGTGCCTCTAGCCGGTGACAGCTGACACCCGGAGCCGCGCCCGGAGCCACAGGGCCAACAGCGCCAACGCGTGGCCCTTGGTGGGGGGATTTCGGAGGGTCCGCCCCTCACTTATCCCTTATCGGGCCTTCCGCCTTATCAGCTGCCCTGGCCCCTCCAGCGCCCCACGGGCACTGAGTGGCTCGAGTGGCACCTCACTCGCCGCTGATCGGCTCCCCTGGCGCCCCTGGCTCCAACCCGCTAAGCCGGCGGAGGTCTGGTCTTCGACACCAAACTTCAACCTTTGCCAACCTTTGCCAACCCTGCACCTGTTCTCTTACACCAAAGACAGCAACACCGGCAGCACTTGCAGTATTTTTTTCGGTTCGACGTCTTCATCTCCGCCCCCGCGCGCTGTGCCGAAGGAGGCTCCTCGAGGTCGCACCATGTGGGCGTTCACATCTTCGTCAACGGCGGCGCCGTCCACCGAGCCGTCACCAGAAGCCGCACCGCCAGCAACCGCACCGGACACCGTGCCCGAGCCAGAGGAGCACCCGAACGACGGGTCCAAGCTTAGGACATTCATCGGCATCTTGAGAAAGTGAGCAGATCCTCTGGCGTGGGAGACCCTTTGTCCGTCTTACCGCTGCCGCCCACGGCATGGACGCTGCAACCTGGCGGGCGAGAGTCGGTGAAGCTGTGGATACTTGGTTGCTGCTTGTTTTTTTCGACTCACAAGTCCATCGTCACTAACAGGTCACGCCAGGTTCATCGGAGTGGCCGACCTCGCCTCCGTGCGCTTCTCGCTTCCCTCGCAGCTCCTCGAGCCGACCCCGAACCTCGAATACTGGAACTACCTCGACTCGCCAAATGCCTTTGTCGCCATTGGAACCGCCGACGAGCCCGTCGACCGCATGCTGGAGGTGCTGCGCTTCTGGTTCACAAAAGACCTGAAATATGCAAAGGGGAAACCTTGCAAACCGTACAACAGCTGTCTCGGCGAGTTCTTCAGGGTAGGTAGTACCAGTACCTGACACAACTTCGAGGAGACGGGACAGTTACTGATGGACTGATCAGTGCAACTGGGAAACCGAGGACGATGCTCCCAGTATCGACACGAGCGCCCTCCGGAAGAAGGGCAGCGCCAACGGTAGCGCCAGCGGCAGCCCGCCCGGGAGCAGTTCGTCGAGCACAAGGTCCACAAAGTCGGCACGGTCGGCGCGGCTCTCGGTATCGGGCGGGCTTGGCACCGATCCCCGCGCCGCCTCGACGGTGTCAGTCTCGCAGTCGTCCACCAACCCGACCAAGCCCGTCCGGGTCTCCTACCTGACCGAGCAGACATCCCACCACCCGCCCGTCAGCGCCTTCTACATCAGCTGCCCGGAGAAGGGCCTCCACGCCAAAGGCTTCGACCAGATCACGGCCAAGTTCACAGGCACCTCTATCAAAGTGATGCCGGGCGAGCACAACCTAGGCATCTTCATCACGGTGGAGCGGCGCGACCACGAGACGTACCAGCTGACGCACCCGGCGGCGCACCTGGGCGGCATCCTGCGCGGCGCGCTGAGCGTGACGGTCGGCGACGTGGCCTACATCCGCTGCCCGGAGACCAAGCTCAAGGCGATCCTGCGCTACTACGACGACGGCTGGCTCGGGCGGTCCACCAACAAGATGGAGGGCATCATCTTCCGCTACGACCCGGAGAACGACGACAAGCAGCAGATCAACGCCGTGCCGGAGGAGGACATCCTCGTGCGGCTCGGCGGCGCCTGGAAGGACAAGATTGTCTTTACCGTGGGCCCAAAACCTCTGGTAAGCCCCCTGCATCCCATCACCCCCAACGTGCACTAACCCCGCTAGGCCTCCCACCCCCCAGAAGCCCAAACAACAATAATCGACATCGCCCCCCTCTCCGTAGCCCCCAAGGTCCTCCCACCCACCGATCTCCAGCTCCCGCACGAGTCGCTGCAGCTCTGGGACGGCGTCACCAAGGCCATCGTGGCCAAGCAGTTCTCCAAGGCGACGACGGTCAAGCAGGAGCTGGAGGAGGCGCAGCGCGAGAAGGCGCGGGAGAGAGAGAAGAAGGGCGAGACGTGGACGCCGGTGTTTTTCGAGACGGCTACTGATCGGGACGGGAAGCCTAGGTTGACGGAGAAGGGGAGGAGGGTGTTGGAACGGGCGCAGAGGGGGGAATGGGGGATGGAGGGGATACTGGAGGAGTGAGGAGGGGGATGGAGAAGGGATTTGTGAGGTGGGAAGAAAGAGGGGGTTGGGCTGGCTGGCTGGCTGGCAGCGAGTGGCATTTGGCTTTGGGATAGAGGTTGTTTTGTTCTTCTTCTTTGCCCTTTCCTTTTCTTCGCGGCGTCGTCTTGACTGGACTGGTTTTGCTTGGTCGGCCGCATAATACTCCTTGTTCTTTTCCATCCTGGTGGGCGAGTGGCCGGTTGGAGGGTGCTGGCCGTGGTTGTCTGGCATGGTGATGACGCGGGGGGAGGGGGCGCGGGTATACGGGCTGCATACTGTGGGGAGGGGAGACAT
>FTCU01002612.1_pt1 | contig 19589 bp, 15 predicted proteins | sample 1639521 | NCBI WGS metagenome assembly FTCU01 (sample SAMEA3914864, study PRJEB12502) | metagenome | biome: forest; material: soil | place: USA | collected 2012-03-12 | depth 0.3 m
AGCGTCTCCCTCATCATTCGATCAAGCCGCTCACCCGGTACCAGGGCCCGATGCATGGCGGCCATGGTTTCCGGCCGGAGGCTGCCATGCGGACCCTTTTCCTCCAGCAAGTCCTCAGATAAAAGGCTCACACTGTGCGCGCTGCCGGCCAGGATACGCTTGCCGAACTCGACGACGTAAGGGGCGAACGACACAATTTTGGAACGCCTGTCGCAGGCTGCAATGAGGCTGGGCGACGTCACGATGTACATCTTGCCTCGCGGCACGCCAAGCGTAAAGATTGGTTGCTTGTACTGCGTCCTGATGTGTTCGGGGCGAGTTAGTCTCATATTTTCCGAGTAACTTGGAAGGATCTGGGCCTGATAGACATACGCCGTCTTGGAGTAGTAAGCGGTACCATGATGTAAGAGGCCTATGACATGCCCAATGACGGGAATCTTGGGTCGAATCCTGGGCGGCTCTTTGGCGTCATGTGGAAGGGTGAGAAATCGAATCAAGAGGTAGAATGAGAGCGCAACAACGAGAACGAGAGGCAGTGTTAGAGACGCCATATTCAAGAGTGTGAGTTGCCACAACCGAGGGAAGATTACTCAAGGTTACCCAAGGTTTCGAAATCAGCAAAACAAATGCGGATTGGGGTGTGTCAGAAGCAGAGTACACAAGCAGAAGTCCCCCAAGACTGATGGCAGATAATCGAGGTCTGACAACGGGACATGCAGCAGGAGGAATGCCGATTTCCCCTGAACGGGTCCTCCCGCGCAGGATTCCAAGCTGCTTGGGACGACCAAAAAGGCCTAGGCTGCCGCATTCTGCACCGTGCCATCCTCTCACGGGATCACAGCACCGCGCCGTACACTAACACGCGGTCGTGTTTTAAACGGTTCAGCCGCGAAAGAGGCGCCGCGAGTGTCCTGCGGGGGTTCGGAGCGCGCTGAGCCAGGCTACGATAGAACCAAGAATGGCGCAAGCCGGGAACCGAAGCAAGGTTGACGACGCCTATCACATTGGTGGGTTACAATAGCGTTAGCCACCTACCACTTGTGAACTGGCTTGGAGGCAACATGATTGATGCTGGACTACGGCTCAACAGGCAGCCGCTAAACGATAACAGGTAAGATGAATCCAAGAATGCTTCGGTAAAACCCCTTCCGTCCGCAGCGTGTTTTGCGCTGCTACGGTTCGGCCTTGTTTTTCGCTTCGCGCCGTACCATCGCTGCGGCGCAGCACGGCGCTGATGCCACCATACGCCACTGCTCGTCTCGCGACAAGCCATGGCTCGTAAACATCATGGGCCCGTTCTATTGCCGAGCGCTTCCGTCATTGAGCTTGAAACCCTCTGGATTACGAAAAACAGGGGCCCTTCCTGCAGGGGCGGTGCACCAGGGGGGTCGGTCTGAGTGTGGTGTCGAAAGGGGCTCCATTTCATGCTGGCAACATTTCAGGCACCTTCTGGCGAGCCAGGAGTACTCGAAGATGGTGGCTGAGGGTCTGAATATGTAAAACCCAATCTTGGTTCACTGAACTCGCTCCTGTACTAATGACTCTTAACGATAAACTGCTTCGTTGATGGGAAATCTCGTATGAACAACCGCAGTACAATGTCCATAAGACCGGCGAGATATTGAGCTTGAACGAAATATGATCGCAAGATAATGACAAGAACAAAAACAGGAGGTATCACATGAATCATGTACAAAGCATCGTGAAGTCCAGTCCTAGCCGCCGCCGCTCTCTGAACGCCAAACCCATCTCTCATTTCCAGTTCCCGAGTTCCCCCCCGACGAAAGTCTACTGTAGCAAGATCACCTCCGACTCCAAACAAGCGGCACCCGCTCCGGATGCATCAACTGCAGTAGCAGCGCCCCATACCCCGAGTCCTTGTCAATAAATTCCAACACCCTCGTCCGGGCCTCAGCAAACGTCTCCCCCGTCTGGAGCTGCGGCTCAACCTTCCAGTCTCGCAGCATGGCCGCGACAAAAGCCACCCACTCGACGTGCGAGAAACGCTTTCCGGGACAGTCTCGCGTCCCCTCGGACCAGCCGAGGTAGTTCCCCCTCGACGGCGGCGACAAGAGCACCTCCTCTTCAACGCCACCATCCCGCCCCGCGTTCTCACCGCTGTCCGGATAAGGCGAGGTCGCCTCAGCACTCCCCGTAGAATACCGATGACTCTCGTTATTCCCCGCATGCAAACCCTCCCCCGCGTCCCTCTTCGCAGCAATCCACCTCTCAGGCCTCCACTCGCCAGCATCCTGGCCCCAGTACTTCGCGTGCTTGTGCACATGCAGGTACCCGGGCAAGATGAGCGTCTGCGGCGGGAGTGTGACGGCGCGGCCGCCGATTTGCAGCTGCTGCGCGCGGCTCTCCGTCCACTTGACTTCCCAGACGGGCGTTTTCAGGCGCAGCGTCTCGTACAGCACCGCCAGGCAGCGCTTGAGACGTGGGAAGTCAGTGTGGTAGTCCCATTCCGAGCGGGGGCGGGTGCCGAGGACGTGGTGGATCTCGGCGGCGAGCCAGGTTTGGATGGAGAGGTTGGCTGCGAGGTAGAAGCTGTGGTGTAGGCGGTTAGCGATGGTGTGTGGTGAGGAAAGGAATCCTTCAGTACATACACAGCGTAGGTTAGGAGGTGGGCGGTCGTGTCGTGGCCGGCGAAGGCGAAGACAAAGGTGGTTCCGTAGATCTCACTCTCGGTCAAGCCGACTCCTTCCTCTCCCTTCCCTTGAGAGGCGCGCACAAGTGAGCCCATCAGCGTGGGATCACCCTTTGGACGGCCTTTTGACAGAGCTTGGACCTCGCGTTTGTAAAGGGAGGTCATGTGGTTCTTGTAATTCTCGCAGGCCGTGCCGAGTTTTCTCCAGGCGGCCGGCAACGGAATCCAAGGGTTTGTGAAGAAGCGAGGGGTCAGCGCGAGGATGACGAGCGCGTTCTCCATAATGGTTGGCAGCGTGGAGCGAAGGTCCGAGGACGTGCCACCTTGCAGGCGCTCTTCGTGTCCCTCGAAGGGAATGGTCTGGCCGAAGCAGGCCTTGGAGAGGACGCCCAAGGTGGCGGTTCGTGAGTCTTCCCCGATGCTGGTGAAGACGCCCTTGGAGGCCCAATATTGCGCCATGTTACCACCGAGTGCGGCAGCCTCTTTCCACACGATGGCGTTGCATTGTTCGTTGAGGCACGAGTTGGATATCTTGCGGATTCTACGCCATTGGTCTCCAGATGCCTTTTTGTTCGTCAATGACTGTTTGGCAGGCCCAATCCGAGGTTGGGGACACTTACTGTTGCAATGTTTGGCCCTCCAAAAACATCTAACATTTCTATATGATGGCTCGCAGGTTAGAGGACCGAATTTGTCATAAACGGGACACCATAAACGGAAGAGCACCTACTCGTGATCTCTACCCAGCGGGGAAAGTCTTTGCCCCTGCGGTACAGGTCCATCAAGGCTTCGGGATCTGCCAGGTAGAACCAGTTGCGAGACGGGGTGACCAGGACGAAGGCCTCGCCCATCTCGTTGTGGGCCCGAAGGCCATCGTCTTCGTGCCATCCACGGTAGTTGAACCGAGTGAAGTTGTTGTTGCCAAGCCACCCGGGGAGCCGGCGGACAATGGAGATGATGGGCTTGTCGACGAGGAGCCAAAGCTTGTTTAAATGATCAATGGGAATAACCCGAATGGGAACGCCGAGCCGGCGGGCCTCGAGGTAGTTGCAATACAAACAATACCACGAGTACGCAGACCAGGCCGTACCGAAGGCGAGGCCGGCCCAAACGGTAAGCAGAAACACGGCCATTGCAGGTCAGATGGAACGAAAGGAAGGAACGGAAAAGAATGCAAGGCCCCTGTGTCTGACAGGATCTGAGGGATCGTACCCTCTCGGGGAGACCGGCGAAGATATGGGTCCAGGTCCCGGCACTGCAACTTCACCATCAACGCCATTCCGACCAAGGCACCGGCCATGTTGAACCGCTGCATAGTTTCGAAGGCGGCGTAGCTGGCTCGGTCGACTACTCGGCGCCCAGTGCCGTGAATTAGCTCGCCATAGCGTGTGTGATGAACCATGACCAGCGTGTGGACATGGTTAATCCAAGAAACATGAAAGCTGCGCAGGAGAGGCGAAGATGGAGAGCGTTCGTCTCGGTAAAGGGACCAATGCCAGGGCGTCGCGGTTAGCCAGGCAGACAGTTTTGGGCCCTTTCGATCCCCCAGGGGCCAATCGAAGCCCCTGTTTAAGGCGACAAGGCCTGACTGCGCCGTCTCGCTCGCGGCCCTGGCCTCCGCCTCCCCCACCAACAGTGGTAAGGCGCCCTTCGGCTCCCGCTCACGGGCGGAACGGCTTTGGGGGTGGGGAATCGAGTTGGGGGCCGCACTACAGCAACGTTAGTTATCTTGATCTGCATGATCCCAGCACCTTCGTCCAGAGAACGTGCCGCACAGCCGACCTCGCCGAGAGCCAAACGCTTCGTGCCGGCGATTCGACGAGTGATTTGTTTCCCAGCCAAGCGGCGCAGACCAATGCTGTGCCTCGCGGTGTTTCAAAAGGTATGAATCTTCGGGCTTGGTAGGGTACCATCGAGTTACAGCCTCACATATGGAATCAAGGCCGTGGAACCAGGGCTCTGCCACTTTTCGCCCCTGCCCATTTTGCCCGCGAAGAGATGTCTCTGCAACAGGGATGTCCTCAGTCGACACCAGTGCGTTCAAGTTGAAAGCCCATCATCCATCCGTACAGAGTGAGGTCCACGCACACAGTGGGGGTCATGATTTCCGCAATGTCAGAACTCGTGGTAGATTCACACCAACTTCCAAGAAAGTACTCCTATGCCCAAGGTATCCAAGCCAACTCCGTCAAAATAGCACCAAGAGAGCCCCGCGCCCATGTGTTTTACACAACCCAACCCAGCCCTCACCTCGCCACACCCACCACCTCTACACTCTGCTTGACGTGTACCGCCTGCAGCCCCTGAATCAGGCTCTCCTGACTGTGCGCCGCGTCCCTCCCGGCAGCAACATCTGCATGATAACGGTAGTCGCCATCTCCCCCCAAGGTGCTTACACTAGTCATGGTGGTTGAGGTCGTCATACCCCCGCCCTTCTTTTTCTTCTTCTGCCAATTCCCATCATCGTGGAAATCAACCGTCATCAACCCCGACGGCACCGTCGGCAAACCACGCATGTTCAATGTCTCAGCGTCACTCCCAGACCAGCCCTCCAGCTCTCTGCACGTGTCCAGCACGCTGTCATACAACTTCTGGCGCCGGGCGCGCCACCCACGGATCGCGCTGCGGTACGCGGCCTCGCGGCGGCGCTGCTCCTCGCGCGGGGCGGTCGATTTCTTGGCGCGCTGCACGAAAAGCGAGCGGAACGAGACGATGCAGGCGATGATGAAAGCCACGCTGAACTCCATGTAGAACCAAAACCAGGTGAAGGTCGGGCTCTGCATCTGCGCCGGCGCGCCGTCGGCGTGCGACATGGCGTACTGCTGGTGGAAGATGCTGCCGCGCACGATGGTGATGGCGATGGTCAGCCACACGAGCGAGAAGACGAAGGTGAGGGCGATCTTCTTGCGCAGCGAGATGCCGCTGCCCCAGAGGATCCAGACGGGGAAGAGAACGACTGTGAACAAAGTTAGCGGATGAGTGGTACCCCAATTGTGTGCGGATTCCCGAACTTACTCAGAACGTCGGACAGCGCATCCGCCGCGGCAGAGAAGATAGCGGCGGCATAGATGTGGCCAAGGGCTGGCTGGGCCGCGCAGTGCTCGCTGAAGATGTAATCGGTGCTTCCGAAGAAGCAACCAAAAGCTTGCATGCCGATCTGCGCAATGGTGATGCCCACGGTGAAGACCAGGACGGCCCACCAGGCGATGTCGAACTTGCGGATGCCGGCGCCAAGACGCTTGAAGAAGATCAAGAAGTTGATCTTGATAACTAGGACGCCGACAATGGTGAGGTTGATGCTGGCGCCGAGTGAGGCGAAGGCCTTCTTGGAGTTGGGGAAGAAGTCGGGGCCAATCACAGAATAGTCGCCCTTCTCAACAGACTCAACATCGTACATGTACCGCGCAAAGAGTTGGATCAGGACGGCCTCGGCGCTGTGTAGTGCCAGTGCGAATAGCATGAGATAGTCCTCCAGCACCAATCTCCGGAAGCAGGTATAGCGGATGTAAGCCCTGACGGAGATGGCCACGATGCACAACCCGAAGAACACCCATGTCAGGACCTGGTGCCATGTTAGCCATGACACGCGACTGGCGTTAATTCTCATCACTTTTGGGACGTACGTAGAAGGGCAGCTGAGGGATTTGATCGTTGCCCGTTGGGGCGAAGATGGGCGAGCTTGCATCACCGCCGGAAGACATGACAGGCACCAAGTGACCCAAAAGTCAAGATGTGCGAGACAATTGAGGCCTGGGATACTGTGGGACGACTGAAGGTTCCCAGACTCCAATGATGTGGGCCAAGAGCAGCTCGGAGTGGGATGATCTGGGGAATGCCTGATGTCAGACGGCTCCGGGTCTCTCGAGCAGGGGCGGACATGTATCTCCTCAAGAACAAAATCCTGCTCGCTTCGTTCCACCTCCAGGCATCCCCATTCTACGGTGTAGTTCGGCGTGAAACGCCACATAAGCCGCCGAAGTCAAGGTGCCAATCTGCGGCACGCCGCCGCATTACCACTTGCACCCAGCACGTGGGCTGAACTCGCTGGGATTGGACAACACCCGTGGCGCAGCTTTGGGGTACCATTGTTTAAATGGGGGCACAGCGCTGGGGTACGGCACAGCGTTTAGTAGAAAATACTAACGTTACAGCGCGGCAAACTCCGGCGAGTATATCCTGCGGCACAGCCCGGCCCTTTGGCAATATTGCCGCGCCTATCCTGGGCCCTGCTGAACCAAGATTGGCGGGACGTTGGGGGCCGTTTCCTGGTGCCTGCCGCTTGCGCTTGTGGCCCTGGATTCCATGTTTCCATCGTTATATTGCTCCAAGGGTGCTGCATTGACCTCTGTGGCGGCGGCAGATCCCGGGCTGGAGGTTCTTCCGTATTGGAATTGCAACAACCAACAACAACAACAACAACGGCAGCACGTTCCTGTTTCTCTCTCGCTCACCCGCGTCCGCGTTTCAGAAAAGTGTCTCCTCAAGGCTCAGCCCCCCTCCTCAACTTAGTCCCCCACATCGCCGCGCCACCTTCACCCGCATTTCCATTCTCACCCACAAACTCACCCGCCGCTCAGAGGTCCTCCTCCAATCAGCATGGCACCCACCATAAGTCTCGTTTTTGGGGGCCTCGCCGCAACCTACATTTTTCTCCGGTGCCTGCTCACACTAACACAAGATGCGAAAGAGCCGCCTGCCATCCTCACCAGTGTTCCGTTCGTGCAGCCCTTGGTTGGCATGATCAGGGAGAAATCGCGGTTCTACACTCGCCTAAGAGACGCCACCAGGCTTCCCATCTACACGCTCCGTCTCCCGGGCCAGCGCATCTACGTCGTCAACGCCACGGAGCTCATCCCGCTGCTGCAGAAGCAATGGAGGCTCATCAGCTTCGCCGCGATTGCCGCCGATGCGGGCAACACGGTCGGCATGAGCAAGGAGTCCGTCGCTGTCATGAAACGCGACATCACGAGTGAGCACGGCTTCAGCACCAGCTGGCCGCGGTTCATCATGCCTTCGATGGCTCCCGGTCCCGACCTCGACGCCATCAACAACCGAGCCATCGAGATTTATGTCTCCGAGATGGCCAAGCTCCGGGCACAAGGTATCTCCAAAGTCGGCCTGGCCGAATGGTCCCGACGCATCATGGTCGTCTCGACCTCGGAAGCAGTCTGGGGACCTGAGAACCCATATCGCAACCCCGTGGTGGCCGAAGCTTGGAAGACCTTTGAGGCCGGCTTTTTGACCCTCGCCATGTCCCCACTCCCCTGGCTCGTCTCCCCAAAGCTCTACCGCGCCCGTGAGATTGCAGCCAACGCCATGATCGAGTACATGCGCAAGGGCGGCTATAAGACAGCCTCAGGCCTCGTGCGCAAGCGTGTCGAGCACCACGGCGAGCTCTTCGGCCTCAGCCCCGAGGACATCGGCCGCGGCGAGTTGGGCAACACTTTCGCCGTGCTCGGCAACACAACCCCTGTCGCACTATGGATGCTCTTCCACATCTTCTCGGACCCGCAAGTCCTCACCGAAATCCGCGAGGAGCTCACCGCCCTCGTCAAGGACGAACCCGCAGACCCAACAGACAACAAACCCATCAGCACCATCGACCTCGGCGCCATCAAAGACGCCTGCCCCATCCTCCTCAGCACCTTCCAAGAAACCCTCCGCTACCGCGCCGTCAACCCCGGCCCGCGCGTCCTCGTCGAGGACGTCCTTCTCGACAACCGTATCCTGCTCAAAAAGGGCAGCCTGCTCATGATCCCCGCCCCCGTGCAGCACACGGATACCACGGCATGGGGCGACGACGCGACGCGCTTCGACCACCTGCGCTTCGCGCGCAAGAGCGGCAAGCGCCCGAACCGCGTCGCGTTCCGCGCGTTTGGCGGCGGCCACGTGCTGTGTCCCGGGCGGCACTTTGCGAGCACCGAGATTTTGTCGCTTGCGGCGCTGCTGGTGCTGCAGTTTGATGTGGTGCCTGTTTCTGGGCGGTGGGGGGAGCCGACGTTTGAGAACTCGCCTGTGCAGTCTGGGTTTCCGGTTATTGATGAGGATATTCTGGTTGAGTTGCGGCCGAGGGATGCGGGGCGGAAGTGGCGCGTGGTGTATACCGGGTCGGAGAAGGCGATGGATATCGTGTCGGAGGATATTGCTGCTGGTGGGAGGGGGGCAATTTGAGAGATCTCGGGACCGATAGTGGGATGTATGATATAAAACGGACAAGCAAGCGCTCTAGTGATGGTGTTGCCCTTCTTTTTGTTGTATTAGTGCGGGACCTGAGAACGGATTAATGGCTGAATGAGGATGGGGAGTGCCTCGGTGTGGATTCTTCGCAGATAAAGAGAACATGCCACAAGAAGACATGGAAGATGCAAGTTGTTGTTTTTCGTTGCCTGACTCGTCTCCATTCTGGCAATGCAGCGAACTGCGTTGAATGTCACCACCAAAGAAAAGTACGAAGATTCCCCAGCCACAGATACTCGTTCGGATATTCATCTAGGAACTTGGGCACCCAGGCGTGGAAATCGTCAACCCAGTGATTGCAGCCAAAGAGCGTGGCGGTATATCCCCCATATCGCGGGTACTTACCCGTCTGTTGTCTTGGGCAGTCTACAGGATACCAACCTAGATGCCATTCTTTTCCTCCGCAGCCCGCTACCAAACAAACAACGCACATCCACTCAACACAGCACCTCGGGCGTCCTGCGACGATACTCAATCTTAGCGCCCAAGTCCGGAATAATTTGGAGAAACGTATGCGTCAAGGTGGACTGCGGTGCCCCTGCAGGCAGGCGCCAGTCGTAGTGTAGTAGTAGCTGCACCATGATGATCTTGATCTCGTCGGCGACGAAGAAGCGCGCCGGGCAAGCGTGAAAGCCATGGCCGAAGCCCAGCGAGTCGGCCGCCGTGGTGACCAGCTCAGCGGCCCGCTCGCCGCCGGGCGTCTCGCGCTGCCGCAGGAAGCGCCGCCCGTCCCACTCGTGCGGATTCTCAAACGTCGCCGCGTCCCACGCCTGGTGCGCAGACACGGCCACGTTGCTGCCGCGCGGGATGAACGTGCCGTCCGATAGCTCGAGGCTGTCCAGCGCCCGTCGCCGCATTGTGACTGCGACGATGTGTTACAAGGGATAAGTAAAGCGTACTTGAGCTCGGGACCACGTACCCAGCGAGATGGGCTTCAGCCGTAGCGTCTCCTTGATCACACTATCCAGCAACGTCATGCGGCGCAACGCGGCCTTGCTCCACCCGCCCTGCGTCAGCACGCCGACCATCTCCTGCCGCAGCTCATCAAACACCTCAGGGTGCTGACACAAGTCGAGCATGGCCTGCAGCACCAGCTCGGTGGTACTGTGTATCGCAAACCGCGACAGCGTCAGTTGCGCGCTGACAGGGTCGTATTCCTCGCCCCTGGCCTCGCGCCGGAACCTAATACCCCAGCATCATCATCAGCAAACCTCCCAGCCAGTCACCGTCAAATGGAACAACCCACCACTCCAGCGCATCATCCCACACCCCTCTCCCCTCTTTCCTTACCCCTTCTCGCTCCCGTAAAACCCTGTTCAGAATCGCTCCCGCCTCCCTCGCCCAAGCCCTCGCCTTCTGACAATTAGGATTAAACCAGTGCACCAACCACCGCAGCTGCTCCGGCCACAGCCTCAGTCTCAACGCCGCGGGGCCTGCCGCCGCAGTGTAGCTGCAGATTGCGCGTAGCCAGGCCTCGTCACGGCAGAGGTCGGGCCCGAGCAGCACGCGAGAGGAGACACGGGCTACCAGGCGATGGAGGGGCAAGAGGAGCGGGACGGTGTGCCATGCTGGGGATGCGGTGTTAGTTGATGTAGAGGGAACAAGGTGAGGTTGGGGGAGGGGTGGGGGTATACTGTGGTTGTCGGTGGCTGGGTAGAGGGATGTGATCGCGAGGGCGGCTTCTTCGGCGATGGGCTTGGTGTATTTGTCTGTGGGAGGGAGAGGGAGGTTAGCCGATGGATAGGTGGGCGAGCCAGCTGGGCGTGTGTAAGGTACTTATGACGCGGGTCATGTCGCGGATGATGACACGCTGGATAATGCGGGACTTGCGGTCGAGTTCCCTGAAGCCGTCAAAGCCGGGGAGGTGGTTCTGGAAGCTCTTTTTGTGGACTTCATGTCAGCTGTGTTTACCCACCATACCATACGGCCAGAGGGCCAATCTAGGACGCACAGCAGCGAACCAGGTCCCGTGATTCAGGCGGGCATCGTTGCGGATCTCGTCAGCCATATACGGCGGCAACACCGTGGTCCCGCCCGTGTCGTCGCTGATGATGCGGACGGGTTCGTCTGGATGGTCCCGGAACCAAGCCTGCAGCATTTTGTCCGCCTTGCGGTACATGTCCAGTTTGCGGGCCGTGTCGGTGAACTCAAACCGCTTTCTCGGGTTGAGGAACGGCGCGTAGCGTTTCTGCGGCCGCGCGGCCCGGAGGTAGAGCAGAAAGCCGACTGCTAGCGCCGCGGCGAGGAAGGGCGGGACTGGGGACGGCAGCACCGACCAGCCCGTCGGCTGGAGGTCCGTTAAGGGCACAACGCTCGCAAACAAGCTTGGTTGAGCCATGACTTGAGGGAATGAGGGCATTGCTTAACACGAGCTGCCCACGAGGTTCTGCTGGGAGAAGTTTCCATGAACCGGGCTCCCGTCTCTATTCTGGCGAATAATAATACCGCCCCCTGGTCCCGGGGCTTCGGGCACCATTAGCTTCCCATTTCTCGTCATTGTTTGCCGACCCGTCTCTCCTGGTGATGCTTTCATCATGGCCCTGGACTGGCCTCGTGTACCTCTGAGGACCATTGAGACATGTAATACCCGACCGCCGCCGATGAGACCGTTGAGGCGCCTCTTCCGACGTTCCGACACAAGTTCAGCATGAACCGTCCTTAATGACTGTCCCATGGTCTGAGCTTCCCAGTGTAAGGTAGTATTTGTGACACCCGCAGGCGGGTAGAGATCGAGAATACTATGCAAGATCGGACTGAGGCAGAGGGGCGGTGACCTGATCTTCAGCAGATGACCCCAAGGCGGCGCCACACGACGGTAAGTAGTTGGAACTTCGGCGGCCAGAGGTAGCATTCGGGATCGTCCGTTGTTGTTTACCGATTCTTGGTACCCACCCATAGGGCCGAGACAAGACTCGGACTTCGTCGATCTCTACCTTATACAACGGGCCGGAGACCGAAGAGAAGGAGCTTGCCGAGATTGGTGTGTGGTAGAACGTAGACAGGGGCAATCTGAAACCCAGTTTCCGAGATGGTGGCGAGTCGCAGTGGGCCTTTTGGGGTTTGAAGGGGGTTGGCGACGAAATGGGAGGGTTTGGAACTTGCAGGGAAAGGGAACAATGGTGCACTGTTCTATTTGCTGCCACAGCTTAGCTTAGCTCTCTGAATTGCATTGCTTTGTATTCGACATCTATGATGGCTATTTGGATCTCCAGATCAAGTATCCGAGTCAGCTAGGTCAGTGCCTTAGGTACCTAAGGTACGTTCATGTGGCGACATGGCAGGGAATAGCCTCCTCCCCGTGATCAACACCCAGCCTTTTCACTCCCTGCCACCATCCCTTCCATCGCCTTCACATCCCTCCTCATCTGCGCAAACTGCTCCCTCCACAGGGGCGTCTCCGCCTCGACGGCGGTGCCAACCCATTCCTCCTCCCCCGTAGCCTCATTCCTAACTCTCGAGGCCCCCGCCGTCATCAACAAAGGCGACATGTTCAAAAAAGCGGTATTATACCCCCCAGGCGGCGCCCAAAAGATCTCGTGATAAATGCCAATATGTTTGCGCCCATCTTTCCCCGCAAACTTGCCCGTGTACCACTCCATGGCCGCCCGGTGCGCCGCGTCCGTCGCGAACCGGTGCAGCCCTTCCACATCGCGGAAGTAGTAGACGGCCAGGACCGAGTTGGTCGCCGCCGCGTCATCGGCTCGCCACACGCTGCCGCCGAGACACCCGTGCCGTGCCGTGCGCTCGAGGAGTGCCTTGTGCAGCGAGAGGAAGTGCTGCGCGAACTCGCTGCCACCGGGAGCGAGCGGGCCGAGGGGGTGGTTGTAGCGCGCGCCGAGATGGAAGACCACTACGCCTTTGGATGCCGGGAGGCCGCTGAAGGGGGAGGGTGTCGTGCTGGACGGGTTGTAGGTGGGTGCGGGCAGGTGCGCGGCCATGTATCCTGGCACCACGCCGCGCTTGGATGCGTAGGTTTGGGATGAGAGGGCCAGGTCCCGGGTTGTCAGGATTGCGGCGCGCCCGAGGAGAAGGATGGCCGGCAGCAGGGCATAGCGGGCAGAGGGGAAGATGAGGATGAAGAAGCCCTGGAGGAGGCTGCCGAAGAGAAGGAGGGTCGTGAGGGAGAACGCGTCTTTGATGACGCCCTGTTGCAGACGGCGGTCAGTGGGGCCTCGGTTTGGGGAGCGAAAGGAAAATGCATCCGTACGGCTAGCCCCATTCGTTTGGGGGCAGAGGGGCGCTCCGCGGTGGGCGAAAAGATGGCTTTGGGCTCGGGAGACATTCCGGCGAGTGAGTGGTGGCTACTAGCTTGGCAGTTGCGCAGTTATTGTCGTTGTGTTAGAGGCGCCCAAGGAAATTCTAGCGAGTTTGGGTAGAGATGCCTGTCCAGATTGTCCAGTATTTGCTGTAATAGGGAGTCTAAGATTTCTCACTTACTCGACTCCGGCGACGGGAAGATGCCAGTCCCTTCTTGTCTCAGAGTGTTGGTCTGCCTTTCCTCCATCCTCGAGCCCGGCCGTTTCCCGACTCTTCTTTGAACCCGCCCATCGTCAATACGGCCAGGGTCTATGGGTCCACTGGGGTCACTCATACACTCCGGCGTTCCCGCTCCTCTGATCGACGCCCCGATCCTTGTATCCAAACAGTCGGACCGGCTACATGTCTCAGGCAGCCTTGTATAGGTACCAGCAACTGGAGAAGTAGCCCAACAACAAGGCAGAACCTCCGAGACAAAACCTCGCCTTTGGATCCTGGACTTGGATACCAGGTATCTGGGTAGGTACCCAACTAATTGTAGCAGACACCGCTCATTGGATGCCTACCTACCTGAGTAACCTACTCTGACTCTAGCAGCTAAGTTTCCTTCTTGGTGTTAGATGACCTTTGGAGTGGAATTGCATATGAGAGCACACTATGTACTACGCTATTTAGTGACTGTACGTTATCTTTAGGCACGTCAAGCAAGCCTTCAATCTTTTGTCCCCCACAGGTATCCAATTCAAATTCGTCAAATCACGGCGCCGTCCACTATGCAGCCTCTCGAGCCCGTTGCCGTCATCGGCAGCGCCTGCCGCTTCCCCGGCGGCGCCAACAACGTCTCCAAGCTGTGGGATCTCCTCCGCGAGCCGCGCGACGTGCTGCGCCCTAAGATTGACACGGCGCGGCGGTTCGACCCGGGTGCGTTCTTCCACCCTGACCCGGACCATCACGGCACGACCAACGTGCAGTCGTCGTACCTCCTGGACGAGGACCCGGCCAACTTCGACGGCGCTTTCTTCAACATCTCGGCGGCCGAGATCGAGGCCATGGATCCGCAGCAGCGCATGCTGATGGAAACGGTGTACGATTCGCTGTGCGCGGCAGGGCAGACGATCGAGGGCCTGCGCGGCTCGTCAACGGCGGCCATTGTCGGGCTGATGGGCGACGATTGGACCGGACTCGTATACCGCGACCTGGAGGCGCTGCCCAAGTACACAGCAACGGGAGTCAGCCGCAGCATCATGTCGAACCGGTTGTCGTATTGCTTCGACTGGCGCGGGCCGTCTATGACGGTCGACACGGCGTGCTCGTCGAGCCTCGTAGCGGTGCACCTGGCCATCCAGTCGCTGCGCAGCGGCGAGTCGATGCTGGCCGTTGCCGCGGGGGCTAACCTGCTGCTCAGTCCGGGTAAGTGCAGTGACCTTCACTGACATCGAATCTGTGACTAACAAACCAGCCATGTACGTCGCCGAGAGCAATTTGCACATGCTGTCACCCAACGGTCGGAGCCGGATGTGGGACAAGGACGCCGACGGGTACGCGCGCGGAGAGGGCATTGCGGCCGTCGTGCTCAAGCCCCTGGCGGCCGCTCTCCGCGACGGGGATCACGTCGAATGCGTGATCCGCGCCACGGGAGTCAACCAGGATGGCAGGACGTCAGGGCTGACGCTGCCCAGCTCGGCAGCGCAGGCGGCACTCATCCGGGACACGTACGCGCGCGCGGGGCTTGACCTCAGCAAGCCCGAGGACCGGCCGCAGTTCTTCCACGCCCACGGCACGGGCACTCCCGCCGGCGACCCGCAGGAGGCCGAGGCGATTGCCCGGGCCTTCTACCCGCACGGTGTTTCCGAGGGCGACAAGCTGTACGTTGGCTCCATCAAGACCATCATCGGCCACACCGAGGGCACCGCGGGCCTGGCCAGCCTCCTCGGCACCTCGCTGGCGCTGCAGCACGGCATCATCCCACCCAACCTACACTTCGGCCAGCTCAACCCCAAGATCGCGCCGTTTTACCACGGCCTCGAAGTGCCCGTGTCCGCGCAGCCCTGGCCGGCGATTCCCCCAGGACAGCCTCGACGCGCTAGCATCAACAGCTTCGGTGCGTCTTCCACTCCCTCCGTACCCTACCTACCTACCCAACCAATCCCCACCTAACGAATGACGAAGGCTTCGGCGGCACGAACGCCCACGCCATCATCGAAACCTTCACTGGCCCTCCCTCCGCCTTGGCCTTGTCCCCTCCCACAGACCTCTTCACCCCCCTCCCCATCTCCGCAGCCTCCGAACCCTCCCTCCGCGCCCTCCTTACCTCCTACGCCACCTACCTCTCCACCAACCCGCACCTCTCCCTTCACGACTTCGCACACACCCTCCAAACCCGCCGCTCGACCCTTTCCCACCGCATCTACATAACCGCCACCAGCCCTTCAGACGCCGCCTCCAAACTATCCCACCTCGCGGCTAACCTCCCCATAACCACGAAACACACTACCCCGCCCCATCCCCGCATCCTGGGCGTCTTCACGGGCCAAGGCGCGCAATGGACGCGCATGGGTGCGCGGCTGATCGCGGCGTCGCCTTTCGTGGCGAGGCGGGTGCGGGAGTTGGATGCCGTTTTGCAGGCGTTGCCGGACGGGGAGAGGCCTGGTTGGAGGTTGGCTGATGAGTTGCTTAGCCAGGAGGGGCGGGGGGGAGAGGCCGGGATTGCGCAGCCGCTTTGTACGGCTCTGCAGATTGTGTTGGTGGACGTGTTGCGGTTGGCGGGAGTCAAGTGGGAGGGAGTCGTCGGGCATTCTTCTGGTGCGTGTTTATCTGGTTCCCAAGGTACCCCTTTTCTCGGTGTGGGATATGGCTGATCGTTGCGCAGGCGAGATTGCGGCGGCGTATGCGGCCGGGCTGATCACCGCCGAAGAGGCCATCTGCGTGGCGTACTACCGCGGGCTGTATGCCGAGCTGGCGCAGTCGCCACGGGGCCGGCCGGGTGCGATGATGGCGGTCGGGATGGCGCTGGAGGACGCGACCGACTTTTGCCGGTCTGGGGTGTTTGTCGGGCGGCTGCAGGTTGCTGGCCACAACGCCCCGTCGAGCGTGACGCTTTCTGGAGACGATGACGCTGTGGATGAGGCTGTCGAAGTTCTCAAGAAGCAGGGGACGTTCGCTCGCCGGCTCAAGGTTGGAGTGGCGTATCACTCGGCGCACATGGTCCCGTGCGCTGCCCCGTACTTGGATGCTCTGCGCCGTCTGCGGAGAGTGGGCAACGGTGTGCGGTCGGCTCCTGTTCGGAACGCCCCGACGTGGTACTCGTCGGTCCATGGAGGAAGGCCGATGACGGCCAGCGACGTCGGCCCGGAGTACTGGGTCGAGAATCTAACGGGAATGGTGCAGTTTGCCCCGGCGGTGGCGGCTGCTGCGGCCAATGGTGGCCCCTTCGATGTCGCTCTCGAGGTGGGACCCCATCCCGCGCTCAAGGGACCCTGCTCGGACGTCCTGGAGCAAGTAACAGGCACGCGGGTGCCCTACTCGGGCACGCTGGCTCGCGGCGAGGACGATATCCTGAGCTTGGCCAATGCCCTTGGGTTCGTCTGGACCCATCTTGGCCCCCGGTCCGTCCAGTTCGACGCTTTCGAGACGGCCGTGTCGGGTGCCGCACCCCGAAAGTTCCTCCCAAATCTTCCGTCCTACCCCTTTGACCACTCGCGGCCGTCGTGGGCCGTGTCTCGAGTGACAGGGGCATATGGGGCTCCCAACCTCGCGCCGCCGCACCCCATCCTAGGCAAGCGGCTGGCTGAGCAAGACACGCCGCGCGAGATGCGGTGGCGCAACGTTCTCAAGCCCGCCGAGGTGCCTTGGCTCACTGGCCACAAGCTGCAAGACCAAACCGTGGTGCCTGCCGCGGCGTTCGTGGCCATGGCTGTGGATGCCATTACGGTCGTTGCAGGGGCCAAGGCCGTCGCTCTGTTCACCGTCGAGGACCTCGCCATCCTCCGGGGTATCTCCTTCAACGACGACGCCTCCGGCATCGACATGGTCTTTTCCCTCAGCATAACCTCGGAAGACAGCCACGCCATCCGCGCGACCTTCACATGCTCGTCCTCACCCGTCCACGACGTAACCAAGCGTCCCACTCTCAACGCCCATGGCGCCATCACTGCCGTTCTCGGTGACCCCCAACCATCCGCCCTCCCGTCCACGCCCCGCGAGGACTGGAACCTCGGCGTAATCGAAGTCTCCCGCTTCTACGAGCAGTTTGCCTCCCTCGGCTACGGCTACGCCGCCCCCTTCCGCGGCAACCGCTCGATCCGCCGCAGGACAGGCTACGCACTCGGCACCCTCGTGGACGAGTCCGGCTCGTCCTGGGCCGACGGGAACATGCTGCTGCACCCGGGCCTGCTGGACACGGCGTTCCAGGCGTCGTGCGCCGCCTTCAGCTGCCCCGGCGACGGTCGCCTCTGGGGCGTCTACGTGCCCGCCGGCGTCAAGCGGCTGACCATCAACCCGCTGTTTGCCGGCACCACTCGCACAGGAGAGTCTCGGGTGTTCCCCTGGGAGGCCGCGCTGACGAGCGAGCGCGACGCGCGTGTGACGGCGGACGTCAGCGTGTTCTCGCACGACGATACTGGCGCGTTTGTGCACATTATGGGGCTCGAGCTCGTGCCGCTGACGCCTGCGCGTCCGCAGGACGATACCCCGCTGTTTTCCCGGTGGGAGTACAAAGTTGATCGGCCCGATGCGGAGCTTATCGCGAGTGCGGAGATGCCGTCCGAGGAGCGGGAGCAGGCTATCGCGGCGGAAAGAGTGGCGTTTTACTACGTCCGCCGCTTGCTGGACATGGTATCGACTACCGATGCCTTACCTAAGTACCGGCGCTTGTTGAAGTGGGCTGTTCGCGCTATAGAGAGGGTCAAGCACGGAAAGAACACGTTTGTGGCTCCGGGTTGCGTGAAAGATGACGAGCAGTATATCAGCGCCATCGTGGCTAAATATGGGCCGTTGCGGGCCGATATTCGGGTCCTGGAGGCCGTGGGCGTGGGCCTACTGGGTGCGGTTCCAGGCGGCTCCGAAATTCCCGAGCACTTGATCGCCGACGAGGGGCTGTTGAGGTCGTATGCCGAGGCTTTGGGTCTGGACGAAGCCCACCAGAGACTCGCACACATGGTCGCACAGATCGGCCACCGCTACCCACACGCGAATGTACTGGAGATTGGTACGGTAACCTGCTGTTTTATCTCATACGATGGCACTGGCTAACATGCTTTCAGAAGCCGGAAAGGGAGGATCCACGAGCCACGCTCTCGACGCCCTCGGGGCTGCCTACTCCACTTACACATATACGAACGCGGCCCCCGAGTCTCTAGAGGGCGCTGCGGAGCGCTTTGGGGAACATTCGAGCCGCATGGTGTTCCGTGTGTATGACACAGAGCAGCCGCCCTCCGCCCAGGGGTTTGCCGAGGGATCCTACGACATCGTGTTAGCACCTAACCTGCTTCTCCGCAGCACGGCACGGCCCTCGGAGGTCGTAGCAAACATCCGCCGCCTGCTTAAGCCTGGTGGCTACCTCCTTGCGCTAGAGTTGGACAGCCACGACAGCTTCCGCGTCGGCCTGCCCATGCTGAGTCTGCCAAAGTGGTCGTCCCCCGACTTGGCGGAGTGGGATGCTCTCCTCCTGGACCACGGCTTCGGCGGCATCGACTCACACACCCCTCCTCTCCACGGCTTGAGCCCCTACACCGTCTTTGCCGCCCAGGCCGTGGACGAGCGCATCAATCTCCTCCGCTCGCCCCTCGACACCGCTCCCGACACTCAGGCGCGCCGGCTCGTCATCCTTGGCGGGCAGACCCTCGCGGTGCAGCGCATGGTCCGCCGCCTCAAAGGCATGTTGGGTGCATGGTTCGAGACGATAGACACGGTCGAAACAGTGCAAAGCCTCGACGCCGAGACTGTGGGCGAGGGCAGTACGGTTCTATCCCTCTCCGAGCTGGACGAGCCCCTATTCGAAACCCTCTCCCCCGCGAAGCTCGACGCGCTCAAAACTCTCTGGCAACAGGCAGCGGGCACAGTGCTGTGGGTGACGCGACGCGCACGCAGCGACGAGCCACTGTCGTTCATGACCCACGGCCTCTTCCGCGTCCTCAAGCACGAGTACCCCAACGTCTCGCTACAGGTGCTAGACTTGGACGCTGTCGACGTCCGCACGCCGGAGCTAGTGGTTGAGGAGTTCATCCGCGCCGACGCCCTCCGGCGGTGGGCCAAGGAGGGCGCCTCCCTGCTCTGGTCGGCCGAGCCCGAGGTGTGCATCACCGCCTCCGGCCGCCGCCTCATCCCGCGCCTGTACAAGTTCGCCGGCGCCAACGAGCGCTACAACACCGCCCGCCGCGCTGTCACCAAGACACTTCCAAATCCTGCCCAAACCCCGCTCCTCCTCACCACCACCCCCACCAACAAC
>FTCU01000234.1_pt1 | contig 19497 bp, 26 predicted proteins | sample 1639521 | NCBI WGS metagenome assembly FTCU01 (sample SAMEA3914864, study PRJEB12502) | metagenome | biome: forest; material: soil | place: USA | collected 2012-03-12 | depth 0.3 m
TACCCCTCGATCAAGTACCCCTCGATCAAGTACCCCTCGATCAAGTACCCCTCGATCAAGTACCCCTCGATCAAGTACCCTTGGACCAGTTACCCCTATTTACAGTTGTTTCCAGGTCCCAAAGATGACTTTCGCAGTCACTGACAAGCGAGGGCAAGACAGCTTGTGAGAACTGGTCCCACCCGCCTGTGAGGAACATTTCAAATTCAACAGCAAGTGGAGACACAGGAACCAGAATCCATTGCGTTCTGAATCCCAGTTACCACATAGTTACTGAGGATTCCAACCGTCCGCCCCAAGCTCATAAAAGGCGGGGTCAAAAGCCGGAGCAACTGAGAGCATCACGACGTCAGCGTCTCGTTCACAACACTCAAGTCGAAATAAGGGGCAAAACTCACCAGTCGTCCCGACGAGGGTCCAGTCCCCCTGACTCTGGGCGCGCTGCCACTCCCACGAGCCAATCACCACCTGAGGCGACTGGCTGCTGAAGACGTCCGGGCCAAGGACCACCTTGCGAATGCCCGATCCGTTGTTGTGCGAGAGAGACAGCGTAAGAGGCGCGCCGGCGTAGTAGTGCCACACCTCCACGGCGTCAATGCGGTGCCAGACCGAGATGCCAGCTGAGCCCTCGAGGAGGTAGTAAATGGCCGTGCTGGCGGAACGGGTGCCGTTGTTGACAAGCAAGGTGTCCCGAAAGGTCTCCTTGTAATAGCCCTTCTCCGGGTTGGCAATGAGGCCGAGCTTGGCGACGACCTCATTGGCTTTGCGCGTCCCGATGGGCTTGGTAGCACAGGCGCCATGGACGAGGCTCAGGAGAGCCAGGAACACGACGCAGAACAGGGGAGTAATTCGGGACATGATGGTGATTATCGGCAAAGACAAAGGAAACACTCAACCGGAGGTTTCCGAGAACGATCGCCAAAATTAGAGCTGCGGTTTGCCCTGGGCCGTGTTCTTATAGCCGACAGGAGACTTGGGTCAGAGTTCTCTCCCCCTGTCCGAGTCCTTCGCCTGCATGTTGGTTCCCAAGACAGGGAATGTGAGCCGAAGGCAAACGGGGGACCGGGGAGCCGGCATTCCAGCCCCACGCAAGAGAAGACGTAATTTTACTGCACTGTACATAGATACTGTACCATGCTCGAGCGACGCAAAATGTCTCACTCTTCGTTCGGTACAAGCCCCCCTCCCCTGTATCTGGGCTGCCCAGTGTGGACAATACCTAACGTCTGTCGTACAGTTGCGGTCTAGACGTCGAAAGTTGGTGAGGCATCTTTTTCATGCGTGACTTTACCCTCTTGAGCTTCCAAACAGATGCAATGAATGTATCTGAGAGCCGCACCTATGCTGACTCAAGAGGAGGTGGTGTCCGGAAGTTCCGGCTGTTGGGACTGCGCCAGCAACAAGCGTTGCTAGCATGTTGCTCTAACGTTGTTTGGATTAGTGAGAGCAGGAAGGATTGGACGAAAGCTTATGAGCTTTGTCATCAGACTTATTGCATCGGTTTGGGCCGTTGGGATGGTGTGAGGCAAGGGGGGAGATGAGGAGAACTGAAGAAGAGAGGAGAGAAAGCCTAAACCCCTCCGCCGTGAAAAGAACTGCATGACTGCGCTTTTAAGTACAATCGCCATTTAATGCAGCTTGGAGGCAATGCTGGTTGCTTGGTTCCAAGACTGGCACGGAACTCTCCGGGAACCTCGGGCTCCTTCTGATTGTTTGCCCCATCCCGTGTGTGATGAATCCTTGAATTAATTAACTAACCGAATGGTCAACCGTTAACAGTTGACAAATGCGACGCGACGGCACATGAAACCAACTAAGTGTCGGTCAGCCCTGAACCCTGGAGATAAGTGCTGCTCCAGCATGTATCGTTCTGTTTAAAGTACATAACTCTTGTGAGACCCGGACTGGCGCCCACACAAACTGGCCGGGAATCGCTTCAAGTTTCAGATATCAGAAATCTACCCGCAATGACGGTCACACACCTCACAACGGCATCCAAAGGCTCGGCCCAGGACGTGATCTCGGCCCTGAACCTCGTTCCGCACCCGGAAAAGGGCTACTACGTCGAGACGTTTCGCGACATCGCAACATCAGCATCAGCAGAAGGCGGAGGAAAACGGCGCTCCAACAAGACGTGCATTTATTACCTCTTGGAAGGTGATTCTGGCCCGTCGCACTGGCACCGCGTCCTCGACGCCGTTGAGGCATGGCACCATTATTCGGGAGCTCCCTTGCAGCTCTCTCTGTCCTGGGACGATCACAGGCCTGTACGGCATGTGATACTGGGCAAGGATCTCTGGAAAGGAGAGCGGCCGCAGGTGGTGGTGCAGCAGGGTGAATGGCAATGTGCGAGGAGCCTGGGGGCCTGGACACTGGTGGGCTGCTCGGTGGCCCCGGCCTTTACCTTTGATGGATTCGAGATGGCATCGCCAGGATGGGCACCAAGGGGAGCGGAAACAGAGGCAGAAGCTGCTGCCTGAAGGCTTGAAGGGGCGGAGGGAAATGTGTAATAACTGGAATCAAGGGGGCATCCAAGTGACCAGAACGGTGTGTTGTATTCTTCCACAGCATGCGTCGATAACGTTCCATTACAAGGAGCCTTGCTCTGCATCTTTGTGCAAGAAGCAAACCTTTTCTTGCGAAGCAAACATGGGATTTATTTTTATGCGTCTTGGATCTGCATGTTTTCTTACCGGTTTGGACGGTATGGCACCATTCCCGCGCCGCCCCCTTGCCTCCGCCATCTCTCGGCTGGTCCGCTTGCGCAGAAAATGCGGGCAATCCCGGGTGGCAGGCCCTGCAGGCAGTCAGCGGGCCGATAAGTCAACCCTTGTTAGGCACATGTCCGATGCTCGTCGCCGTTCAGCAGCAACCTTCCCGTCTGGCCTCATCTTCCACAGTAATTAGTGACAGTATCCGTATCTCCAGTCAATATTACCTACCTACCTAAAGTACCACCTATTAGCCCCACGCGCGCCATGCCCTCCAACGGCGGTGGAGATTGCAAGAATTGTCCTGCGGATGTTCTTTCTTTGTCCAGCAAGGCAATGATATGTTGATGCCTTGGTACTCCGTCGTGAAGGATTTTGAGTTCTCTCAAGTCTCCTCAACCTTGTTCTCCTCTCTCAAGTTGTGTCGGCCCAGTGTCGGCCCGACAGTGCATCATGGCTGGAGACAGCGAGCTTTATGACCTGCAAAAGGACCTACGCATGTCCATGATTATCGCGGCTTTTACCGGAATCTCGTGGTTTATCGGCGCCGAGATCAATACATCCCTCTTTCTGCTCTTTAAACGCCGGCGCGGCCTGTACTTTTGGTCCGCCGCCCTCTCATCATGGGGCGTCGTCTTACAACCACTCTTCATCATCCTCGCCGATTACGGGATATGGACTGACCTCAAGGGGTCCATTTCCATGATCTATCTGACTTGGATGATCATGGTGGTTCCCCAGAGCTGGCTTCTGTACTCGCGGCTGCATTTGATAGCGAACCACGGGACGATGCTCAGGTGGATCAAATTCGTCTTGATCTTCACGTCGATTGTCTTTTCTGTTCCAACCATCATTATAGGCACCATTGCTGTGAGCATCTTCCCACTTGCTATTGAACCTTTCACTACCAATTGTGATGGCGTTGCTGACCTCTTGTGATCAATCGCCCAAATACAGCAAGCGACAGACATTAGCCCCGGCTTGTTCCAAATCAACATGACGTGGGACCGCGTGCAGCTCACCGTCTTCTTCGCCCAAGAAGCCGCTCTGTCGCTTCTGTACATCTGGCAGGCCCGCCAATACTTGCGCAACTCGTCGCTGCTTTCTTCCCAGCCTCACCTCAACTCCAGGGCCACCGGCGGTTCCGGCGCCCCCAACAATCCTGGCTCCGAAACCAAACGGGTTCTCATGCATCTCGTGTGTGCCAACATTCTGGTCATTGCGCTCGATGTCGCCCTCCTCGGCGTCCAGTACGCCGGCCTCTTCTACCTTCAGGGTGCGTTCAAGCCCTGTGTGTACGGCGTCAAGCTCAAGGTGGAGTTCGCCATCCTGAACCGACTGGTTGAGACGGTACGCATGCGAGGACGACAAGGGGCATACTACCCGGACGGGAGTGGCAACAAAGGCGGCTTGGGTCTTGTGGCGGACGGAGGGCGGCCGGCTGCTGCGAAAGGGCAACCTGGACCACAAATCAATGTCTCCGGTGCGCCTGGCGGCGAGACCAAGTGGCACGACGAGGAGACTCGGGATGAGAGCGGCCGACAGGAGCGCATTGGGCTTGAGACCTTGGATCATCACTCGACTAGTAGGCCCTCGCGTTCGCACAGCCAGGAAAGCCAGCATCCCATCTGGGACGGGCAAGGGCCCCGTCATGCTGATGCCATGGCCATCACCAACCTTCCAGCCACGGAACATCAGGCGCCATGGAAACAGGTGTATCATCGCTAAGCCGTTCAAGGTATTCTTTATGGCGAAAACAAAGCTGGAATTTATGGGAGATTTTATCTGGGTTTGAGCGTCTTGGGAGTTTCTGAGATCTTGGAAAGAGGAACTTTGGTGTTCAGGGGTTTGGTTTATTGGGGAAATAGCAAGAGGGAAGACACGGCGTTAGGGGCTCAGAATAACCAGGCCGGGGTGTATAAATCAGGACCAATGGAAGCCGCGGGAACCTTGTTGATGTAAATAGAGCTCTGGCTTCAAGTGGAAGCCCGATGTATCTAGAGTTTGATGGTTGGAAACCGACGGTGCCTTGAACATCTTGCTGCAGAAAGAAATTGTGAATCAAGGAGTGCGACACGCTGAAAAACTTAGGGTTAGTCACTTTCACGGAATTCATGAACCATATACATAGTTGTAACACGACGTCGCTCCTCACCTCCTCTCAGGGGCAGACTCAGGGGCGGGCCCAAGCAAGGAATTGGGTTAGGGTCTAAAGTGCGTAATCTTACCCTAACCCCCGTTTGCTGAACTTGGCGTGAGAGCGAAGACTTCAGACCAGCGGCAAAAGACTCAATCGCGGACCAACAATTTTCAGAATCGATAAAGTGAAACAGAAAAATGGAACTTCTACAAGCAACCCCCAACCCCACGGTCGACCTTTTGAATCCCAACATTCTGCGATGGGACGACATCGGTTTGACGTTGATTCACGATTTCATCACCGAGGCCGAGGAAACAGCCATGATCGACGCTTTTCACGCCCGGGACCCGGCCAGAGAGGGAAAGAAGCGCGTGAGCCAGCATTTCGGTCACCATTTTGACTACGCGACCTTCGGTGCGTCGGAAACAAAATACACTCCGGTGCCCTCATACATCACCGACTTTCTTCCCCGGCTTCCGATCCAGAGCTACCTCCCCGACCAGTTTACCGTCCAGTACTACCCGCCCGGCACCGGTATCCCGCCCCATGTCGACACCCATTCCATGTTCGGCGAGGCCCTGTACAGCTTGTCGTTTGGCAGCGCCGTGTCCATGCAGTTTCGCATGTCCGGCCCGAACGATGCTCGGAAGATGCGGCTGCCCAAGCGGTCGGTTCAAGCGGGCGGGCATACCGAGTCCGCGGCTGCCCTTGGGGTTGACGATGGCGGCGAAGAGAGGATTTTGAAGCGACTGGAAGAGGAGGAGCAACAGGCCGTCCGCTGGGAACTCCTTCTCCCTCCGCGTTCGTTGTTACTCATGACAGGCTCTTCCCGCTACGGCTATACGCACGCCATCCGGCCACGGAAGACGGACACGATCGAGGGGAGGACGGTGCAGAGGCAGGGCAGGTATTCTATTACAATGCGCACAGTCCGGCGCGGGGACGAGGTTGGTTGTGATTGTGCCTACCCCGGAGTGTGCGACGCAAGGATCCGCGATGAGATGGCCCCGAGCTGTAGCAAGAGGGACAATCAGGTGCCGACTGAATGAATGCACTCGTGTTCAACGCGCACGTTTGAGAAGGTCGAACTGAATTCCTCCTTGGTGATTAACGGAGAGAAAGACCCGGGTGTAGGGATCAATGAGAGTTAAAATAGTTGGTGCGGGAAGGGGTTGGGGTTCCTCACTGCGGCGCTGCCGCCAACGTGGTGCAGAATCTGTGGACCGAGATGGTGCCCAGGTTGAGCTGCGATCTCGATACGCTCATTATGCTGCCCTGACTATCACAATAGGCTCCATGTTCTCCGCAACCAGGGCGACTCGAGGCTTATGAGTCGGCTGTGACAGTGAAGCCAGCAATGCTATATGCATACGCTCGGTTAGACATGTCAAATCTCAAAAACTACTGGATATATTTCAGCCAGTTGGGTTTCAGTAAGCCAGAGGGACACACGGATACTAAAGGTTAAACGCCAGCTATTCGTGCAGAATTCCAGAAGACTTGCCCAGTCGACAAAAATGTGCCGACTGGCTAGGTGAGATGACCGTGGACCTCAAGATTGATTTCGGTGAGAATTCATGTTGAGAACGTCTAGGTGCCTAAGGTAAGGTAGGTAGTCATGGGCTAGTCCTTACTGGTTTTGATGTATTTTACTTAAGGTACTCCGTACATACTTCTCTTTGCTTCACTGAGACCAAAAGTGCGCTGAACAGTATTCCTGAGGACATGTGGTCAGCAGAAAGGAAAGAGGTGGCGAGCAAAGGTGGGGGAGTGACAGCAGGCCGGTGAGCATTGACGCAACCTTCTCATGCTAACGCGATCTGGAACTTTAAGGTTATCTTCCCTTTTGCACTCATCACTGGCCGAGGGATGTGTCGCGTGCCCAGTGAAGAGGGGATTCCTTGTCACAAGCAATTAAGCCTGGGTTTTGTGCAATAACATTGTCCTAAGAAGGAAAATAAGACGAAAGACCCCCGTCGCTTGGGCTTGGTTACATTGACGAGTCAGGCAACGTTATTCATGCCCCACAAGGGGCGAGGAGCGCTGAGAGCCAGCCAACCTCCCACGTGCCTCTCCAGAACGGGATGCAGGGGCAAACCGGGCAACTTGCTTCTTTCATCGCAGCGCCGACATGCATTGGGGGATTCCATACAAACTGGAACGTGCCGGCAGCTGGGCCGTTGGGGGAGGAACTTGATCTGCGAGGCCAATTCATCCAGTCTCGCGCGTTCCTCGATTCCCGTTTTCCCTGACCGCGATCGAGGGCAGGCGAGCATCATTATTGTCCCTCGGCGGGCGACCAATAGCGCGCCTCCCAAGAACAAAATCGGGAACCTCTCGGTCAAGCATTTGGGTGTGCTCAAGTGGTCCCGGAGATTTGGTTATTGGATCTTCGCCCCCATCGCCCGTCTCGTTTGCTCTCCTTATCTCGCGTGCCTCCCTCCCTCGACTCCTGAGTCCCCCCTGGTAGCCAAGAGCTAAGCGCAAACATTCAATTACATCATCTTTCACCCCCGAAAAGTCTCTCCGCCACGTGGGCAGACGACGATCACTCCCCGAAAGACCCTGCATGGCCGTCGAGATCGAGGAGCTGATCCTCGCCCCCTTCCGGGAGGTGGTGGACCGCGGCAAGGACGCTGTCACCAATGCCGAGGCGGCCATTGAGGATGACGCCGACGACGAGACGGCGAAGCGGATGGCCAAGGCCGGGAAGGCCATTGTGAGGGAGGGCGAGAGAGCCCTGAGGCGGTTGCAGCCGCTCTGGGATGGCCAGGTCGAGAAGTACGGCGACATGTTCAAGACGGCCATAAGCAAGAACGGTGAGTGAGACGCTGCTCGAGTATCCCGACGTTATAAGGTTGGTTGCTGACCGAGACGTGCCAGACGAGATTGAGGACAAGCGTCACAAGCTCGAGGACCTCCTGTATGACTTTGAGGACTTTGTTGAGCTCGAGGGCTTCGATGAGGAGAGGTTCACCCAGCTGCAGGCCGCAGTCAAGTCGCTTGCTCTCTATGTGCTGGACACCATTAAGCGGTTGAAGCTGGACGGTGTCCCGGTCGGACCACCTCCCAAAGCCGCGTCGGCCTTCCCTCCGCTGCCTCCGCTCCCGCCTGCTGTCTTGCTGCAAGCGGCAGCCAAGTCGCCCTCCCGGTCGCCGATCCTCAACCATATGCCCAAACCCCCACTGAGACCGTCGTCGAGGGGTCGAGATACGCCAACTCAAGAGGGGGCCGAGCTTCCGCCCCGCCCTCAGCGCATGCCGAGCGCAGTCTCGAACAGCAGCAATGACAGTAGGAGGAGGAGGCTCACGCCACAGGGGGTTTCCAGGAGGGACACGACGATCAGTCACGCATCGTCTCACTACAGTGTCGACAGCTTGCCTCCGTATTCCAGCGAAGAAGCGCCTCTGGTCCCTCAGCTGTCGGTCTTCCCTCTGGCTGTCCAAGGGCGCGTTGCCGAGGACCAGCAGCCGGCCCACAGTCAACAGGCGCGGGCGCAGGTGCAGGCGCATCCTATGGACAGCACGCCGGCAGCACACCGACCCGCCCCACGACCCGGGTCCACGCCCGATGTTCTTCCCGCCAGTTCCCACGGAGGCAGCATGAACCCCCCAGGGCGCCCACCGAAAGAGCCCACCAGTCCTGAAAGTACCGGGCCCCTGGAAATCCCGGTCTTTCCGATCAGCCGGACGACAGCCTGGGTGACGGGTCAATCGACCGTTCCGACATCGCCTCGTGTCTCGGCCCGGCCGTTGCCGATACGCGAGTCGGTGATCCCCGAAGGTCGGGCCGTTACCAGCAGCCCCAGTGTCTCGCCATTGGAGATGAACTCGAATCACTTCAACCACCCCCGCAGTCCCCCAGCTGTCAACCCGCCGGACGGAGGCGAGCGCGCCCCATCACGCGCGTCAGTAGTCCCGATCATGCCCCCACTCAGCCTGCCGTCTGCCGCGGCGGAGCTTGAGTCCGGGCTGATGGTAAGCGAGGACTGGAAAACGGTGGTCTCAGACGGGACCAATGCGGGATCGCGGGCCTTGATATCGGTGTCTTCGGGCGAGCCGGATTGCAGTATCGGCCCCAAGAGCTCGCTCTACCAGATGAAGGGGTTCTGTGAAGGAGCACAGGCATTTAAGCAAGGGGGGCATCTGCAGGGGGTCAAAAAAATGCAGGGCTATGTTGCCGTGAGTCTTAATTCCATCCGTGACCCCTTTTCTCGGCACCGGTGAATGCTAACGCAGTACAACTCTGCTAGGGAGCCACGACGTTTACGGCGAAGTGCATCAGCTGCGGATATGCTCACCAGTACGACGAGCTGTCCATGGACGTTCACGGTAACTGTAAGCCTCGCCGTTCCATAACTCTTTTTCCAAATTCCGAGACGACTAACAGCCTTTCCCCCTACTCCATAGCCAAGGCAAACTTTTTCAGTTCCAACATCCGCTTCCGCGTCCGCTTCCTTTACAAGTCCCACCTTCCTAAAACCTCGGAGCGTATGCCCGAGGGCTACTATGGGTGTCTCTTCTGCGCCCAAACTGGCTCTGTCGTGCGCGAGGGTGACGCGACTGTCTTCGCCACGTCTGACGACCTCTTCCGGCACCTGGCCCGGCACCCGCAGCCGCTCCCGGAGGTGCCAGACGTAACGGTACTTTACGGCAAGGATTTTGGGCCCGATGACACCGCGCGGCTCAACGACTTTGACGTGCATTTCATCGAGCCCCCCATCACGGGTCCCGAGGCGGGCGGGGTGCCCCCGACCGCGGACCTCGCCCGCCTGCCCGTCGCAACGGCCACAAAGATGCATGTGCAGCGCTACGGCGAGAAGAAACTCCCGCGGCCCGCGGGGCTCGGCGCCGACAAAAACCTGCTCGAATTTTTTGTGGGTGCGTGCATCGTCGGCGTCGAGTTCCCCACGGGGTGGGACGGCAAATGGGCGACGGGCTGGCACGACGGCCGCTGGGGGGCGTTCCCGGCCAAGAACGTCGAGCTGGAGCAACCGCGGCGGAGCGCCATGCCGCCGCTCATGACCCACGCGACAGGCGGGACTGCGGTGAGCGTCATAGCGAGGTGGAAGTGGGAGCCCAAGACTACAGACAAGGACTGGTTGGTGTTTGACAAGGGGGATACCATCACGAACGTCGGATGGATCTTCAACGAGCACTGGTGCTGGAGCGGAACGAACCGGAAGGGGCAGCTGGGCGTTTTCCCACGCAGTCATGTGCGGTGGGACAAAGTCAAGGAGGAAGCCGTGGCGCCCATTGGGTCGCCTGTCGCCCGGCCGACTACCTCCAAGGGATTGACCAAGACGACGACGAAGCGCGGCTTCTTTGGGCGGACCAAGACTGTCGCGAGCTCGTCGTCGTCGACCATGAGCGGAACCTCGAGTGTAATTGAGATTGTTATTTGAGCAGAAGGGGTGTACAGAATATTCTGGCTAGAATGGTTTCGGATGCTGGTACTTTTTATCTTAGAAGGCAATTTAGCTCGGAGAGCGGTTTACACCGTGTTACGGCTTGGGGGTCATGGATGGTAGGCTGGATTTTGGGAACAGGGATGCTGAGAAACGACGGACGTTTGGGTTTAGTTGGTATAGCTGGGTTTGGGTTTGAACTAGAAACGGTTATCTCCTATATCACAAGAGAATAGGCACTGGCATTACGGCAAAGACCTCTCTCGTCAGATGGACTACGAAGCAGACTGCTCTCTTGGTATTGATTGCTGCACACGTTAGTTAACTGAAAACCTATAAAGATATCGTCGTCCTTGTTGTCTCCTACTTTTCGTTCCGAGTCTTCTCAATAGAAGAGTAAAAGGGTGAAGGGGAAAGATGAAAATCAAGAAAAGAGGGGGTAACAGGAGCAAGGGAGAGATCCAACAAAATGCGCTGCCAGAGAAGCCAGACACGAAAACGATCAAAAGAAAAGAGACCGACTCACCTCAAAACAAACCAGTCTTCCCCTTCACCATTCCGACCACCTTCCCCAGCCACCCATTACCACTCTTGCCATTCACCTCGGGGAGCAAGTTATGATATCTTGGCAGCACGTACACCGCCGACCGCCCGTGAAAGACCCCCCGCCGCCCATTCACCTCCCGCTGCACCACGTCCACATACACCCCTTCCCCGCCGCCCCACGCCTTCCGACCTACGAACAGCCTCTTCTCCAGCACACGTCCCACTCTAGTTCCGTCAAGCCGCTCGAGCCCCTCTTGTACCATGTGGACGAACTCCTCATTCCCCACCACCTCCTCGACACGGTGGGGGAAAGGACAAGGGCCAGCAGCAACCCACCGCTGCCGCAGGGGGACCAGGTCTAGCGCAAGGCCACGTTCGGGCTCGTTGCAATCTGCACAGAGCCCGTCCCAGACGTAGAATTCCTTGAACCCCTCGGCGCCGCCCTCCCTTCTCGGGTAGCGGTGGGTCTGGGGCAGAGTCGCTCGTTGCCCGTGATGAGCAGACCAGAGGGCCTGGTGTAGGTCGCAATGTACGTGGGACAGTAACACCAGGCGGGGCTGGGCCGGGGAATGTTGGTGAGAATGCTGTCGAGGCGGGATTGGGGTGTGGTTGTGGCGGTAGTGTCAAGGGCGGTGAGCGCGTTGCAATCAGGGTTGATCCAGATGTGATGGGGACAGCAAAGATTGTCGAGGAGGTCTATTTCGGTGGGGTCAGGGCAATCACACCAGGGGTGCCTGGGAATGCGAAGCATGCACATGGTGACTATGATCTGGGTGTTGTTGAGGGTGGCGGGGATGGGGTTTTCTTGGGAGGGAGTCTGGTCAGCCGAGGAGTGTCATGTTGTCAGGTTAGGGTTGAGAGAGCTGCTTTTAATACAGTTGAGGTACGGCTGTGAAGTGTAATTATTTCATTCTCAACTCGACTGTGCAAGATTTACACACTGGCTGTTTTAGGAAATACTCCGTCTGTTTGGCGAGCGCAGGTCAGGGGGAACAGCCGGCTCAGGAAAGCAGAGCAGGTTCGGGTTGTTCAAAACACAACCCAACCAGGTCTAAGTAGGTACATACCTAGGTACCTATATCACATACCTGAAGAGGGCTGGGGGACTGAAACGTCACCGCAAGGGAACAAACCATGGTGTCTGAATGTCCCTAATTGCCCCCAGGTTGCTTGAGCTCCAGATGAGGTGCTACCTGCTTGTGCCTTCTGATAAAGCTTGTCCCAAGCACAGCTGTCATTGGCAAGCTTTAAAGTGCAAACAACCGCCCGCCACCCGTCCGCGGGCTGAGGTGGTTGTGTACCTAAGGTCAGCGGGGCAGCTGCAGTGGTCAACCCCACGGCAAGAGGGAATTAATGGGTTACACAGAACGGCTTAGTACGGTACGCGTCTGGTCCGTCCGCCTCGGTCTGCCCCATCCGAGCTCCGGACAGCGTGCTTCCACAACAAACTATGAAGTTTTGACACGGAAGCTCATCCCTCTCTTTCAAATTCCTCCTCTTCATGTTTGTGACCCCAGACAAAGCCACAGCTCACCCAACAACTGGCACCAATACCCAGCCAGCAAGAATGGCCGCCCCCAAGCTCACCATCTCCAACCCCACCCTCCCCCTCAGCTCCCTCATCCTCGTAACCGGCGCCAATGGCCTCATAGCGTCTCACGCAGCCGACCAGCTCCTCGCCGCAGGCTACCGCGTGCGGGGCACCGTCCGCTCCGCCACGCGCTGCGCCTACCTGACAGAGCTCTACGGATCCCGGCACGGCGCTGACCGCTTCTCGCTCCTCGAGGTCCCCGACCTGTTCGCCCCGGGCGCGTGGGACGAGGCGGTGCGCGGGGTGGCTGGCATCGCGCACGTCCTCGGAGCGCTGGACCTGCACGTGCAGGACGCGGACCGGGCGGCGGCCGAGGAGCTGCCGTGGCAGATCGCGTTGCTGGAGGCGGCGGCGCGGGAGGGCGGGGTGAGGAGTGTGGTGTTTACTTCCTCTGCGTGGGCGGCGTGGACGCCGGACGTGCAGAGACGGGTTGTGCTGACCCGGGAGAGCTGGAATGAGGAGGCATTGGCGCTGGCGAGGAATCGGGAGGTAGATGCGAAGAGCAAGGGGTTTGCGGGGTTCATGGCGTTCAAGACGCTTGTTGAGAGAGGAGTGTGGGATTGGGTGCACCAGACCAGACCCGGGTTCGCGTTCAATACGCTGCTGTTGGATACCGTAATTGGAGGATGTCTCGACCCGGTGAACCAGGGGATTCCGTCGACGGCGGGGATGGTGCGCTGGGTGTGGGAGAACGTACACCTGGATGTTCTGAACGTGATGCAGCCGCAGTGGTTTGTGGACTGCAGGGACACGGGGAGATTGTTTGTGGCGCTTCTTGCTACGGCGCCGGCGGTGGATGGAGAGAGGGTGTATGGGTTTGGAGGCCGGTACAGCTTCTTCCGGGTGGCCGAGATCTTGAAGGAGCTGTATCCAGAACAAGCGGGAAAGTTGGCCAAAGTGAAAGACCAGGGATGGGACCAGACCGAGGTGCCAAATGAACTTGGGGCGGAGTTGCTCGGGAGACTGGGCCAGAAGGGAGGATGGCGAAGCCTGAAGGAGAGCGTCAAGGAGAATGCGGAGAGCTGGCTGAGGCTCCAACCAGGCACAGCGAAGGGTAATGGTCTCGAGCATTTTGGGGGATAGGACTTTGAAGAGTACCGGTAGCCAGGATCATGCGCGTCTCTTGTCTCAAATTCCTTAGACTATCCCCTCCCATCTCCGAAACCTGACACACACGGTTGAGCGTAGCAACATCGAACCTGTCGGCATGTCCCGCACCAACCCTCCGGCCGCGGCGTGCTGTGTTCTGTGTACGCGCCTAATCCATCGTTTGGCGAGGTGTCAACGCCGCGATGGCATAGCCATCCAGAAGCTATGGCCAATGCCACCCCTTCCCTTTCCGGGACTCGAAGTGACAGGGACGACACTGCATAGCGCTACAGGGCTCGCGTGTCCCATCGGGGTTCCCCGGTAATGTTTGTAATCTGATGCGGCCATCCCGCTTCAAGGAGGCACTGGCTGCGGGTTGTTTCCGACCGTCTTGTAGAGATTGCGCAGCTCGAAGGCCTCGTGGCCGCCCTCGGGGACTTCTCCAATCAAGCGTGCCGGTTGTCCTGCGACAATGCTGAAACTCGGTATCACCATATTGGGGGGCACAACGGTGCCGTCGAGAATGCGAACGTAGTCTTTGATGATGGCAAACTCGCCGACGGCGACCTGGGCGCCGATGTGAACGTGACTCCCGACCGAGGCAGCCTGCACGACGGAACCGGCGCCGACGAAGACGTGGTCGCCGATGCGGAGGGGCATGTGGGTAAATGCCCTGCGAGGTTCGTCCTGTTAGAAATGCAGCCGCCAGCGGCTCATCGGAATACAAAAAGACAGAAGAGACAGGGCAGAGAGAGCAAGAAACCGACCCCTTGTACAGCCGCCCCGGGGGACGCAGACAGCAGCCGCGACTTAGGAAGCAGTAGCGGCCGATGGAGACAGCGGTGCTGCTAGAGGCGGCGCCGCTGGAAGACTGGGATGCGGCCTGGATGGTCCGGACGAGGTCGCCGCGGATCATGACGTCGGGCTGGATGACCGTCTTGCCGCCGAGCATGATGTTTTGGGTGCCGACGAGCGTGGCCTTGCGCGCCACCTTGTTACCCGTATCTGTCTCGATGTACTCTCCTCTCGGTGGTCGTCGCGACATGTTGGCGGATATTTTTGGTGTTTTCTTGATCGAGGCTGCGAAGTTGTTTGTTCGTCGCGGTTGACGTCCAAGGGTTGGGTGGGAAGACGCGTTGCAGCAAGCTGGCTCGGCACCCTGAAATCTGGCGGATCCGGTAGGTGGGCACTGACCTAACGTTAGGGGGTTAGGTGTGGCGTTACTGGCCCGGGGAGCTACCCCTGTCCTGCACCCCAAATCTCGGCATCCACCCGACGCGAGCCACCCACCCGAGCCACCCCGGGCCATGCAGCCCCGGAGAGCCTGGAGGATTGGGTCCATGTTCAACCGTTTCCACAACACCCATCTGATGCTCTGTGCCGCATCACCGCATGAATGAGGCGCGGTCCGAAAGATCTCTAGGCCGTGGGGGCAGCATGGCGCCTGGAGGGGGACGTCTAGGCTCAAAAACGGACCATGTCTGCCGCAACTCTTCCAATTTCTCCCTTTCTAGATCTCTCCCCTCCGGTCACTTCCGCTCGCCGGCTTCGCTCACCAGTCACCGCTGCGTCAGTTGCATTTACCGTGAACGGGCGCCGGGAATGCCATGTCGCCGGCACCACGAGGCTTGGAAGATGCACTACCAACCAAGGCCGTCGGCCCGGCTGCACAAATGACGACCCTGCCGGGTGATGTCTCGGTCGCTGACCTTGTCCGCGAGCTTCAGGAGACCAACCGGCTACTGAGAGCCATCGTGGCGCAAAAGCCTGTTGGACTTGATACTCTCGAGGTGCTATCGACTCTGCGGACCGTGGGGTCGCCCGCGGTCGTCAGTGGTGGCGCGATTCCCTCGCCGTCATCGCCCGAGCTGCAGGCAACAAGAGCGCAAGCGCGGCAGCTTGTCGAGACACTGGCTCGTGCCGCCTTCGATCCGGCCGACAGAGAGCACCTGAAACTGTTTCGCGAAGAAACCATCCAACTCGTAACGAAAACCCCAGAGTCCCGAGGGCACGGCGGGAGAGACGGCTTCAAGATCTTTCCACGTTCGCAGGTTCTGGTGGTCCTAAGATTTCAAGATCACAAAGTCGACTCGCCGTCTGAGCTACTGTGGAATTGGAGGACACACTACGCTGAGCGGAATCCGCGTCTGACAGACCATGAGATGGAGCAGTTACGTCGCCAGTGGCCTGTCTATTTTGATCTCGACCGCTTGACCCAGAGTATCGCGAGGGATTCGGGATGGATACTCGGTCATAACCCCCGACATTCCGGCGTTCTTTGCGCCTCGCCCCTGCTTGTTGGTCCGAACCGCGACCTTGTCCCAGCCAGCACAATTCTCGCACCCTCTCAGGCGGATGCCGTGGCTGTCTCCAGAATCTCGAGCTCGAATCTGGCCAGTCCCGGCTCCTTGTGGTAACCCGACGCCCGACATTGCCCTGATATCCATCGCATCGTACTCACGTGTTTGTAGGCACTTTACAACACCAATATGGGCGGATGGCCTTCTTCCTCTCAGCAGCCTGGCCCGAGTTGCCGCTGTCTGTCAGATGAACCCGGAACATGACTTGGATACCGTGCGTGACTTCTTGCACGAGTTCTGCGCACAATGGAAGCCTCTCTCTTTCCGTGGTAGAGAGCGAGAATTTGGCAGGTGGAGCGGCAACAGCGAGACATCTTTCCAGCACACCTTGCGCTGCTTTTCCCTCCCAACCAACGATCCAACCGACTTCATACCTTACGTCCGTTGCCATCGCGAATCTGGTCAATTCCCGGCCCTCCCAGGCTCGACGGGCAAGCCCTTTGCGGAGCGCCGCATGTCCGTTTTGTGCCGCTGGTCATCTCCCGGGGATTCGCCCACCTTCGTCGTCGTGGTGCTGGGCGACTTCCAAAACGTGATGCTCGAGGCTCCCAATTCAAACGATCTCTTCACAGAGTGGAGTGACCGTCAGTTTACCGTCAACGGCACGAACGCCGGCTACCACCTTCTCCAATCTGTCGTACACCGCATGTTGACTTTCTGGGAAAGGGAATGGTCCGATTGCTTGGATGAGCTGGATAGTGCTGTCAACACGAAGGTGAGAATTCTTGAGTATCGATCGTGTGTCGCGCCTGTCGAACTGACAACCGTGGAAGCTCGGCGACATTCTAAGCGACGAAACCAACAGTCGCCTCATGTTTGACTCATCGTTTGACAGATCCCGGGTTTACTTCAAGACGCTCGAAATGCTTCGCATCTTTGGTGACACCATTCGAGAGACGGGCCGAGACTTGCAAGAATTGGACCCCAACCGCCTTCTCCACGGAAATTTTCGACGTGCCGGCTGGGATGTCCGGGACTTTCTCAGGGAGGAGCCGCTCAAGGACAAGGCGCTCTGGCGAAACTGGCAGACTCTGTCCGAATTCCAGGTGGCAGCGGAACAGCGGCTTTTGCGGCGGATTGCCGAGAAGACCGAAGAGATCAAGAGTTTGCGGGACGGGGTGAGCACATCCGTCTCATTGAATGATCGGATTCAGAGGATGTGGCAACGAAACTGACTGCTGCTGCCGCCAAGCTGTTCAACGCAACCTCGCTCCGCGAGGCAGCAAGGTCGACAACCATGAACCGCTACGTCATCGTCTTCACCATCATGACAGTGCTCTATCTCCCGCCAAGTTTTACCTCAGTACTACTCCTCTTCCCTGTCTCTATTTGCGGCCAGGCCGTCAGCTGACGAATTGTGTGCCAGTCACTCTTCGGCACACCTTTATTCGAAGCCGAGGAGCAAGCGGAAACGGTTGACCGGTTCAAGCTCTCGACCGTTCTTCTCTGCGTCATCACCTACGTGCTAGCATTCCTGCTCATTTGGGTAGCTGATAAATGGGATACGGCCGGGCCGATGTTTCACCAAGCACGTCGGGTTTGGAGGTTGACCTGGGCTCGATTCAAGAGCGTCAGCACTGGTCGTTTTGGGGTTTCGAATGCTAAGAAGCAAACAGCGCCCCTGGGCAGTGATGGAATGATGAACGTGTAGAGGGTCCGTTTGACCCTCGTGGTGGTCTCGGGTCGAAGGCAGATAATAGGATTCGGCTCCCGTGAATCCGTGCATTCTGCGATCCTTGACAACTTTACCTCCTCGTCAAATCAACAACCGGGTCCACTCTTCGCCCACACCGCCGCATCAAACCCATCCATCCACTCAACATACTCGTCTCCTGCGGCCGCCCACCCCTTGATGCCGCCCAAAAGGGCAAGGCTCTGCATATCCGCGTCTTCGACGTCGGCGATGTGGTCCGCCAGCCAGCCGGTTGCTCTGCTCCCACGACCAGTCGATGACCCTTGACGAGTTAGAGGAGGGACACGGCTCGGATGTCAGAGGTACCAACCGCAGTAAAAGATGACCTTGCGAAAACCGGCCGTTTTGCACATAGCATAGACCGTGGGCAGGGTAAGGGGGAGGCTTTGGGCGGGGAGGTTGATGGAACCACGGATTGTACCGCCCTAAGCACCGCGTCATGTCAAAGTCCGGCCACACGTTATCGTTCCCCCTCAGAACTCACCTCGAAATCGTTTCTCCGAAGATCAACCAGGACAAAGTCTCTCTTATCGACGGGCGTTGCCTTGAGCATGGCAAGCACCTCTTCCCGCGGGATTGTGACGATCTCGGACTTGGGCGCGGGGTACGCTGCATACCAGGGAGCTGGCGCTGGCGTTGCGGTCGAGCCTGTCGTCGACATTCTGATGAGGGTCTGTCTTTGCGTTGGGGCTAAGAGAACTGCCAGTCGGGATGCGCGACTTAAGCTTTTGTGAGGGATCGAAATGCCGTGGCACGCGAGTCTCATGGCTGACCTCCACTGCCTGAAGTCTGAATGAGGCAGAGAGGGGTTGATGGAGTCACTTCTCAGGTGTGATTGGTTAGGTGAATAGTGTCACCGCCAAGACCGAAGTCTAAGTCACTGCACTCAAGTGATCCGCAATGCTTGGATCCCTGGGCGCTTTAGCGGCACGACATTGGGGTTTCTCGAACTCGGTCCGAGATTCGAGTTCTGTACCTAGCCATCTGCGACTCTTCTCCCTGCTCGCTTGTCTGAAACATATGTTCTCATTAAAGTTTCTCTCCATTCCTGTTATTGAGTCTAACTACAATATCGCCATGATCGCAAGTCTATGCATCATCGTTGACACGGTGGACAAGGACAAACTGGGAAGAAATTTCAGGGAGACCTCCGTTCTAGATTCCTTGCTTCCTCTTCGAAAGGCGCAACTGTAGATTATTTCTGCTTCTGCTATTGGGAATTGAGCCTCATACCTTAGACAGCTCCGTCACAACGAGCGAGACGAGCCAGGCCTTACCTCGTACGCGAGAGCATCCGACGCGCAGGCCCCTGAATTCAATTTGAGAGGAAGGCATACAATCGAATGCATTGGGCAGCAAAAACAAAAAAAGGTTAGCTCCGGCAAAATCAAGTACGTGACAATATCGCCGTGGGTGTCAGCAGCCATGTTCTACACCTCGACCATATCATACAGGCTAGAAGCTGGCAGTCAGCGTCGGTTCGGCAGCCGAGTCAGCGCCGAGTCTTTACCCGCCATGCCCTGATGCTGACGGCAACTACGAGAATAGCACGCCAAACATAGATGGATATTAATACTAGCAGTCCTACCGGCTCGATTCCGAAGAGCGTGGATCCCGCCATCAGCAGCCGAGCTGCACGAACGGCTCAAGGGGACGCAACTGGAATCCGGCAGGTTAGGCCCCAGTAGTTGGGATGGGGGAGATGCGGTGTCACTGTGATGCGGGAGGCAAATGTTCGAGAATGAGGCCCAACTGCCGAGACCAGCTGGCAATCTATATGTGGTGGGCGCCAGCCAAGGATCTGGATAAAGTTATGGGCCTCGTCATGCGCAGCGCCAACGATCCCAGCGTCTGGTTCGGATCTGGGTGGCTTTAGCCGGCGTCTAAAACACGCCCATCTCGCCGGACAACCCGATTCGCCGGCATTCGTCTTCGCAGCCGTCGTCCTCTTAGAAACGGA
>FTCU01003578.1_pt1 | contig 19429 bp, 28 predicted proteins | sample 1639521 | NCBI WGS metagenome assembly FTCU01 (sample SAMEA3914864, study PRJEB12502) | metagenome | biome: forest; material: soil | place: USA | collected 2012-03-12 | depth 0.3 m
GGCCCCATTTCTCTCCCGCGCCCGAGTGTGTCGAGTGTGTGGGGAAGCAAAAAGGTAAAATCCAAAAAAAGAACGGGGAGGCTCGGGAAGGGGGCGGTGCAACACCGCGATCTTGGTCTTGGGGACCACTGGGAACTGCCACATGCACCGATGGGCAGCGGCACGTCACGGTCGCAGTTCGCAGTCGCAGTCGCAGTCGCATTGGGTGGAGGGGTTCAAAAGTGTCTCTCCTGTCTGAGATGCGCTAAGTACAGAGGATGACATTCCAGGCTATGTCACTCCGCACATCGTATCGCCGCTGGCGGCGGCGGGACGGGATTGCAGATCTTCGTCGACACCCCATGCCTGCCCGCGCTGGGACGTGGATGTCCCGGCAGCTCGTCTGCTGGGCAGGGCCCTGCAACATGGTGCGACGAGCCGACGACGACCACAGCATCGCGGACTTGGTACGGAACGGCGGGGTCTTCGTCCGCCGCCGGTTGATCCATCGCTTTGGGTTTGCGATGGTGCTCCCTCAAAATTCCTTTTTGTGCGCACCGGCGCTGGTTGCGGGCGAGTCATGCAGGCAGGCAGCTGCGAAAAATAACTGCTGTCGCACATTTCTCGCGTCTGGTCGCCGATTTGTGCGCTGGTGGTATCCCCGAGGTGCCGAGAACCGACGTCGTGTGCAGTCTGTCGGCTGCAAAGTCATTGGGCGGGGGAACGAGGGGAGTCGGACAGCAAGCCGTCTGCGGTGCGCACTAGGACGCTGTCGATGCTACAGTAGCACGCGGTGGAACGTCAGGTCGACGACGACCTCGAACCTCGCTGTGCTCAAATCTCTTCGCGGTGGGCCCGTTTCTCGGCCAACCTGGTCAGTCCCAAACAAGCCCTTTGAAGTCGTTCGAAAGTCATGATGCTCGCTGAAGCCAGGGCTATCAATGCCAAGCTTCGGCGCCACCTCGCCTAGTAAGCCACCACCTGTTCCCAAGCGACCGGTTCCGCGGCGGGCTCGTTAAATACCCCCAACTTTTGAGGCGATTTGGTGGTGTAGTCAGCACCGACGGATGTAACGAGGGTGATAACACAGGTCAACCGCCCAATCCCTCATACCAACATCCTACGCATTTACAATTCGCAGTTCGTCGGCCAGTCTTGCTGCCCTCCGGCTTGCGTGCCCGAAATGCAGGGCGTGAGGGCGGGACCGACGCCACGAAAGAAGGCCGCACGATGGGTCAGCCCTACGAAGACGTCCCGGCCGCGTGGTTCTGTGTGGGCCGTCCGCCGTTCTGCTCCCGTTTCATTCCCAACGCTGAAGTCAGGCGCTCAGCCTCACTGCCCACCAGCCGCGACTGCTGTATCCTATACTTGGGTCCTGGTTCCTGCTTCGGCTAGACATGGTCTCCTGTCGACGGCTCCGCCACCCCCGCCGGCATTGATGATGGTTCTTGGCTCGGGCCATCGCGTGGGATGGATGGATGCCAGTCCACCAGCCCCTGAACGGGCAACGGCGCCAGATGCTTCCAATGGGGTCCCAGATCCCACCGCGGCGTGTCTCTGGTCAGAGCGCATCGCTCGGCAAATGCCTCGCTGCGACGGCCTGTCGACGGGATGTCCCCCCGTACCGTCCTGTGTTTTATGCGCGTGGGCGCGCGGGACCTGATTGGCCGCGCATCGCAACCGCGACATGCGAGGAAAAGGGGCGTGGATCGTTCTCTGCTCGAGTGGACCGCCGGTCGACCACGAAGAAGAAAGAGACGAAGCGCAGAGGGAAATTAACAATGCAGAGCTCGTCGGCAAAGGGACCATGTGCGAGGTAATAAGTCCCTCAGGCGTGGTTTGTGGTTTGTGCGCAACGGGAAGCGACCCGAAGCCAAACTGTGCCGCAAACAAAGTTGCCCAACCACGGGAAACGTTCCATCGAAGCCAGGGCCACAGAGCGCCAGAGGGGCGTGATGTGACGAGCGCGAGGCGGGTCCGGGGCGAGCAGGCGTCGGTGTCTTCTCCGAAGGCCAAGAGCAAGATGGGACAAAATTAGCCGCGCCGTCCGCTTCACCTCGCTGTATTCCGAGTTGAACTCCGACCAGAGACGGGTTGCGACGTGGCCATGAATTGAATGCACCTGTCATCTACGTGAGGCACACTTGGACGGTCTGGAGGTGTGGCAGGCTCATAGGGCTGAGCTTGTTCGTCTGCGCCCCGGATCGCGAACCGGCTGCGCCACTCTTTCGTCGGGCATTTTCCCCCAATAATTCCCTCACCATCCCTCGACGCCATGGTTCGTGGGTGGATCGAGGTGGATGGAAAGCCTCGAGTTTGGGCTGGTGCAGCTGTGCCTCAGGCCGACATCCAGGGGTCTCGTCCGCTTTAGGCAATCATTGCGACCACGGCCGGAAAGGGAACAGCGCAACCAGAAACTCGAGTGCCGCCCCTGCCTGCCCCTCTTGACGCAGGGTCCGACCATGATCAAGGCATCCCGGCTTCATTGCGACTCATGTCGACTCATGTGTCCTCGCAGGGAGGAAGCGCCTTGTCCTTTCATTTTGCATTCTGCTATGTACCTTGGGCGCCACCAAAAAGGGGCATCATTGACTCGATGAGAGACACTCTCGACATGGACATGTGGGCCGTGCACGCATGCACGTTCCAGGCAGAGGCCGCCAAGACGGGCGCTCCGAATCAGAGCCAGTGCCGATCCCTTGGCGGAGATCTTTCCCAACCGCTGGGTCCACGCTAGCGCAGGCCCTGCCTGCCCGGAAGCCGATCTCGGTTGTTGATGTGTTGATCGGCCCCCAAAACAGCGCCTGCCTCAACGGGGTTGGGCCAACCGTGCCAACCCACTCCACGCACTTCGAGAACATTTCTAATCACGGCGCCGCGGTGGCGTCAACGAAGGAGTTAGCAGCCTGTCCGGCCGTTGGAAAAGACAGGCGATTAGCTCTCGAGTCCCGCCGGCGAGGCATTGACCGTGCTGCGTCAGGTCCTGCACAAGAAAGGGGAAGGGAGTGAGTGGATATGATGACCGCCCGTCCCGGGCCACCCAAGGACCTCCCGCACGGCGTCGCACTCGAGACGGGTTCTGCCGACAGTCTCAACCCGCAACCAGGCCAGGACATCCAGGACATCCAGGCTCCCAGGCCAGGCCTCGGTGAGGGGTGGGAAAAACAAACTCACGAGACAGCGGGAGTTTCTGGTTGTTTGGATGAGATTGGCCGCTCCACCCGCGTTGACGTGGGAGAGCAGAAGCCAATCCTTGCTCTACCCTCCAGGCCGCTTGCGGCTCTCGGAGTTGATTTCGCGTTGCAAATCCTACGCTCCACCAGCCAGAGGGGAACGCGCTCCACCACGAACCGAACCGCGGCAAGGACCCGTGTCTCAACCAGGCTCCCCAGGCCACAGTCACAGCGCCACGGAAGTTGCCGGGCCTGCTGTGCCACAGAAGCTCAATGCTCCCGGAACCTCAGGTGAATCAAGGTGCCGAACGAGGAAATCCTAAACGAGAGCGACCGGGGTCGCAGCCTGGGCTAGCCCGATGCAGCTTAACCTTGTCTCGACCGGCGAGCATCCTGACCAATCAAGACTCTCAGACAAGGCTTCACGCTCAACCCTTCCGCCCAGCAGACGGGAAAGCCTTGCCCATGGCAAATGCAAACCCTCCACGACTTCGGACGAACAACGAAAAACGAAGGATTTGGGGGGACACCAGCAAGCGAGGTGTACACAGTATGCCGGCCGCGAGTCTGATTCATCTCGCCGCGGCCCGTGAGGCAGGCCGGTACTCTCCAGTCCTCGGGCAACGGAATGGAGATGGAGATAGGGCAACGTTATCCGTCGTACCCAGGCAGCGTTATCCCATCCCATCATGTCACGTTACTCTCTAGTGTTAGATACCATCGTCTCCATCGTGCGGCATTCTGGAGTGGAGGCTCGGTTGGTTCCGTTGACAAGACAGAACAACGACATCATACCAAGAGCATCGAATAATTACACTCCGAGATACGGATACTTCCGAACGGAATCCAATCCCTGGCCGCACAAACAACAAACAAGGCCAGAAGCCAGCGCCAATGTTTCCCCTGCCCTCAAGTCATGTGAGTTAGTGGTTGTGGGGGAGCTCCCCTCCGCCCTGCCCAGCCCAGCTGTGCCACATGGGCGCTTGCATGGGTTCTCTCCACGGACACGATCCGCGAGTCGCAGGGTTGAGGCGGTGACAACGGCTGTGACTCTGGGCCTAAATTTGGCAGAACGCAAGGGTCCGTCAATCAATTCGCATTGCCGTTGTGACACCACAGGCGACCGTCCCGTCGGTCGGTCGCTTTGAATTGCCCCCCTTCCTCGACGCGAGCAACGGCACATTGCACAATTATCTGATATCACCTGAACCCCCTCGACATCGGACGACATTTGTTGATAGCGGTGCTCGATGCGGAAATATTGGCGTTGCACCCCAGGTGGCGACTTGTGGCGCCCTCCCTGCACCGATCCCTGGGCGACCCGCCAGGCCAGTCTCCAAAACAGAAATGAGGTGTGCGTCGCAAGCCTGACGGGTCGCGCTTGGGCCCGGAACCACGGGTTTCCGGGGCTTGCCTCGTTCACGCAGCCTATCAGCACGTGGGATGGGCGCATCAGGCGCGAGAAGCATTTGCTTTGCCCACATCGTCTTCCCCGCGCTGCCGCAAGCGTGGATGTAACGGTACTCCGTCCTTGGCAGAGAATAGTTTGATCTCGAGCGCGCGCCAACGGTCGAGGCCCGGACCTGGCGGCGACGACGGCGGCGGCGGCGACGGTCTGAGAGCAGCCAACTAACGGAGGAAAATCCCCTCCCGTGCACCGGCGATGCGCCGTCCGCTTCTTGTTCAGGGTTCCAGCCTGATGGCAAGCGTTGGCTATTGGGAATGGCGAACAAGTTGCGATTGGGCGGCACGATCCGCAACGCCAAGCCATCTCGAGCGCTCAAAGCCGCATCACACCGTGAACGAGGCATTGGCTGCCACCTCATCAACCCCCCTCTCGCGGTAGCTTCGGCGCCCCCCGCAAGATTAAGCTTCTTGGGGACCGGTGGCCGGCCCAAGTCCCGGGGAGTTCCCAGACTGCTCAATCACAGACTCACACAGTCGGCGGCTCGAATATTGTGCGGTCCAGACCGACCACGTTTTCGCGCTCAGATGGGGGAAAGAGGTGAGGGGGCGGTTGAGCCGACTTGTCTCGCTTGTCCCGCGGGCTCCACGACTCCCCATTCGGTCGGCGTGCCTCTGGCCCTCTCTGGCCCTCTCAGGCTCTCTGATGCGGGGGGTTGTGATGGCACTTTGGCCGAGGGGTTGACACTCGCTCGAGACTCGTCACATTTCTATTCCCAGTGCTCCAGAGCTGTGGTAACGAGAGCACGAACCCACCAGGGTTTTGCCGCTGGGCACTGGCCGTCTCGCAGTTCATCTCATCCCGAGGGGAATCCCGTCCCGCGACTCGTGCAATCAATCTGATATGATTTTTTCCCGTCGCTTGCGCGCAGCAAACAACCTTCAACCCTGCGCGGTCGGCTCGGGTCTGCTGCTGTGGTGGGGGTGAGGAGGGTTGTGGTGTGGGGTTTGCATAAGCCAATTAATTTGGACAGCAAAGCAGAGACTTGGGGGACTTGGGGACTTTGCGGCAAGGGCTGGCTCCTCCCAGGTTGCTGTGGCTCGGCAAGGCACGCTCGTCTGATCGCCGTCTCCAGGTACACAGTACGGTGCCACAGTACATCCAGAAACATCGCCATCGCAAGACCTGGACAATCCCCTGCATCCATCGCTGATCTGGCTGATCACGCTCGCTTGTTTCTGCTCTGACGAGATGAGGGTCGCATCAATCCCACATGGCTGACCCGAGGATCGGAAATCGCGCCTTGCGGCGCCACTGGACCCTCCGGGGGTTTGGGAGCTGTCCGGAAGAGGCAGGTCGTAAACCTCGCAGCCAGCCTTGCAAGGGCCCGGGTTTGGGGCCGTCCCAGCAGCGTGGTTCGGGATCGACCCCAGTGCCGCCCGGCGCCATGGGCCATGGGCCGCGAAACTCTTTTTCCAGCCATCATGCACCCGAGGCGAGGCCATCCGTTGTGGGCGGCGGGCGACGCACGCCACTTTCCATCAGCTGGTTTTGGGGGAGGGGGCATGGGCTGCATGGCAAGGGGCCGGAACTCGATACTGCGACGTTGATGAGCACAGAGCCATCCAGGCCCTTCCCTTCGCAGGCGCCGCCTCTGCCAATTGATTCCGGATACCGACATGCGTGAGCGGTCTACATTGTCTTCTGCACATACATAGTAGTATTGACGGCAAGGGAAATTGCCTGATCGGACAAGGGAAACCAGCAGCTGCTGGCAGCCAGGCAAGGCAACCTGTATGCACTCCAAATTCTTGGCCGTGGCAACGCTGGTTGCAAGCGATGCAACAGGAGAGACACTTCATCACCCGCTGCAACCTTCACGGCCCATGGGTCTGGGTCGCGGACATGCTGTGATGGAACCTGCAGCAAGCCAGCTCCGCTCCCACCCGGCAGCAAGCCAGCCGTCCAGCCATTGCAGCCAACAAGCAAGCCAGCAAGCCAGCCAGCAAGCCAGCCAGCAAGCCAGCCAGCAAGCCAGCCAGCAGGCGTGCCAGCAGGCCGGTTGGCGGCTTCTGCATGTCAACAAGAAACCAGGTCGTCGACAGGAGGCGCGGCGATCCCTAGCGGCCGGTGGTCCCAAGGATCTGGAACACCCGGCCTGCTCGGGCTCCCAAGCCACCAGGGACTTGGCTTGGGAACCCGGGGTCCATCCCACCCGACAGCCTGGGTGGGCGTGGGCTGGCTGATTGCAGCGTGGTGTTGCGCTTTGCTTTCCTCAGCAGTCGGTGAGCGAAAACCCCATCTCCCATCCCGTGCTGCTGGGCCCGGCTCCAATATTGCTGTGTGAAGCGAACTCTCCCCCCCCCCTCCGTCGTTTGGCATCTGGCTCGCTACCGCTCCCAGCGCGGCCCCTGGTCAGGGTCACAGGGTGACATCAACATCCACTGCGCGCAGGATGGCTCGAGCAAAAAGCATGGGCGATGATTCGAGTGAATTCCCTCCTCTTCCCTGACTCGACTCGTCTCCCTTGCAAAAAGTCTCCTCTCCACGCTAACGTCAACGTGAACTGGACGTTGCTGGCGTTAGCGGCGACGACATGGTCCTCGTGCGCAAAGCCCTCCCTCGCACTCCCTGTCCTGCCACATGGGACAAGTACCGGGGAGACCATGGCCCCCCCAGTTCGTTCTCTCTTGACCCCCGCCGCTCGCAGCGGTGACCTGGGAACTTGTCCGGACGACGACCCCTCCCTCCCCTGCCCCCGGGGCCAGGCCAGACCAGGCCTCGCCCTCCTCCGCGGGACCGCCTTCCCATGCACCCCTCGCCAGAAACAAACCATTCGAGCAAGGCCGGGGAGAAAATCCCGACGGACTGGGCCCGGCAACGCCTGCTGCGGGCGGGGAGCGCAAACCGGTGAGCGCCTCCTTCCAGGCCCGGTCGACTGAACGAGGAATGCAAGTGCAAAAATGTAACCCCCACCCCCTCCTTCCCCCGCAAGCGGCGCCGTGCGGCGGTCGGTTCTCGACGCGCCCATTTCGCATGCGAGTGGGAGAAGTGGGTTTCTCCTCCCTCTTCCATGTGTCACTCGCCCAAACAAGCAACACGGTCAACAACAGGAGCGAGGGGGGGCAGGGCAGGGCAGAGGAAAAATGCAAGAGAGAAACGGGACAGCGACAGCAGTGAGGCGCGCGGCAAGTCCCGTCCGTCGCGGGGCCCCTGCCCGTGCATCCTCTCATTTCTGAGGCCGAAACTCCCCGACCAGTCACTGCTCGTGTCGTGCCCGGGGAACGTCGGCATCCGAGATGAATGCTGCAGGATGGTCGCCGACCACTTTAAATGTATCGAGGGCTCTTTTTGCTCGTCAACGTCATTTTCTGCGCTGTGCGGTGGTGTTACGTCTTTTTGGTTGTTTTTTTCTCTCGTCTCGTCTTGGCTCTCTGCGCGGGGGGTTGTTGACAATCAACCGAACCGATGAGAGAGCCGGGGAGGAGACGGATGGGGGATCCAAACTCGTTTCTCCCTTGGGGCCGTCCATTTTGTTGTGACTGACATGGCTTGACACATGGAAAACATCCATGGATGTCTTTCCTACCTATGTATTGGCCCAAAAACAGAACATTGCATTCCAACGAGAAACAGAGCCATAAACACGGAGCCGGGGCCCCGGGGGAGGCCTTCATCACGATGGCTTCATCTGGCCTCTCAAGGACGGAGTGCCTGCCGGAAATTCCGCCCGGTGATGAAAAGCCTTTTGCAAAGTCCCTCTTCAATGTGTCGGGCCTCTTGCCGGAAGCCGGCCGAGCCTCTCGGGCCCGAGACGGCCAGTCATAGCGGCGCCACCCCCTAAATCCTGCGGCGCCATCCGGGACGCGCTCCTGATAGGCGCCTGACTGGGCCGTCTGCGCTGCCAAAAAGCTCGCCCCAGCGCGCTATCAGCTGCAGGCTGTTTAGGTGGAATCTTTGGCACGGCGGTTGTTGAATGGTAGGGTTTGGAGCTAAGGGTCATGTTATCTGCTTGGTAAGAAAGGCTCTGTGTGCTCTTGACCGAAGCCAAAAGCAGTCAGGGACATTTGTCGGCGGGAGACCGACCTTGACCCTGAGGAGGCTTTAAGTCCGGGGCAAGATCGTATCTTTGACGAATCCCGTTCGCATTCACACATGGCGTGCGGCTCTGTATTGAATCGCTTCGAAATCCCGCGCCCAAGACCATCCCGATAGACCTTAGCCTCCTCGGCTGGTGGGATGAGGAGTAAAAGTCTCTGACGGGACGTGAATGTCCTGCCGCGACGAAGGATGAGCATGGTGAGGGAGTTTCTCATTGCGTGGCACAAGCCATCGCCCGGCCTCACTCTCTGATGTTTCCTTCCAAGGGGGGGAAGTGATATCCATGATGTTTGTGATGTCCCATCATCCTGTCCACCTACGCCGGGATGACGACGACAACTATGACAGCGTGTCTTGTTCCTTTCTCGCCTGCCCATATGTGTCTAGAGGTCCAAGTTGTCTCTTCCCGGGGCATCTCTCAAGAGATATCGTATTATATTCGAAGACACTTGTGATGTTGGCCTTCTCTTCACTTCATATAGTTCTCTTTCGGGTTTCTCAGAGAGGAACACTTTGCATAGAAACCCTCTGCACAGTTCCTTCATTTGAACTTATTGTTGGTTCAACATACTCCTTAGTCATTGAACATTCATAAACTCTTCTCGTCAACGAAGCCCAAGACAAAGATGTCGACGCACGTCAGGATCACACACTGGGCAGCGGATCGTCCGTATAGATGTCAATTCACATGCTGTTACTCTACTCGAACATGTCTCAATCAAGCCCCGAACGCCATTCGCCGCCTAGACTTAAACAAGCCAACCATCCTGTGAAACACCAACCAATGTGAGAACGCCAGAAGAGAGTTAAAAGCACACCGAGATTGACTCAGTTGGCCTCAAACTCCTTCTGTTGGTAGACGCAAGACACCATGGCGTGGTCACGCTCGTACGGCTCTGTCGGGGGTGTTAGCACACGACTCTATGAACAGAACGGCATGCTGCAAACTTACCCAGAGTAAGCTGCTCCTTGGGGAAGAACTTGTCTTCACGGAGCTTCTGGACCTCACTGGCAAACACCTGCTCGGGGGGAGCAGTGCTGTCAATGCAGCTAGCTTTAATGGAGATGAGAAGACCGCCACCCTGCTTCAGGAACAGCTTCGCGTTGATACCGACGATTCTGGCCTGGTCGGGCTGGGCAACATCGGCGAAAATGACATCGACCATCGGGAGAAGCATGCGGTAGGCCATCGGCTTGCGAGCGTCCTCAACGATACTGTTGCATGTTAGTCAAGCTGATACCTTCGAGGCATCTTGTTAATGTGCTTACGGGATAACGTTGGTGCGGCGGGTCTGTCACGCAGTTAGAATCATGTTGACTCTCAAGATCACAGTCAGGGATATACTTACAGCCATGTTGATAAGATCTCTGCCGGAGCGGTGCGAGAACTCAACGGCCTACACGCAGTTTGTTGTTAAAACCCGAACAGGCAGACTTGCGGCGACAAAGAGGGCAACATACGTAGACGGAACCAGTTGGCCCAACAATATCGGCAACGTGGGACACCGAGGTACCGGAAGCAGCACCGAGGTAGAGCACCTTGGAGCCGGGCTTCATGTAGATCGTCTCCAGACCACCAAGGATACCGGCGGCAAGCTTACTCCGGCTGGTTTATGTTGTCAGTACATAGGACATCGGACGGAGGGGCAGTTCGACTGACAAAGGATTCCAAATCTGCAAAACACAAGGTTAGCCCACGTTCCAACGGCGATCCATGAGTGCTCGCAAGCTCCCAGTGCTGAGTGTGGCAGTACTTACGCGATACTCGGTCTTCGTGGTCGCACCATCTTCACCCTTGTTGGCGTTCTCAACAGAGATTCTCTTCTCGCCGTAAACGGACTCGCCGGGAACCAGGTTGGTAGTGGCGAGCAGATCCTCCTTTCCACCACGGGCGACGAAGACACCCTTGTGACGATGAGGTTCGACGATAACCTTCTTACCGCCGGCAGCGCCGCCGAAACCGCCCCTGCCACCGCCGCGGGGACCACCACGTCCACTGAGTACACCGGTTAGCACAAGGACGTTCCGGAAGAACGTGGAAGGGAAGAACATACCCACGACCACCGCGACCGGGAGGACCACCGCGTCCACGGCCACCACCACCGCCACGGCCACCGAAGCCTGCAGAAAACTCAGTCAGCGACAACGTCTTGCTTGATAGGGCGGGGCGAAGAGCGTGCGTGGGGTGGAGGGAGTTGCGCGAGTCCACAACGAAGCCGGCATCCCCAATCTTCCACACAGCACGCGCAACAAGGCTTCCGGAAGAATACAAAGCTGGATTATCGCGACTTACCAGCACCACCACGGCCGCCGCCACGACCGCCGCCGCGACCACCACCACGATCACCGCCACCGCGGAAGCCGCCGCCTCCCCGACCACCACCACCTCTGCCGCCACGGTCGAAGCCCATTGTAAGTGATTGGTAGGTTCGAAAGGATAGACTCGAGTTGAGACCGATTGTGCTCGGCGATAAAGGATGAGTTGTTGTGTGCAGACTGCCGTTCAAGACACAATGGGTGCGAATGCGCGGCCGTGTCGAAGTCTTCACGAAGCTCGATGGAGCTGGATGCAAAATTTCCTGGACTTCAGAAAAAAAAAGCGGGGACACGCATGGCTGGGCCTTTTCAGGCGGGGCTTTCTCCGTCGTTTTGAGTGGTCAGATGCTGCATGGTGTGGGGTCTGTTTTGCGCTTTATTGCAGCGCCGCGGACTGTCAGCCTGGTCGCGTTACTGGTCTTAGCAGCCCACCCCTGCGACCAGCTGCAGCAAGGCTGTCCGGCACTGCTGCCTGAGGCTGCAATCCTCTCCGCACAAGCCAATCAACCGCAGCCCACAGAGCCCTAATCGCGAAAATCGCATCTGGCGCCAAAATTTGGAACAACCATCATTCCTTGAACTCCAAACTCGGTCGATCCGCCCACACGTCGACAAACAGTCAAGATGGTCAGTAGCCCTTACGAACCCGAAATATTCACGATGAACCGAAATACAATTCCCCGGGGAATCTTTGCCGCTCGATTTGCGAGGGTTGGAGGGGAAATGGGCGACCGACATGGGAAACGATGAAGAGCTATCCGGGGCCCAGGCTGACCCGAGTTTTTGGCGATGTATAGGTTCGGTACTCTGCGACTGAGATTGCCCCGGCGAAGTCGGCTCGCTCCCGCGGGTCGTACCTCCGTGTGTCGTTCAAGAACACCCGCGAGACCGCCCAGGCGATCAACGGCTGGAAGCTCCAGCGCGCCCAGACCTTCCTCGAGAACGTTCTTGAGAAGAAGGAGGCCGTCCCCATGAGGCGCTACTGCGGCTCGATCGGCCGGACCGCCCAAGGTACGACTTGAGAAAACACATGTGGTGCGGGGAGATGGAACAGGGAACACAAGGCTGTGGAGGGACCTGCAACCGGGGGGAACATGCGGAGGGCCGAGATGATATTGAGGATTGGCGCTGACGTTCTGGAAAACAGGCAAGCAGTTCGGTGTCACCCGCGCCCGCTGGCCCGTCAAGTCCGCCGAGTTCCTCCTCGGTCTCCTCAAGAACGCCGAGGCCAACGCCGATGCTAAGGGCCTCGACACTGGCAACCTGGTCGTCAAGCACATCCAGGTCAACCAGGCCCCCAAGCAGCGCCGCCGCACATACCGCGCTCACGGCCGCGTACGTTTCCCGAATTCCCAGGATGCCTTGGGCGGAGCACGGCGAAGCTAACGTGGCGCAGATCAACCCGTACATGTCCAACCCCTGCCACATCGAGCTCATCCTCACCGAGGCCGAGGAGGCCATCCAGAAGTCGGAGGCCGTTGTTCGCGAGGACGCCCACCTTAGCTCGAGGCAGCGCGGCGCCCGCGTCCGCCAGGCTATCACCGCTGCTTAAGTGGGAGGTTGCTGGGTGGAGTAGGGACACGGGGGGATCTTTTTGACTGGGCTTGACTTTCTTCCGGATCGGTGTACGCGAGCATGGCATTTTTTCGGGTCAAGGCTACGATTCCACAAAAAAGGAGTCGGTCACGAACACTCAATAAAGAAGCATTGAGGACCATGAGGGTGCACACGGAGCCGGATGGGATACATGGGCGCTAAACCGAATATCACTGCTTTGACTCGACTGCCGCCGCGATGCACCGCTCGATGATAGAGGAAGAGACGTCAATTCGGTCAACCCACCTCGTTTGTGCTACTGCTGGTGAACTAGTTTTATGTTCCGGGCCAAGGCAGTATGAGCGTATTGCCGGCCGGTGACCCAGACGGGCTTAAATTGGCCCAACTAATGGAGGGAGAACCCACAGTAACAAAGTCGATCATGAGATCACCTTCATCTATGACCCTTTGAACCATTGCAGTCCACCGTGACCATTGCAGTCCACCGTGACCATTGCAGTCCACCGTGACCATTGCAGTCCACCGTGACCATTGCAGTCCACCGTGAGGTTCCTTTGAATTCATAATGGGGATAAGGTAAAAATACGCCTTGCTCAGCGCCCATCGCTATGCATATTCGGTTCTAACACACCATCACAAAACCCTCCCGCCCAAGTCCTTACCCCTCCATCTCGGCGTCCTCACCCCCACCACCACCGCCCTTCTTCCGCTCCGCGCTCCTCTTCGCCTTCTTCTGCCTCCCCTGCTCGACCCACGCCTCGTACGCGCCGTCTCCGGCCTCCACCTTGGCCGCAACAACCCCCTTGAGCACCTCGCTCGCGAACCCGACAAAGTTGTGCCGCCGCAGCGCGTTCTCAAACTGCCAGTCGCGCCGCTTGCGCTCCTCGCGCGCCAGCAGCTCCGCGTCGCCGATCTCGCCGGCGCGCAGCCGCAGGTCGCGCACCATGGCCAGCAGGTTGAAGCGGATCTCGGCGGCGTCGTAGCGCGCGACGCGCCGCTGCAGCACCTCCATGACGCGCGCGGGGAACTCGTCGCGCGCGCAGGCGCCGTGGCTGATGGGCGCCGGCTGCAGGCCGTCGAGCTCGTAGAGCGTGCCGTCGACGGGCGTGTAGGCGATGAAGTGGAAGGCGTCGTTTCCGTCGTCCTGGTCCGGGTGGCGCTGCGTCTCGTCGACGAAGGGGGACGACTTGGCGAAGCTGTTGTGCACGTCGCGGATCAGCTCGCTGTTGGAGAGGGCCTCGCCGCGGTACTCCGGGGGGAGGGCCATGGTGAACTCGCGGAAGTCGGTCAGGGCGGGGCCGATGTCGATGACGTCGTCCGGAGACGCGGGGCGGCTGTCCGGGGTCTTGTTGAGGAGCACGCTGAGCAGGGCCTGGGTGCCGCAGGCGTTCTGGATGGTCTGCGCGGCGAAGAAGAGGCGCTCCGAGGCATCTTCGTCGAAGGTGCCGTCGAGGGGCTTGTCGCCGGTGCGGTAGGGGGTGTCGGTGGGGTACTTGAAGAGGAAGATGACGCCATAGATGGGGTAGAGCTCGGCGAGGGAGTCGGGGTCGAGGGAGAGGAGCTCCTCGAATTGGACGTCTTTTACGCCGAGGTTGTCGAGGAGGAAGGTGAATACGCCCTGAGGTTTGACTGGTCAGCGACTCGGTTCGCTGTTTGGTTTGCCATTGCCTCGCGCATAGTCACCCGTCGGGGTAGGCCTGCGGTGAAGTGGTGTTGGAGGAGCGACGTACCGCATCGGACTCGACTGTGATTCGTTGATGAGCTGCTGAGCTTGTTGGAAACACCCTGGACGCGATCGAAACCTACTGGTATTCCACCCCCCACTCATCTTGGTCACTCCGACCGCGCTACGGTCCGTCGCCGGAAGCTGCTGTTGCCGTGGTTGGGCACGTAGGAGGGACTCAAGTAAAGCCGCAAATCAGAAATTGGGACTTCGAAAGGTCGTCGAGGATAAGTTGCTGCGGGCGGGTTGGTCTCTCTTCAGTTAAGATGGCCTCGCATAAAGCAGCCCTTGGATGCCAGAATATTCATCAACTGGGAGGCCGTGTAACCCTGGGCGATGATGCAAGGCCCGGCAGCCTGCATGGGCGATAAGATAAGTCGATGCCACCACGTGATCGACACACACAGAACCCTGGGCTACCTACTGACGAGCCTGGCTCGAGGCTGGGTGCTTCCCTCCTGACACACCAGTGCAGACTGCAGAGTGGATGTCCAGAATCAACGACTGTCTGGCGAGGCATCAGAGGTCCGTTACAACAAGCAACAGGGAAAGGATAAGAAAAGGAGAAGCGATGTTTCAAGCCACCGAGGACAAGGGGCCACGGTTCAACATGATATGCTTCTTTATTTTCATGTCTTAAGCTCAATCTACACAACCCTTCGGCTTTCCTGTGTTCTATCGAGCTTGACGAGAAGGCCCTTGGGCGACATCACACGTTGACTCTGGATATGACCAACAAATCAGCTATCCTCTACACGGACTAGGACCGGCCGTCGAGACGGAGGTGTCGGATGGCCCTCGGCTCGCAGAGTGGCGGAGAGATAGATGCTCAGCGATCCCGCCCTCTCCTTGAACAGGCCAGCCCCCTCGACAAGATGATTGACCCAGGAGCGTGCCCATCACTGTTGTAAACCTGCCAGCTCGGCTTAGCGGGCTCCAGGCCTGCTGCTTCTCACGCTACCCGCGAGCTGCAGAAGAGCAGAGAAACACAGAATGAGGGTAGGGGCAGCTGTGGTTCCGTTGTTAACCAGTCGGGAATCACACATTGGAACCAACCGCACCCACCCCTGGTCAGAAGTCACACATTGCAACCAACAAGCCACGAGGGAGCAGATTGCTCAGGTGAGTCATCCTTCAGTCTACAAACACAGCTACTTCAGTAAAATCGGGCCAGTAGCAGCAATTGCGTCGCAACCCCGAGCGAAGTTGTATCCTCTATCCTGCCAAAAACACCGTCCCCTATTTTTCTATCAACAACTGCTCTTAGACGCTGACACAGCATGGCTTTCGACACTCGCAAGCAGCCGCCCTGGACCCCTCCACAAGCCCGAGCTGACGCCCAGCTGCCCCGGCTGAAGATCTACAACAGCTTGACGAGGAGCAAGGATGACTTTGTCCCAGTCGATCCGGCGGGAAAGGTGGTGACGTGGTACGCCTGCGGCCCGACTGTCTACGAAGATGCCCATCTGGGTCACGCCAAGAACTACGTATCGACCGACATCATCCGGCGCATCATGAAGGACTACTTCGGTTTCCGTGTCAAGTTCGTGATGAATACAACCGACATCGACGACAAGATCATTCTCCAGGCCCGCCGGCAGCACCTGCTCGCGTCCTTCAAGCAGGAGCATGCCGCCGAGGGCGACTCGGTGAGCGACGCAGTCATGGCCAAGGCCGAAGCCGCATTCCGGCACTACATTAGCAAGAACCTTCCGTTGCTGCCCTCGGATACCAGCCCAGGGACTTTTTCTGAAGCAGTGGGCAAGGCATACAAGGACAAGGTCGGGCTTCCACCTCCGAGGGATGCTGTGACGGCACAGCAGGGCGAAGCTCTTGCGGTCGCCGACTTGCTGCTGAGAGCACACCTTGGAACGGCCCGGTCGGCTGCCGAAGCTCTGCAAGCCCCAGGAACGCTGCCTGAATTCTTCGCCAAGACAGATGATGTTTTGCTCCCATATCTTGATTCCTTGCATGGTGCCGAGATGGACTCCGACAATCACCAGATCTACCTGGAGCTGACCCGAAAATTCGAGCGCCGCTTCTTCGAGGACATGAATGCGCTCAACGTCCTCGCTCCCGACCAACTAACTCGTGTGACCGAGTACGTCCCTCAGATTGTCCGTTTCGTTGAGAAGATTGTGGTAAACGGTTTCGGATATGCCACCCCTGATGGCTCCGTCTACTTCGACATCGACTCGTTCGAGAAGGCCGGGCACAGCTACTCCCGTCTAGAACCGTGGAACAAGAACGACCGCACGCTCCAAGCCGATGGTGAAGGATCACTGTCCAAGGGAAAGTCAATGAAGCGGAGCGAGAACCACTTTGCGTTGTGGAAAGCCAGCAAGCCGGGCGAGCCGGCGTGGCCGAGTCCGTGGGGTCGTGGGCGGCCAGGATGGCATATCGAGTGCTCTGCAATGGCCTCGGAAGTGATTGGGAAGACCATCGACGTTCATTCAGGAGGCGTCGATCTTCGCTTCCCTCATCATGACAACGAACTTGCACAGTCGGAAGCGTACTGGTCGACTCCGGGCTGCCAGGTACAGTGGACAAACTACTTTGTTCACATGGGACAACTGAGGTGAGGCGTTTCAAATGCCGATTCCGTCGTGCAATGATGCTAATTGATGGCAGGATTCGGGGGTTGAAGATGAGCAAGAGCCTCAAAAACTATACGACTATCCGGGCTGTTCTCTCCCAGAACGACTGGAGTGCACGCTCACTCCGGATTTGCTTCCTCCTCATGCCTTGGCAGGATGGAATCGAGGTGACAGACGAGCTCATGAAAGCCGTGACCGGCTGGGAAGGCAAGCTCAACAACTTTTTCCTGAAGAGCCTGGACATTTGGAAGCATCCCCGCTCTGAGGCGACAGGGCAAGAACTTGGTAGCGCGGACCAACAATTGCTGGTCGCCTTGGACAAGGCGAAAACCGATGTCGACGCAGCGCTTTGCGATTCCTTCAACACTGCTGCCGTCATGAGAATCCTCTCTGATCTTGTTACCGAGTCGAACTCGGCAGAGGCCCTTTCCGACCAGACCGTCATCTCGCTCGCCCGGTGGGTGACACGCATCGTCGCCATATTCGGTCTGGATCCTGAAGGAGACCTCAGCAATACGGATCGTATCGGGTGGTGAGGCCTCGATATCCCCGCGCCAGCAAAGCCCTACGTCTACTCTGCATCGCAGCTGCGCGACAAGGTCCGGACTCTGGCCTGCTCCGGCTCGGTCGACCATGCGGCTATTGCAGAGCTCGCTGACGGAACCGCGACCGCGGCGTCCACACCAGTGGTCGAGTCCTCCCAGCCATACAACGAGGTGCTGCGGCAGTTCCGCGCCGACGTCAAGGCCCTCGCGGCTCGGCAAGCGTCGGCCAAAGACCTGCTTACCTTGTGCGATCAGCTCCGCGATGTACACCTCTGGAACCTCGGAATCTATCTCGAGGACCGCAACAGCCCTCACCCTGCTCTTGTACGGCCCCTTGATAAGTTATTGGTCGAGGCGCGCGCGGAGCAGGAATCTGCTGGCGCTGCCAAGGCCAAGGCCAAGCTGGGACAGGAGGCCAGGGAGGCCGAGGCAGAGAAGGAGCTGCGCGAGCGCGCCAAGGTTGACCCCCTTTTGATGTTCAAGACTTCGGGCGAGTACTCGGAATGGGACGAGAGCGGCATCCCGACCGTGGACGCGGCGGGGACCGTGGTGTCCAAGAATAAGCGCAAAAAGCTGATCAAGGAGTGGGAGAAGCAGAAGACGAGGCATGAGGAATGGCTGGCGACGCAGCGGGCAGCATAGAATGGGGTTGTCTATCTCCTTGACACATTTACAGGCTATAGACACGATGCTCGTCGAGATTGGCACCGAGGTTCTTAGCGGCTCTATCTTTGGAGCTGCCACAATGTTCTCTGAATGACCCATGCCCCTATTCTGGGGAAACCCACCGTCCTAGTCGACAACACGCAGCGAGGCAATCGGAGCTACCAACCATACATCCAAGCATGCCTAGAACACACGGCGAAAAGGCTCGGGCGACATGGCCCTAGGCAAGTCCTTAACATCGGCCGCGGGCTTGGCCGCGTACCGCTCGGCGGCCCCCATATCATCCCCCGAGTTCAGGGAGAGGGAGGTGTTGCGGTCCCGCCGGTGCCTCGCCCAGTGCATGAGCCGCAACACCATCCGCACGATCCACGGCTTCTCGCCGGGAGGCTTCCAAGTCCAGTATTGCTTCAGCTCGTAGTTCTCTGGGTGGATGGTGTCGCCTGAGAGCTTGACGACGACCCAGATTGAGCCGTTGATGACGGTGTAGGTGAAGAGGCCGCTGTGCAAGCTTTGTTAGCGGGTGAGAGGGAAAGACGGAAGGATGTGGCCAACTCACGCGAGAAGCCCGTAGGCGCAGCTGTAGCTGAATGGGATGAAGGCCAGGGTGACGAAGGACGGGATAGCATCGCCGATGTAAGCCCAGTTGATCCTGGTGACCTGGCGAATCATCATACAGCCAACCTGCCAGACACCATTGTCAGCGAACTGTGACCCGGCTTGGCCAAACCCCAAAGACTTACCAATATCAGCGTGCTGCCTGTCGCCCAAGGGGGAATAGACGCCAGCAGTGGAGAAAAGAACAGCGAAATCAAGAAACAAATCCCAGTCACAATAGCCGTCAAACCCGTGCGACCTCCCTCAGCAATACCAGCACTGCTCTCAATGAAAGCAGTAACAGGCGAAACACCAAACAGCGCGCCGATAGAGATACACAAGGCGTCGACGCAAAACGCGACGGTCGACCGCGGGAAGTCGGCCTCGTCCTTGCGCGCCCGGCTGCAGAAGCGAGCCATCGAGTACAGCGTGGCGGTGCAGTCGATGATGTCGACGTAGAGGAAGGTGAAGAGGGCGATGGCGAAGTGGGCGCCGTGGCCGCTCAGGTCCCACTCCTGCTGCGCCAGGGTGTGGCGGATCGGGTGGAAGCTGACGACCTTGGAGAAGTAGTCGAAGCGGCTGTTGCCGTCGGGGGTGTCGGGGAAGTAGGTGAGGGGAGTGTTTCTCCTGGGAGCAGGGTCAGTTGGGCTTCGAATGCTTAAAGGGCCGGTAGAAAGAACTCACGGCCATGACATGATAGAGACGAGAGCGATGCCAATAATGATGGCGCCTTTGACTTTGAAGGCCATGAGAAAGGTGGTGAGCAGGCCGCC
>FTCU01001376.1_pt1 | contig 19419 bp, 18 predicted proteins | sample 1639521 | NCBI WGS metagenome assembly FTCU01 (sample SAMEA3914864, study PRJEB12502) | metagenome | biome: forest; material: soil | place: USA | collected 2012-03-12 | depth 0.3 m
CCGCCTGTCCGCGGGTTCAGGGCCGGGTTGGTTTGTGGGGAGAAAGCAGGAAATCCACCGACGAAGGGAGGGGGAATTCGCGCTAACAAATAACCTTCACCCACCGAGTTTAGCGGAGTCACAGGGCCAGGGACGCCGGGACAGGGAAGAGCCTGGTTGGGAGACCCTTCTCGTTCCCACTCGTGAGTCCACTGTCTCGTTTTTTTGTGGCGCCACCTCGAAGCCCTCAAAGCTCGGGGGGCGACAAATTCTCGACACTCGTGCCTGGTTCTCGGTGCAAGAGTTCCAGGGTTGACCACGTCGAGTCTGAGTCAGGAGCAGCAACACAGCAGGCAGCAAGATAGGGGACTAAAAAGAATGCCACATGGTATTCAACATTGAAGCACATTACAGCTATCTACAGCTATCTCCATTGTTATCTCGCCTGCTCAAACCATCGCCGTCTCAGCGCACTCGCGAGCAAGACGCAGCAAAGATGGCGGAGGCGATGGATGAGAAAAAAAGGGGTATTGTCAGGGTTGGGGTTATGTGAGGAATTTGCGAATAGGGGAGAGGTGAGCTCCCTCGATCCTCCATGACTGCCGCTGCCCTTAGACCTCTCCGCTGTCGCGCTCGACATGAGCAGCCTTGGCGTTTTCCAGTGCCTTCTTGCTGAGCACGTCGCCACCAACCTCGGCGACGGCACCCTCCCCGATGCGCCTCGCCTCGGCGTCGATGAAGACCTGGGGCCGGCGGCGCTGGGTCAGCTCCGGCTTGTTGAAGACAATGGCGCCCGGGTTGCGAATAAAGATCTCATCCATGTCCTCGAGTGTGCGGCGCGACGTCTCCGGGTACAGGAAGAAGACCACGGGGAAGTAAGCCCAGCAGATGACGGCGAAGATGAGGTAGAAGCCCCACTTGAGGTTGTCAACGCCGACCTTGGTGAACTGCGTGACAATGAAGCCACCCATCCAGTTGGTCGCCGTGGCCGCCGCGGCACCACGTGTGCGCCAGCCGAGCGAGTTGACCTCAGAGTTATACACCCACGGCACCTTGGCGAACTGCAAATCTGGGTCAGTTTTGTCTTCTTTGGGTATTCGGGAGCGCTGTCTCGGGAGCCGTTTGACTCCCGAGACAGCCCAAAGGAGGAAACACATACGGAAGTACCATAGAACCAGTAGTACAGGAAAAACATGGCCGTCGTGACGTTGCCCATCAGTTTCTTGTCGGCGCCCTGGACCTGCATGGCGCGGAGGCACATGGAGGCAACGAGGTAGCAAGAGCCCATGGTAAGAGAACCGTAGAGCATCATCCTGTAAAAGCGGGTCTGTGTCAGCAAAGGAAGGAGCGATCGAAATAGCCACATCATCGGCGACGGGACCCACTTTCTGCGGCCAAACCGGTCAATGATCAGGATGCAGCACAGCGCCGCGCCCAAGTAGATGGTGCCATTGACGCCCGTCATGAGCCTGCTCTTTTGTTCGTCGAAGCCGACGCTCTGCTGGAGCAGCGTTGGCAGGTAGTAGCCCAGCGCGTTGACCTAAACAAGTACTGTCAGCTTGGTCCTCATTGGGTATCAGGGGGCGCTGCCCCAGGAGTCCCGGGAGCTGTTTAACCTCCGGGACAGCACAAAGAAAGAAAAAAGAAACCTACGCCAGAAAATTGCTGCATCCCCTGCGTGCCCATAGAGAGGAGCACACGGCGGAGGTTCTGCTGCTTGTCCTTGAACTGGATGACGTCGCTGAACGGCGCGCGGTCCTTGCGCTCCTGGGCGATGGCGGTGCGGATCGAAAGGAACTCGGCCGTAACAGCCTCGTCGTGGATGGTGACGTCCCTTCCCTCGAGCCGGGCCAGCACCGTCAAGGCCTCCTCGTGGCGGTCTTGCAGGAGCAGCCAGCGGGGCGACTCGGGCACGAACAGGAGGGCCGCGGTGACGACGACGGGGAAGATGAGCTGGAAGCCGAGCGGGAAGCGCCACTGCAGTGCGCCGCCCGAGAAGAACAGCCCGTAGTTCATCCAACTGTAGCAAGTCCCGTCAGTCTTTACATCTTTCGGTATTCGGGAGCCGTTTGACTCCCGAGGAGGCTCATAGGGTGGTGGGAAAGAGACCCCGATCTGGTACGTACTTGGCCAGACAGAAAGCCGCCGTATTGCACACACTCTGTACCACAACCAATTTTCCACGGACTCTCGGAGGCGAGCACTCGGCTTGGTATACTGGGCAAGTCGACGAGGTGAGACCTGCGAAGCAATAAGTCAGTTGTTTTCTTAAAAAGAGGGAGAATAGGGTAACGCCCTTTCACTCACCCATCCCGAATCCGTTAATGATACGACCGACAATCATCTGTGGCAGATGCCACGAGACGATCTGGAGGATCGCACCGACGACATTGCAAACGAGACCGAGCAGGATGGTCTTCTTGCGACCGAGCTTGTCACCAAGCGTGAAGGCAAAGATGGCGCCGCAAAACGCGCCGAGCTATTCGTACAGACAAAAAAGTCAATTGAAGAATCATCCAAGCGTCCTCCTGGTGCAACCTACCGAGAAGCAGCTGGAGGTGATGCCCGAGACGTTGGCTTGCTTGGTCTCAGGGAAGTAGTATTTGAAATCCGACGAGATCAGCACGCCCGAGAAGACGCCCTGGTCGTAGCCGAACCATGACATGGAAACTGTGTCAAGTCAGCTTCGCCTCGACAGGAAGAACGACAGAGATCCGAAAGTCTTCGTACCCGCATTGACAACGGTGATGCAGGCGAGCAGCCAGTTGCCGCTGAGGCTGTCGAAGAGCGCCATGATCTCAAGAAGGAGGACAAAAGCTGACGATGGATGGTTCCTTGACTCCAGAGTCCGGTGATGAAGGTCGAGGTGAGGAGGGAGGAGGAGCCGCTCTGTTCATATAGACGACCAGCCTGCCGCCTTGGAGAGGGAAGGATCACAAAGCAGTGCAGTGGCGGCCAAGTCTGTACAAGCGCCTGTGCCCACGGCTATCATCTGACAGCGCGCGGTGTCGAGTCTGCGGTCTCTGTGCCCCCTGGCGTGGCCACAGCGCTACCTCCGCATTCCCGGGAATACGGTTCAAGGTTGAGTTGTGTTCGGCAACGATCATGCAGCCAGTGGAGTGCATCTCCCCATGGGGCACGCGGTGGAGATCCATGTGGACCGGCATCTCCTAGCGTGCCCCAAAAGGATCCAAAATGCGTCGACGACTGGGTGGGATTCCCCGGCGGTGGCGCCTAGCGCCGGGATTGTGGTTGTCAGAGCGGGTGAAGGCGGCAAAGCTCCGCCGCCGAAACCGGTTTCCAACCGAATTGCTGCCACACGTCGGAGCGGGGAAAGCGGCAGGGAGCGTCCGTCAGCTCGCCTCAGCTCGGGCCTTGTCAGGTGCGGACATGTCGCTCCCGATCTAGCTGCCGAATATGGTTTGACCCTCTCAAGAGATCAATATCTCGGCAGTCTCTACAGGCCATGTGAGTTGGGGAACATCTTTGTTGAATTGGCTTGGCTTTGCGGTTTACTTCGTTTGGCTGCATCATCTGTGCCCCTTGCAGTGATTGCACAACCTCCGGCAACACAACACCAACATGGCACAACCACCGTACGTCACACCAACTCTCGCATTAGACCGGGCCCCGGTTTGCTAACCAGCACAGACAATACGTCCTTGTCACCGGCGCAACCGGCTTCATCGGCGCCCATGTCGTCGACCAGCTGCTCAGCCGGGGCATCAGAGTCCGTGGCGCAACCCGGTCCCTTGCTAAGGGCGAGGCCATGATCAAGGCCCGGCCGCAGTACGCCAGCCAGCTCGACTTTGTCCAAATCAATGACTTTGATGACATTTCCGACAACTCGCAACCCAATATCTTCTCCGAGGCGGTCAAGGGCGTTGACGGCATCATCCACACCGCCAGCGTAAGCCTCTGTCCTCAACAAGCCCCTGGATACCTCGGCAACTAACCGACCGCTGTTCTCCAACAGCCCCTAACCTACAACACAACCGACAACGAGAAAGAGCTCATCCTCCCAGCCATTGCAGGCGTCCGCGCCATCCTCACTGCGGCAGCGGCACAAACCCCGTCCCTCATCCGCCGCGTCGTCTTAACCTCATCCTTCGCCTCAGTCATGGACGCCACGCGCACCGCGCCGCCCTACTTCACCTACACAGCTGCCGACTGGAACCCTCTCTCGTACGCGGAAGCCGCGGCCCCGACCACCAGCGCCGTCATCGCCTACCGCGGCTCCAAGAAGTTCGCCGAGCTCGCGGCCTGGGACTTTGTGCGCGACCACCAGCCCGGCTTTGACATCGCCACGCTGTGTCCGCCCATGACCTTCGGCCCCGTCGTGCACCCGGTCGAGAGCGTGCACAAGCTCAACGAGTCCAACGCCATGCTGTGGAAGGTGGCTGGCGGGGTGTCGCCTCTGCCGGTTGCGCGCGTGCCGTTTTGGGTCGATGTGCGCGACGTCGCGAAGGCTCATGTTGAGGCGCTCGTTAGGCCTGAGGCGGGAGGGAAGAGGTTTCTGCCGGCTGCGCCTGAGCGGTTCTCGTATGGCATTGCGGCGAGGATCGTGGAGGAAGGGTTTGACTGGGCGAAGGGGAGGGTGGTCGTGAAGGAGCAGGTTGTTGATGAGAGTCATGGAGTGGACGGGGAGGCGACGGCGAGGGCGTTGGGCTTGGAGTATAGGAGCTTCAAGGAGACTGTGATGGAGCTCGTGGCACAGGCTGCGGGCATGGAGGGCGCTGGGTTGTGATGTGTTTGTTTACAAGGTGTAAGAGAAGAACGCAACTATTAAGTCATGTAACACCATTTCCAAGTCTTAGTTTCTGTCAGCCCGGCGTGCCAGCTTCAGCTTTTGACATACGGCCCCAAACGCCCTCCCCGCCGCCTCAAGCCCGGATCCGACGCCTGGCACCACGACAGTGCAATAAAACCGCCACATCGCAACCAGAGCAGGCGCCACGCACGCCTGGGAAACCACAGCAGCATGACTGTCTCGCCGACCTTGACGGTAGCGAGCCAGATGGTAAAGGCCAGCGACCAGAATCCCAGCAGCCCCGCGACGCTAATATTTTTCATGCCCTGCGCGCGAACCTTGATCGTCTGGTGGCGGGCGTCGCCCTGGCCCTTCTCTTCCAGCTCGTTCACCCCTTCCGGCAAGTCGCGCCCCAGCCCCTCGGCCGCGCCCACCACGTTCATCTGCAGCCGCGCCAAGCGGATCGCGAACAGCCGCCGGAATTCGGTTTTCCAGTACTCCGGGCCAACCGCGGAAAAGAAGAGGGGACCCTTGCGCTGATGGATACCGAACTTACCAGCGTAGGTGTTCAAGAAGAGCTGGCGGTCGAAGTTGTCGGACAAGGGCGGACAAGTTGAGCAGCGTCGCCGTGCCGCGGACGTCAGCCCACTCGGGCCGCTCCAGCTCGTCGTCGGGGGAGAAGTAGGGAAACCACAGCTCCTTGGAGCGCGGGTGTCGGATGGCGAGGGAGTCGGCGCAGCCGAGCATGGTGTCGCGCTGTAGATTGTTCCAGGCCAGAGGGCCAAATTTGGTGAAGAAGGCTTCGTTGATGACCGAGGGGAAGATGGGGTCGTCGCTTGGTGCAACGTAGTACGCGTTGGAAGAGACGAAAAAAATGGTGGTAAAGGCGCGGGGGAGGCGAAACTCGCTGCGCATGCGAGAGTGGCCGTTGAGCGGTTGCTGGAATGCCGGTAATACCGCAGACGGAATCTTGCTTTTGAGGAGGAACAGGTGAGTCACGGGAAACAACGCATCGAGGATTTTGGTCAAGTCTCACCTACAGGATTTGATGCCCCCTCTCCTCCGTGTGTAGTTTGTATAGACTTTTGAAGCGGGCTATTGTCGGGCTTGGGTAGAGCTGCGACATGGTGAGGTTTGTGGGCTGCTGCGGGGTTCTGAAATTCCCAAAATGATACGATACGTTGAGAGATCCCGGTTCAATTCCCGGCCAAGATTGCACATAGGGTTCGACGGCCTTGAGCGGGGAGCATGTAGACTGCAGTCGGAATTCGCATCGTACAGGGTGGTTGAAGCCGAGGATGCCAGAGTCCAGATAGCCCGTGTCGAGAGTGTACACCCCCGAGCTGCGGTCGAGGCAAGTTCCGTTTTCGAACGGGCATGAATCGTGATAGAGCTCTTGGAAGGGGATGGTAGGACTGAAGAAGTACGAGCATTCCCCGTCTCTGGCGTTTTCGTGATAGCAGGTCTCGGCATATGACTTCGATTTTGGATCCCGATCGTTAGGAAAGTTGGGAAAGGTTGTAACAGGCGGTGGCCGAACTCGTTCATCCGATCGCCCCAGGACGCAGTCTCCGTAGTGGAACCACACCCCACAGCTGGGGTTGTTCAAAATGGCGGCAGAGTCAGTGATAATGTAGGCAGTGCAGATCGCGATAACCTGCTCACCAATGGCCAGGAGAATCAACAAGACGGTGATGGTAGCTAGCCAAGCGAAGGCCCACCCCTCATCTCGCGCGTTCCCGAGCATGATGGAGAGCCGATTGTCTGTCGGAGAACCGTCGGGGAAAGGTTTCATGCGAAGCATGCCCAGCACCAACGCCTTTCCCCCAACGTGCCTCCCCAATTCGAACCTCCCCTCGACTTGCCTCCTCCAAACCTTACACCAATTGATCCCAATCCAAACCTTGCACCAATTAGCCTCCCCAGCCCCTAACCTTCTCTCATTTCCTTCCTACCACGGATCCCTTCCCTCAACCTCGCCCAACGCCGCGTCCACTTTTCTTACTTCTGCCCATCAGCCGTCAAACTTCCCAACGCCTATGCTATACAATTTCTCGCTCGCCTCAAATTGTCTTTGATACGGTGTCAACACATTTCCAGCACCCAAAACCCAAAATAGAAGGCGCGACCGTCACCTGTCCAGGGTCGCCCGTCCAGGGTCGCCCCTCCAGGCAGCCATCCATGACCCTCCATTTTTTGACTTGGCTCTTGTCGGCCGCGCCCTCCTGTCTGACCTTAGCGAGGCGTCCTCCGATCTCGCCCCATCTCTCAGCGCCCCGTCTCTCAGCGCCCCGTCTCTCAGCGCCCGTCCTCCCGATCTTGTGGGTTTACCCCCTTCGCCACTCGCCGCTATGGCGAACACAAACGCCATGATCCGAAACCTCCTCTGCGCTTTGGTGTGAATCTGCATCGAGACAACCCCTCGATGGGCCATCAACGTCTCGTATGAGGTCCTTTTCCCAGCCCGCCTTCTCTTTTTCACGATTTTCCTCGCGATTCGATTCAAGTTCGCGCCAGGCCTTTTCAACGTCCTGATTTCGAAAGACCCCCTCACGCTGGACTTCTTCAAGAGCCTCTCAACGACAGTTCAAAAAGTTAAGGGCATACGTCATGATCCTCGAGAAAGACGGCATAGTGCCTCTCCAGGTTGCATTACCTATGTCAGTATCCTTTTTCTTCCTAACTTTTCTTTCTTTTCTTTCCTTTTTTTTTCTTTTTTTCTTTTTTCCTTTTTTCCTTTCCTTTTCTTTTCTTTTATTTTCTTTTCCCTTTTCTTTCCTCTTCTCTCTTCTCTTTCTCTTTCCTCTTTTCTCCCCTCTTCCCCTTTCTCTTCCCCTTTCTCTTCCCTTTTTCTTTTCCCTTTCTCTTCTATTTTCTCTTCTATTTCTTGTTTTCTTTTCTCTTCCCCCTTCTCCTTTTCTTTTGCTTTCATCTTTCTGACTTTATGGTAATTAGGTACGGGAGCGGGAGCCGGCACACGAAGTCTGAGATACACGCGAAACAGGCAGTTTATCTGGAAATCGACTGCAAAACACCCACTGCCCAGAGTCACGTTGCTTTGTGTTTCGCATTTAAGTACCTAATTACATGCAAGGCACATTTTATCCTTAGAGCAAGCATGAGTTCCTTGCTTGAACCCGAAACCAAGATGTCACCATCATGGTGCGCCCGGATGTTGAGAGAACCGAAATCAAGATGCAAGTCCACGAGCGGATTTAGCAGTAGCCAACAGTCGGTGTTCTATCGAGAGTAAAAGTGTCAGTAAACACTCCAATGTCAAGCCGGAAGGGGGAGGAGCATGCATCATACCCAGGGCAGCGGTAAGCCATGCAATGACCGATGCACTCAATATTACAATATCCAGCGACGTTTCCGGGGTTGCACTGAATCTTGCAATCACCGTGGCAGCTTGCGTTGGAGCCGACGATGAGGCTGAAGAAAAAGAAAAGTGTTTTGGACGGCTGCATGGTGGCTGCGGGTGGTGATTGAGCTGGGAGCTGAGCAGAGGGGTTGAGGCGTTGAAGTAGGTAATTTAAAGATAATAACTAATTCTGGGAAGACACGGATTGAACTGGACCGGGAAAAGACAATATTTATATCTTCTCTGAACTCCATTCCCCGCTTCCTGGGAAGGCAAAGCCATCTGCGCACCTACCTACTTAGCAAGAGAGAACATATAGCCAAGAAGTTGCTAACAGCTCGGTCGCTAAAACTTACCGAAGATAGGCAACAAGAGTTGCCGTGTTACCCGACCTGCTTGAAAATAGAAGCTGAGAACAACCCCTCTTCGCCCCAAGATAGGAATCCAAGTTTCTCAATCCATCAGAAACAAGGGAGGGTCGGGGGGCGGGGGTAGCATTGCCGTTCGCTGAGGTAGCATGTGTGATTTAGCCTTGCTCTAGACTGCAGTAGCTGAGTTTTACCGGACGCCACTCGGCGCCAGAAGCAGAGCCAGCCAATTGATGATTTTGGTCAGGAATCCACGGGAGAGTGTGGTCACAAGAGCAACCAAGAGCAGTTTTTCTTGTGGTGGGAGACTCGCTTATGCCCTGCCCTGAGAGCTAGGCGGGTAACGGGACATTGCTGCGAGCTCTGAGAGATGGCGAGTCCCATCCCCTCCCCATCTTTACAGCTAATCCACATCTCCCCTTGTCTTTCACGGCTCAAGACGGGTTGAGAATTCAGAAGACCTCAAAAAAACACCGACAAAAAGCTGCAGCCAACGACATTGTTGTGGAAGCTCTCCCCTCCAGCTGCACCGCCTGTGGCATAGGTTTCCCGTCCCAGTCACATCTAAACAAGCATGAAACCTCTTCAATACACAAGGAGAACATTGCTCGACAAGCTGGAGAGGAGCAAACGCAAGAGATTCCCGAAGAGGAAAACTACTATTGCGAGATTTGCCGCGCCACATTCACGCAGAAGGGGAGCCTGAAGACGCACAAGGGCTCAGCGAAACACAAACGGAGGGCTGCACAACAGGGGATCACAGTAGCTGAAACGTCAGCGTCCAGCTGTCTGCCGTGTAGAGTTTCTTTTACGCAAAAGGGCAGCTTGGCGATCCTCGAGGCTTCCAAGAGTCACAAGCGGACAGTTGGAGTTGGCATCGAGGAGCAGAAGGGAGGATTTCACTGCCTGCCCTGCCGGGCTTTTTCACACAGAAGGAAATCTTGAGATGCACAAGAAAACTGCCAAGCACAAGAAGAGAGTCGCAGAGATAGATAGGGTGGGAAGATTGAAGTTGAGGGGAATCTTGGGGTGTTTTTGGGGAGGATCTAGGGGCAGAGTTTAGTCGGGAATTTTAGAGGCAGGTTTTAGGAGCGGATTTCAGAGGTAGATTTCAGGCCGGATTTTAGAAGTGCGGATTCTCAGGGCGGATTTTAGAGGTGCAGATTTTGGGGGCGGATTTTGGTCTAGAGTTTAGGGGAGGGAGGTACCCAAGGTATCAAGTGGAGAGGAGGATTGCTAATTCTGAGCAAAAACAATACAAGATGCTTCAAGGGCGAAAAAACTGTTGGTTTCATCCCTTGTCCAATGCTTGTGCAGAGGTTTTGGTTTTATATAGGGAAAATGCAAATCCAGGCCAACCCCTTTGGAAATCCATTTCCTCATACAAATCAAGTCCAAAGCTGTCCAGTCTGTCTCTTCCGGTGTTCTCGAAAAATAATTTGAAGTTTCCTTCACGTTTTTGGATGTTTTCTTTACATTTCTGAATTTTCTTTTCCCCCTTTTTTTTGTCTTAATAGTGCTCAAATAACCCTGCTTTGATGCCCGCGGCCAAACACCCTCGCTATAATACCCGCGATGCCCGCGTGGCCCGCGATCCCCACCCCAGAGTCGGAGGCACACTGTCAGATGGGGCATGTCCCTCGTCTCGTCCGTCTCCACTAACCCGTCCGGGCTCTCGTCCTGTCGCCGCCCATCTCCCGTCGTCCGACCGAGCTCAACACCTGTCCCTCGTGTGCCGGACAAAGATGGGGTGATCGTGGATCGCCAAGATCATGCAGTGCATCGGGAGGCGAATTAAGTATGTACCATGACTTCCGCTAGTCTCGTGATAAATGGGAACCACCACCCCATCTGGGCCACCAAAAAGTCTGCGGGGATGAGCGGCATGCGTCTTCCGCGTTGCCCCGAGGCGCGAGGCGGGGGGAGACGGCAGGCCAACGGCCAAGGTACACAGTCCATGCCTGGGAGCGGCATTGATGCCGGACATAACCGAATCCAGCACCCAAATGCCACGCTTTGGATATCTGGTAGTTTACCCGTGGCCACCGGCGGGAGAGGACAAACATGTCGCCGACATCGCCAGTCTCTCCCAACTCCAATAAGTCTCCCTAACCACGCATCACACACCTCGAGGACGGTCTCATCCTCCCATCCAGCTCCTCCAACCACAGCAACCATCCTCCCAACAGCCAACACCCAACCAAAAAACCAACCACCATGTCCACCACCACCTCTCCCCTCCCCCGGGGTATCTGGGCCCCAACCCAAGTCTTCTTCGACCCCTCCACCTCGGACCTCGACCTCCCCACAACCTCTCTCCACGCAGTCCGCCTCGCGCGTGCCGGCGTAGTCGGCATCGTCACGAACGGCTCCAACGGCGAAGCCGCACACCTCACGCCCTCCGAACGCGCCGCCGTGACCCGCGCGACACGCGACGCGCTCGACGCCGCCGGCTTTGCCCACGTCCCCGTCATGGCTGGGGCTTCGGAGCAATCTGTGCGCGGCACGCTGGCGTTGATCAAGGACGCGAAAGAGGCGGGTGCCGCGGCGGTGTTGGTGTTGTGCGCGAGTTTTTTTAAATGGGCGATGGATAAAGAGGGGGTACAAGCGTATTTTAGGGAGGTCGCGCGGGGGAGTGTGTTGCCGGTGGTGGTGTACAACTATCCGGGCGCGGTGGCAGGGTTGGATTTGGATTCGGATGTGCTGGTTGGGTTGGCGAAGGAGGAGAGGGGGATTGTAGGGACGAAGTTTACGTGCGGGAACGTGGGGAAGTTGGCCCGGGTTGCGGAGGCCGTGGGGGAGATGGGTAGGGGCGGGGAGTACAGGTGTTTTTCGGGCGTTGCGGACGCGATTACGCCGGCGTTGGTGGTCGGTGGTGATGGGGGCATTGTCGGCGCTGCGAATGTGTTTCCGAGGGCCTGCGTCAATGTGTATCGGCTGGCCGAGCAGGGGCGGGTGGAGGAGGCCAGGGCCGCTCAGCAGCAGCTGGCTAGAGCCGACTGGGCGCTCACCAAGAGGGCCATCCCGGGGTTCAAGTCCATTCTGCAGAAGTATCATGGATATGGCGGTCTGCCGAGGTTGCCGGTGCTGCCGCTCTCGGCTGAGGAGGAGGAGCGGCTGTTTGACGAGATCCGGGAGATGATGGAGGTGGAGGAGAAGCTAGAGGACTTTGGGAGACCGGTCGAGGGTAGTGTGTAAGACGCTGAACAATCTGAGACTCAGTTTGGAAACAAGAGTGTATCTAAGAACCAATAGACTAAGTTGTTGCTAACAAATGGTATTGATTATCAACCAGTAATTTCAGACCTTCGCAACAGCCACAATCGCACCTCCGGCACCGCCCTCCTGCACCACGACAACGGCATTCTCACCCGACTTCATTAAAGTCGCAGGGAGCGGAACCGTAACATTCCCGCCAGTCCACTCCCCAATCTTGACCACATTCGTCACACGGTTGCGGTGGTCCAGCTTCTTGCCCTTGTTCGGCCCCTTCCCAATCTTGACCTTCTCATCGCCAGCCTGGTACATGATGACGATGATATCATGCCTCTCCACCATCCCGGCGTCCGAGTCGATCCTGACATCCGTGTCGTTGGCGTCGAGGTAGATGTGCCATGATCGGCCCGCCTGCGCCGTCCTGGCCTGCTGCACGGTGTCGGCGACGCCTCGCTCCCCGCCGGCGCCGGAGGAATCAGCCACACCGTTGACGACGATCTGCGGCGTAAAGAGCGTCTTGCGCTGCCACTTTGTGGCGTAGGCCCGATGCCGCTGGTCCGAGGTGCTGCTGGCAAACGTGTCCTTCCAGCCGGTGTGGTCGAACAGGCTGACGTTGAAGGTGACAAGGAAGACGTTGGGGTTCTTGGCGCCCTCGAGGATGCCAGGCACAGCTTCGGGGCAGGCCTGGCAGCCTTGGGACTGGAACAGCTCGATGAGGGCGAGGGGCTCAAAGTTGATGAAGCAGGCCGCAGTGTGCTGGTGGTTGGGATCGTCGCCGACGGGGTGGCCGTTGTCGTCGAGGGACACAGCGCAGACCATTGGGGGCTGCTTCTTGCGGCGGAAGAGATTGCGAAGGATGGCAGCCATGGTGAAGTGATGTCTTATCGAGTGTTGCGTGTGGCATTGATGGGAGAAATGAAGAGAACATGAGGTGAATTGTTCCGCTCTTTATAGAGGAAGGCATAAAGCCCTGCCACGATGGATCTGTCATTGTCGTGCCATCCCATGTCTTCAACTCGATGCGTGCAAGAGGCACAACTGGGGGTTTCCCGCAACCCAGCCTATCATCGTGCTGAAGGAACCAGATCCTCGTCGGGGCCAAGCAAGTGTCGCCGAGTTGTGCAGATGATTCCAAACATTCCTTGTCGTGCTAGAGGAGCTCGGCTCGGTAACCGGGCTGCCAGGGTCGCTTGTCAGCTCGAGACAGGGATATTGATCCTCGCCTGGCTCAGCCCCGTTTGGAGGCAAGCCTGAGCCATCCACGCGCGAGTTGGATATTCTCGCTAGTTACACAGGGAAGACCGTCTTTGGATGCAAAGGACCTAGGCAGTTGGGTTGGTGGGTGAGCCAGAGCTATGCGCGCAAGAGTGAATTATTCCCAGAATAATACTACACTCCTACGCGATTGGCTCCGGCCAGGCTCCGGCTGCTTTAAGCGGGCTAGGTAAGCAAGCTCGGCTGCTTTCACACTCTAACCAGCAATTGGAGTGTCGACGGGTCAGCGGGTTGAATCCCAAAAACAGATTTCTATGGCTCTTGTGCCGCTCTCATTTGCAGAGCCTTCAAGTTGAGTCACTGGCCGAGAAAGTTTGAATTACCCGGTACATACCAGGGCGATGAGATAATTACCTCTGACAGTTGGGCTTGCTAAGAAACAATATTAAACGACCCCTTCCCGGAATCCAAGTCTCGCGTTGGTACTGCTGTGTTGTGTAGCTACCAATGGTTTCTGGGCCAACCGAGACTACCCCTGACACGCACTTAGGGATTGGTGTAGATGGGTCGTTAGCACTATAACAAACGTAGCTGTTCCGGTACGAGGCTGCCCACGGGAAGATCATGGAAGACGACGTAACGCCGGGAGAGGAGGGGGGTAATGTAACGGGCTGAGCCCTGCAGAGGCCTCGGCAACCCCCGACCCTGATGGGGACCCCGCGGCAGCCCCTGAGCATCACCCGGCCGACGGCGCCATCACGACCCCATTGCGCCAACCCCTATTCCACTACGACTCCGTCACGCCTATCCCTTTTCATTCGTAGTCTCCATCTAGGCAGACAGAAGCCATCGCGACGCGTTGGCCATTTTCTCTTCTTTTTCTTCCTTTCTCCAAGCTTAGTTATAACTACTCGTAGAGTCGTCATCAGATACTTACAATACACTCCTGAGACCGTTACATATTAACTACCATCTATTTGCCAATTGTCATCATCCTCACATAAAATTTAAAGATCTATTAGTTACTTATATTACCTGTTTTTAGTGATTGTGCTCTTCAAAGACCTAGCTATATAATAAATCCATCCTCAGTTTCTCGATACAGTTGAGTAAATCTACTAGAACTTCAACCTCATGTACCTAAACTAACCTATAACTACTTGAACTAACAGTCTACTCGCTATAATCCTATCTACTATTTGTTCACTTATACTGCTCGGAAGCACTATTATCGCATCACCGGCCCCTCAATCCATTAGCCGACGTAGCACTCTAGACATTCTTACCCCAGTCTTCGGGTCTCTCGATAAGTGGAACGTCACACGTCTCATCGACGTAGCCCCCCAAGCCGTTGTTGAAGGCAAGCCAGTTATCAGCGACGTCATCCTCTCCTGGACGCCAGCACACAGTAGAGTCCTCGGCCGGTGGTCCAACCTTGGCATCCATCAACCCACGGCGTTGAGCCACAATGGGCTGATCAGGCCTGGTGCGTTGGTGCGATGCGAGCGGGGTCAAAGATAAAGCATCCATGGATCATGCTTGTCACAGCCGGAACCCCACACAAAGTCAGGTCAGTCTATCCCGTCTGTCTATAAACACCAGGTCGACCCGGTTCCGCGACGGAGGAGACCTCATTCTATATTTTTCACACCATTCGTTGTCTTTGATGCTACCAATCATATCGATTCACACAAAGGAAGCATGGCGCTCTCGTACCAGCAGTTGAAACTGGTCACGGACACTATCCCGACCCTCCGGGAACACGGCGAGCAGGTCACAACCACCTTCTATACGAACATGCTGCGGGACCACCCGGAGCTTAACAACTACTTCAACATCGTCAACCAGAAGAATGGGCGGCAACCGCGGGCCCTGACCTCGGCCATCTTCAACTTCGCCTCCAAAATCAACCACATCAGCGAGCTGATCCCCAAGTTCGAGCGCATGTGCAACAAGCACTGCTCGCTCGGCATCCACCCGGAGCACTACGAGATCGTCGGCAAGTACCTACTCAGGGCCTTTGGAGAGGTCCTAGGCCCGGCTATGACGCCGGCCGTGTTCGCCGCGTGGGAGAAGGCATACTGGCTGCTGGCTAATATGCTGATCGGGCGGGAGGCGCAGCTGTATAAGGACTTTGAAAGGTGGACGTCGTGGCGCAAGTTTAAGATCGACAGGGTAGTGCCCGAGGCTGAGGATATCTTCTCCTTCTACCTGGTGCCGCAGGACGGCATGAAGCTGCCCAAATTCTTCCCCGGCCAGTACGTCTCGCTGCGGATCTACAGCCCCGAGGGCTATATGCAAGCGCGCCAGTACTCGCTCAGCGAGGCCTGGAGGGAGGACTACTACCGCATCAGCGTCAAGCGGGATGAGGGCGCCCGCTACTCCAACTCGGTCTCCAACTCGTACTTCCACCTAGGTCTTGTCTCCAATATACTTATCAACCACATGGGCGCCGGCTCCATAGTCGAGCTGTCCCACCCGGCCGGCGACTTCTTCCTCGACGTCAACAACACCAGCAACATGCCGCTTGTGCTTATCTCGGCCGGAGTAGGTGTCACGCCTATGGTCGCCATTGCCAACACCGTCACCGATATGCAGCCTAGGCGGCACATCTCGTGGATCCAAGGGTCACGGCGGAGCGTCCCGTTCGAGGAGCACGTCGCACAGCTGCAGCGCCGTAACTCTAACTTCCGCACCAACGTCTTCGAGACGCACCTAGCTAACAGCGGCGCTATCGGTGTTTCGTACGATTACGACTTCCGCATGGACCTTGCCAAGGTCAGCGAGGACGACCTGTACCTGCAAAACAGCGGGACAGAGTACTACGTCTGCGGGCCCGAGCAGTTCATGTTGGAGATGTCCGATTACCTCAAGGCGAAGGGCGTCGAGGCGGCCCGCGTCAAGTTTGAGCTGTTCGCGACGGGTGACCTAGCGTTCAAACACCCTTGGACAGTGAAGTAATTTTGTTGTTGTTTGCATGTAAGTTCGAGCCATCCTATTTGTAGATAGAGACTTCGATAACGTTACCCCAGGTCGGTTTTCTGTTAACTATCTCGCCGTTTTCATCAGGCTGGGATTCAGGCCCACGGGTGCCGAGCGGCGTGTGCTGCAAGGCCACTCGCGCTCGGTCAATGCCGTCGACTTCTCGCCGGACGGCCGGCTCATCGTGTTGGGCTCTGGTGACGACACGGTCCGGGTGTGGGATGCGGCCACGGGCGCCGAGCGGCGTGAGCTGCGAGGCCAAAACACCGCTCTACGGCTTCTCTCCTTTTCCTCTTGTGGTAAACATCTCGTTACCGATCGTGGAACCTTGCGGTTGACTTACGCTGACTGTCGATGTTCGCATCACATCTTTGCCACGTCTTGGGTTACCGACAATAGCGAAGAGCTACTCTACCTCCACCCAGATTATCAGGGCTCATTTGGGTTTGTTCCGGGCACCGTCGTCATCTACACGGGCCAAGTTTCACATGCTCTGAAGTTGGATTTATCAAGGAGAGACATGCTATAACTAGTGTGTAAAGGGGAGCATCTCCTTCGGTATTTGCTGATCCTTTTTTCTTCTATCGTTGCCCCTTCCAGGGGTCCTAGAGACCATGTTGAACTTATACTCAGTGCTGCGCCCGAAGCATATGATCCCGTCTCTCTGCATCTCGGTATCACGAGGGCCTCCTGTAATAGTGACATGGTCACCGTTGGGCAGAGGGCGCCGACAATGGAGCATTGGGCGACGTGGGACGGCACGACGTCCGCTGCCACCACCGCGTCGAGCCTGCTTGGCACAGAGCGTTCTAGACTCAGCTCTGTAGTGAGGCAAGGGCGCGGATGTCGTATAAGCAGTGGAACCGAGCTGACAGTTACACCAACATGTCCGGACCGATCATTGGAACAAGCCATTGGCGATGAGTTCCGGAATTCGTATTATCATCTCAGCCACATTGCGTATCACTCGGTAAACGCCTGTCCCTCCCTGTTTCCTTCCAAGTCCCCACCTCGGGTCTTCAGGTTTGCTTTGATGGCTCGGGTGTAGTTGGAGCCTGGAACCCGGCGCTGTAGTCTAGCCGCGAGAGGATGGCAGTGGGTCCGGGTTCCTTGTGAACGAATAAAGGGGTACAAAAGGCTCTGTAACGAGACTGACATTACGGCGCATGCCCTTCCTCACACATCCAGGTCCACAGTTCTCCCATACACTCGCACATTCATCTGAACAGGCATAAGTTAGCTGCAAGGCTCAACATGCAGCCGAGTTTTGTTTCGCGCCTCGTTTGGGCTGTTACTTGCCTCTCTTCGGCCGCCGTTGCCGGGCCCTACAGCGGCTACGACATCTCGACGGTCATTCCCTTCCCGGACCAGACCGATCCAACGTTCAAAGACGTACTCCATGTAAAGCTCTGGGTCGGGAGCACGACCGGGTACGAGTTCAAGCCTTTCATCGACACAGGTTCGACGGGCATCGTCCTGCCCGCCAAAGACATCGCCGGCTTCAGCAAGAACGAGTGCACCGGCGACAACGACGCCTTCCACTACCTGACGAGCAGCAACAGCATCTACCGGGGCTGTTAGATTACCAGGGATGTGTACTTCAACGTCAGCGATCTCAGCCACCCCGTCGTCCACTCCCGGATTCCCATACTGGCCGTAACGCGGCGCATCCTGTGCAACAAGGACACCACCGACGACGTGGCCGTAATCGCCACCCACGACTGCCCCGACAAGGTCTCCGACATATCTGACCCCACGTGCCGCGGTGCCGACCGTACGTGCTTTGGCATCATAGGGATCGGCTGGGGCCGGCTCGACGGCAGCCAGCCCCAGGCCACATCTGACAAGAACCCGCTGATCAACGTCGCCGACATCGCCGTCCTGGGCTTCGACATTGCCCGGCTCTACAAGGGCTTCGTCATCCACCGGGAGGGCATCACCGTGGGCCTGACCGAGGGCAACAAGATGGGCTTTGACTTCACCGACCTGACCGAGCACAAAAGCGCGACTCCCGGCGGATCGGGCGGGGGCGGTACCCACAACTGGAACCCAGTGCCGGCCTGCATCTGCTTCGGGGCCGAGGACCCGGCCACTGACGACTGCCAGGAGGTGTCGGCGCTGCTGGACACGGGCATCCCGACGAGCTCCTTCCGGATCCTGCTGACGGGCGGCCACTTGCCGCCGCGGAACTCGGTCACGAAGATCGTTACGGACACCACGCCCGTCATGGCCAGCTTCAAGAAGAGCCCCGTGACCACCTGGAGCCCGGTCAGGCCAGCCAAGTCGTTCAACGTCGGCGTGTTCCCCGGCCCACCGGCTGATAAGCAGGACGTCACACCGACCTCTATGAAGGCCTATCGCAAATACGGGCTCGACGTGCCCAAGTTTTTTCAACTCGGGCATGCACATCTTTAGGAAGTATTAGATTTGCCACGATGCGAAGTTGGGGAACGTGGTATAGTACTTACCTGTCGATCATTGATTGCGCCAACCGCCGATTGTCAGTACCGAGAGAGTGTAGTATGACTTTTGCGCCATACCCGGGATTGCCGGCCCCTCCCGGGCTTCGATGAAGGCGCCGTGTCGGATGTTGATCTGGTCGATAGCCTGGTTGCCGTTGAGCAGGCTGTTGCGGTTGAAGTGCACGTGCACGACGAGGAAGCGGTCGTTGAGAGAAGCATTTCTGACGAGACAGGTGATACGATCTATCAACTCAAGACACAGTCTATACGGGAGTGGGATCAACATTGGAAGGAATACAATGTCGTACAGGAGGAGGTCCGAAAAATACTGCGCCGCCGGGGAGGACGGGGGTGGTGGTGGTGGAGAAGATAATGCCAACCCTTTCGGTCACAAGAGGCAAGGGAAGCCTGGACCAAGTGTTTGTGACCGACTGAAGGAAAATCATCCGCCACATTCCTTGTCAATGGGCATTTCGCCTTAGGTGCATCTTACTCGCGATAACGTACTTGATAAGCGAGCGGGCCGGACAAGCGAACGGGCCACTCGACACTGCTTTCTGACAACTATCCTCAATTGCAATACAACAACATTAGAAACCAACTAAAATTACATCAGAAGCAGCTGAATCAGATGATTCTGTAGCCTCCTGGCAAGTGCGGGCATTATAGCTGGGCTTGCCGCATACACCGAAAATAAGCTCCTGAAAATCGCCAAGGACAAAGCGAGGGAGGCAACCCAACAGAACGCTACGCAATAAGCCCAAGAACCCGGGATGCGATCAACGACCCTCCGTGTTGCGCGGGCTAAGCGGGCGGCGGCCAAGTCCTTGCCAGAGAAAGTGGGCAGGCACTCCAAGAGAGTAGATACAGCGTTACCAGGCAAACGCACTCGACTGCTGTACGACCGCCTGTCACGAAAGGAGGCCAACGTGCTCGCCCAGCTCAGGACAGGCATGGCCAAGCTAAACACATACCTTCACCGCATCAGAGCAGCATCGTCAGACCAGTGCGCGTGCGGACAGGCAAGAGAGACAGTCGAGCACTTCCTATTTCGATGCAGACAATGGACCGAACACCCAGCAGAGA
>FTCU01002724.1_pt1 | contig 19414 bp, 11 predicted proteins | sample 1639521 | NCBI WGS metagenome assembly FTCU01 (sample SAMEA3914864, study PRJEB12502) | metagenome | biome: forest; material: soil | place: USA | collected 2012-03-12 | depth 0.3 m
CCCCCCCCCCTCGGCTTCAACACCCCCACCCCCTCCCTCAACCGCCCCACCCTCACCAACCCCTTGCCCCCCGCCAACTCCACCATCACACACCCCGCAAAACACCCATTCCCCACGTTGTTATACGTCCCCATCGACACGGGCACGTAGTTGGCCTCGCGGTGGCGGGACCCCAGGCTCGGCTCCGGCGCGGGCAGCGCGTCGAACGCCTCGTCCAGGCGCGTCTTGCACTTCTGGAACAGCGGGCTGTCGGCGCCGTAGCGCAGCGGGCCCGCGTCCTTGAACGAGTTGCATACCTGCCGGGCGTGGGCGCCGGCCAGCGAGGGGAGGTAGTGCGCGCCCCAGCGGCTGTAGTAGGTTGGTGTCAGCAGGGCGAGGGCGATTTGGCCGGTCCAGGTGGAGGGGTTGTTGTGGGGGTGGAAGTCGGTGGTGGCGGTGCTGGTGGTTGAGGTGGAGGTGGAGGTGTCGGCTTCGGAGGGGGTTGCTGTTGTGGCGGTGGTGGTCGTCGTCGATACGGTGGCGATGCTCTGGATGGACAGTGGCCTGACGTTGGGGTTGGTGTTGGTAGGGGTGATGCCGCTGCCGCAGAGGTCCTCCAGCAGGGATTGGCAGCCTGGGTCGGACGAGAATTCGGCTCTGGCGGCCGGGAGAGAGGCGCGGAGCGATTGGAGCTGGATGGCGAGGTCGTCAGGCAGGTGTTTAAGGGGTACGTGCTCCAAGGTGGCGTTGAGCGGGGTGAAGGTGGAGAGGAAGGAGACGAGAGCCGAGCGGGAGACGTGGTAGGCAATCTCGGCCGGCGGGAGGGATGGGGCGGAAATATCGAGCGTGGAGCGCTGGGTGGTGACGCGGTGGGTGTCGCCGGTGAAGCGCTGGTAGGAGAGCGTAGCGGTGACGACAGGGGGCTCGGTTTCGGATGCGGCGAGGATTACCTTTCGGGAGGCGCCGTACCGGAGGTAGATGTCGCGAGATTGGCCGTATTGGAGGTTGCCGAGCAGAATCGTGAGCGAAGTCATACCCGACTCCTGGTCGGCTCCCTCCAGCGCGACAGGCTCTTGCTTGTCGACGGCCGCGCCCGTCGTCTCTTCGAGCTTCAGGTAGCTCGGATAGGTCAGACACAGCCTGCCGTTGTTGGCGAAGGTCGACTGGAGGTTCGCCGTGGCATGGACAAACACAGTGCCCTAGACGGTCAGTCCGAGCAAGAAAAATCAAAATAAGGGGAGACTCACAATCATGCCAGCGTCGGGGATAAACGAGTAGTTGCCGCCTCCAACTTCGGCAATCGACTTGAGCAAGCCCGACTTGAGACTGTAGCCAAATCCAAAGGTGTGGATGGTCGCCGGAAGGGGTTCCATGGACCGGAGCTTGGGGACGTATCCTTGCTGGGGGCACATGTGGTTGGGCAGGCCGTCGGTCAGGACTAGCAGGGCGGGCACGCGGCCGGACTGGCCCTTGAATCCCTTGAACAGGCTGAGACCGTCACGGATGCCATGCCACAGGTTGGTCATGTCCTGGGGCTGCATGTCATTGATTTTCTCCAGAGTCGCAGCCTTGTTCGCTGTGTTCATGGACGTCAAAGTTTGCAGCACCTGCTTCTGTCAGCTGGGCCCGCGGTTCTAGAGAAAGATTGAAGAGAAGAAATTTGCGGCGGCTCACCTTGGTTTTGCAAGAAAAGGTGACGATTCCCAAGCGGTCTTGGTGATCCAGCGTTTCCAAAATAGTCCGCGCGGCGTGCTTGACGAGATCCAGAACCGACAGGCCCGAGTCTTCCCGGGCGGCGCCGTCGGCCTGGACGGGCATGGGGGCCTCGCAGCCCATGCTCCCCGAGACATCGATGCAGAGCACAAGGTCGCAGGGGACGTGGTTGAGTCTCCTGGTGGGCTTCTGCGGGGGTTCGATCTTGACAATCAAGCCGTCCGGGTTGCTGTCTGGCGCGAAGGGGTACAGCTGGACGGTGGGCGTGCTTGAGCTCGGCCTCTTCACCTTGAAGGGCAGCTTCAAGGTCTTGTCGGTCGTAGAGCTATCATCGCCGGCAGTGCTAGTGCTGCTGCTGCTGCCGCCCAAGCTCTGCAAAAGTCTAGTGAGAACCATGGTTGCCGTTGTCGCTGCTTTCGTCGGGTATAGGTTTCTGAGTTGTATTACGCTGGTGCTTGTGGAACTGTGCTTTGAGTCTCTGGTGTTCGAGTCCAACTCCCCGGGTTTGATTTATGAAAGGCGCAAAGCTGGAGGGTAGGACTGCGTCTCGAGTTTAGGCTCTGCTTATTTGCGGTCCTAGACTCAAGGCCGAAACCAGCAACACGAGCTTCAGGCAGAAATACGCCGTTTGTCGGGGAGATATCAGTCGTTGGGTGGGAGCACCCTCCATCAACAAGAGTGCGACAAAGTCCTATTTCAACTTCTTGGGTTTCTCATCATCGGGGGCCTCAGTGCCAGACTGGGAGCTCGATCCTGGGCAGTTCCCATTTCCACCCGGCCCGAGGCGGCCTGGAAGGCATTCTCTGCGAGGCCAGTTCAACCCGGCTGCGTCTTCCGCAGTCTGCCCCGCAATCCGCCCGGCGCAAGCCGCAGCACCTCATTGGGCTTCAGCCCCCCAAGCCCCGAGACGCCACCAGATTGTGATTTGGCGAGATGTGATGGCCCAATTGGGCCGGCCGGGCATCTGGGTCGCCGTCTGACACAGCTGGCCGCTGGCTTGGACCTGGCGATGCCTGGCCCACACACTTTCAGAGTCGTCCCGGGAAAACAGCACATGGAGGCTGGAGGTTTGCTCGTTGGCTGTCGAGACTGTGCACCTCACCGATCAGCCCCGTTCCAGGTGGGGTCCGCGTCGACACCGGAGGCGGCTCACAGCAGGCAACCGTGCCCACTGCCTGCCGAAATGGTGGTGCCTGGTGGGGGCTTCGCTTCCCCAGAATTGGGTGGGGCAGAACTGGACCTCCCTTCCAGGTTCTCAGCTCGCTCTCCTTCCATTTTCTTTCAGCAGAACATCTGCTGCGTCCAGAATCGGAGCTCGTGATTCTCATTTGCCAGACCAAAGTCCCATCACTCACATGACCCTTAATTGCCCGTTTCTGCGACTTCCATTGAGATGTGAAACACCACCATGGGTGTGGCACGTGAGCAGCCGCAGAATCGGATGTTTCGGGGGGACACGAGAACCAGTGCGACGAGGTGGTGTGTATTCTGTATCGGTGACGCAGCGAAGACGCCGTCGGCCTGTCATCGCCGAGAACTGGACAATGGACAAAGAAAGCCGACCACCGCGGTTGAGGCAGTCCTGGTCGCCCACCAGCAGCCAAATGAGCTCCATCTTCAGGCTTCGTGAACAAAGGGAAACCACTGACAGCGTCGGGCCCACGATGCCAGGTCAACGCCGGTGGTGGGCAATCCGTTCTCGATCCTCTCTCTCGATCCAAAAGACAAACCCAACGCCGAGAGGCCCGGGTACGGCACACTGGATGTCCATCGTCCAACCCACGGCAACTGGTGTGCGGGTGGACCCCGGAGCATACCGCACTGCCCCCACGCAACGCCATGTTAGCAAATGTTTAAACCTCATGGCATGCCTCCTCTAGCCAATCCGGGGTGCATGATAACTTGGATCTGCGGGGAACGGGGATGATCCGAGCTAGTGCACGCAGGACCGACGCACCGGGCCATTTCCGAGCCTCTGGTGCTGCGCGTCTCACGATGCTCAACAGCCATCCCGCGGCGTTGAACCTCGAGATTGTCTTGCTTCTGAGCCAGAAGGAGTCGGTGAATCCCGTCTGCCTTCAAATGGTTCCGAGTTGTGCCGCAATCCGGGGAAACCACCCATGGCCGAGCCGTCTCATTCGTCGCCGGATCGGGCGAGAGAGCAAGGCTGGCTCACTCCCACGAACCGCTCGAGCGCACACACTCTCTCATGCTGCCGCATGGGCAAACTTTGCCACGCAGTTCAGACGCAACCAGCTGCGCTGCGATCCCAGGGAAAAGGTATATCTTAGCTCGCTCCCCCTCCTCTCCCAGACCTGTCGCCGATCACACCCTCTTCCCATTTTCTCCTCTCCAAATACCCGTCCTTGACTCGCAAGTGAACAAGTCTCTCTCGACGAAGCAATCCATCCTTCACAAACCACACCACAACCGCCATCGAACAATTACAATTAACAACAATCCGCACTCCACAATGTCGGCTTACCAACCCCGCTGCTGCAAATGCGGCTCCATGCTCGTCATCAGCACCTCCTGCAGCCACTGCCACCACAAAGAATGCACCGACTGTGTCTAAGCGGCCCGAACTCTGGAACGGCACCTTGAGGCGATCAGCACAGTGCCACTTTTGGGAATCTCGGCCTGGAGTCGAGTCGACTTGAGCCAGCAGTCCAGTTCATCCATCCCAGACCAGACCAGCCCACAACCATGAAGGCGACACCATCTGCCTCCGACCTTTCCACGCGGCGGCGAGGAACGTCACCCGCTCACAAGGGTGTGGAAGGAAACCGTCCTCTCGGGTAACGACAACTATGGGGCGAAGACTAGCTTTTCTTGGGGTGGAATCGAGCTTGGGAGGCACGGCATGGGCTTTTGAGAGGATGGATTGCTTTGGACGGGCTGTTGGCGTTTTTTTGATACCCCGGTGGCCGAGTGGGAAGGAGAAAGACGATTCGAGATGGGCCACCCAAATATACATAATACCAAGACTCTCAACACAACGCTCACTTCTCCGGGGCGAGGAAACCAAGTGAACACATCGATTTTTGAACGCTGGAAAAGACATAACACGTAACCCCTACTCCCTCACAAACACCCCCGCCATCCCCATGCCCGTCCCGATGCACATGCTCACCACACCGACCTCACCCCCAGTCCGCCCCAGACCATGCATCAGCGTGCTCGTCATGCGCGCGCCCGTCGCGCCGAGCGGGTGGCCCAGCGCGATGGCGCCGCCGTCCGGGTTGACGCGGCCCTCCTCCCACGCCTTCTCCAGCCCCAGCGCGCGCACGCAGTGGATCGCCTGGCTGGCAAACGCCTCGTTGATCTCCCAGCGCTGCACGTCGTCGTTGCTCAGCCCAAACTGCCCCAGCACCTTGGGGATCGCCAGCGCGGGGCCGACGCCCATCTCGTCGGGCCGGCACCCCACCACGGCGGCGCCCACGAACTTGCCCATGATGCTGCCGCCCAGGCCGAGCTGCGTCGCCGTGCTGCGCCGCATGAGCAGCGTCGCCGCCGCGCCGTCGCTGACCTGGCTCGAGTTGCCGGCCGTGCTGGCGCCGTCGGGCTTGAACGCCGGCTTGAGCTTGGCGAGGGCCTCGAGGGTCGCGCCGGCGCGGATGCCGTCGTCGCGCGTGACCGTCACGGTCTGCTCGTCGCCGACGGCGTTGCCCTGCTTGTCCGTCTCCTGGAAGCGCGTGGTGACGGGGACGATCTCGGCGTCAAAGGCGCCCGACTCGCGCGCGTGCGCCGCCCGCCGGTGCGACTCGACGGCGAAGGCGTCCTGGTCGGCGCGGCTGACGCCGTAGCGCGAGGCCACGTTCTCGCTGGTCAGGCCCATGGGCATGATGCAGTCGAGGGCGTCCTGCACGGGGGACTCGCGCAGCGCCGGCCAGAGGTCGACGGGGATGGCCTTGCTGGCGTAGTTGCGCGTCATGCTCTCCATGCCGGCGCCGATGCCGACGTCGATCATCTCGGTGCGGATCTGGGCGGCCACGAGGGCGATGCTCTGCAGTGACGACGAGCAGGCCCGGTTGGTGGTGTAGAGCGAGGTGGTGGACGGGAAGCCGACGTGGTTCATGGCCATGCGCGCCGCCTTGGACCCGCCCAGCTCGTTGAGCACCACGCCGACGGCGACGTCGTCGATGGCCGCCGGGTCGAGCTGCGGGTTCTTGTCGAGCGTCGCCTGGAGCACCACCGAGAGGAGCTCCTCCGGGTAGGCGTCCTTGAGCTGGCCGCGGTAGGACCGGCACACGGGGGTGCGGAGGGACGACACGATGACCACGTCGGTGGGCGCCTTGGCCAGCACGGCCTTGATGCCTTTCGGAAGGGCGGACATTGTGGCGGAGATGGAGGTGTGAATCTGGGAGATGGGAGGGAGAGAGAGAGCGACAGAGAGAGAGAGACCTTCGGTAGTTGTGTTGAAGAAGGAAGCAAGGCTCCGGTAACGGTGCTCTGTCCAACACCACGAAGCCTGTACAACGCCGTGGGTATCGTACGTATCGATGAGAAAGATAAAACAAAGAGCACAACCAGGAGAAAAAAAGCAAACAGAAACCCGGAATGTTTGGAACCTCGCCGACGACGTCCTCTTCGGGATAACTCGCGGCCGCGACGGCGGTGGGGACGGAAGAGTCCCGGCAGTGGAGCGAGTGGGAAAACGCAGAGCCGGGAGGCGAATGGCGGCAATGCCTTTCGGCTTGCACGGTGGTCCCCACCCTGGGGTACCGAAGCCGGGGGGTGAGCGAGTCTTGGCGACGGGTTCGATATCCGGGCGTCGTTCGGCTTCGGAGACAACAAGATCATCATAGCAACAAAAGTCTACTTAGGAATTCATTCAATTGGCTTCTAAGCAACCAAGAAGCTCGGTCGGAACCAGTCTGGAGCCAGTCTTGAGCCAACCACGGCTATTCCCAAACACTCCCATCACCAGGTTCATAAACTCATCCGTCTCATCCGTCACCAGCCGCTCTCAAGGCGCGGCCCTGAGCGGTTCCCGTACAGCACACTCATATACCTAGGTAGCAAGAAACCCCGGAACACAGCGCTGCGAGAGCAGAGCAAAGCCTTCGCTGCGCCCAATCCCAACACCAAAAAAGAAGGAAGCAAGACACCGTAAACCAACCAAAAACCCCTCCCAATTTTGTCACCACCCAACCTAAACATCCCTCCCATACTGAATCCCCAACCCCAACCCAACCCTCCCCGACTCCCTCAACCCTCCAACCTCCCTCAGCTTCTTCGTCGGGCTCGCCACCCCATCACGCAGCCCATACCCCTCCCCACCAGCACCCACCTCGCCCTGCGCCCCGCTAAACTTGCGCTTCCCCTGCGACGAGGCCGCCGCCGCCGACGACGCGGCCAGCCCGCCCTTGTTCAGCCCGCCAAACAGCTTAGCCTGCAGCTTGGCGCTGCGGTCGGCCGCGGCGGGCGTGCCGTCCCGCGAGTTGCCCGCCGAAGCGGCCACCTCGAAGCTCTCGCGCGGATCGCGGCGGAGCATCTCCGAGGCCGCCTGGCTGGCCTGGCTTGCGAAGACTTCCTCGTCCTCGCCGGCTTCGCCCGAAGGCTTGCGACGCGAGCTGTAGGAGTGGGAGTGGGAGTGCGAATGCGAGTGGGAGTGGCTATGGGAGTGGGAGTGGGCGTGCTGGGATCCGCGCGAGGCAAAAGACTGCAGCGCCTGTCGTGCGAGCTCCTGGTTGTCCTCGGCGGAGATGGTGCTCTCCCGGCTCTTGCGGCGCTCGCGGGTCCTGGGCGTGGCCGGCGTCTCGGGTATGAAGCGAGGATTGCGCTGCGGCGGCTCCGTCTGCGGCACGAGATCGATGGACGGGAGGAGCCCTCTGCCGGCTGCTTGGCTGTGGGACAGCGGGGTGGATGGGAGTGAGGACATGGATTGGACGTTGCGGGTGTGCTTGAGAGGCATGCGGGGTGCGGGCCGCTGGCCGCCGAACGGAGTCGACGGGGCGCTGTTGTTGTCTTGGCTGAGTGCCTGGAGGAGGACGGCAAATCCTTCTTGGTGGCGGTCACGGTTGCTCTCCCGGTGTGCCGACCTAGGCGTCTGCCGCGGCGTGGCTCGGGGCTGTTGCGGGCTTGTAACTTGGGCCTTGGGCGAGATGCTCCCGTGAAACATACCTCCCGGGCTCCGGAAGAGGTGGAAGTGCTCGCGGTTCTCCCGGATACGGTTTAGCAACATCTCCCGCTCGTCGGCCATGCTCGCGATCTCGTCCTCCTTCTGCTGTATGACTTTCCTGGCGGCCTTGACCTTCTTTTGCAGGGCGTCCCTCTCCTCGAGCGCGTGGTCGTACCGAGACTGGAGCTGTAGGTACTTGGCCTGTTGCGATTCGGATGCGGTCGTGATGTCGCGGCGGGCTTGCCGTGCGCATTCGGCCTGCTGCAGAACGTGCACCTCCTTCTTGGTCATCTCGTGCTCGACGGCGGCGCGTTTCGTGTCCTCCTCGGCGCGGATGCTGAGCATATTATACTGCAGCTTGTGGTGGGCGTTCTCCATCTTCAGTCTGGCCTGTTCGGCCATGCACGCCTGGAGCATGCCGCGGAGCTCGTCGACCGACGCATCGGCAACCTGGGACGGCGTCGGAGTAGCAAACTCGGCAGCGACGCTCTCGCGCTTGACACCATTGGCGCCGGTGGTAGGCGGCGAAACAATGCCGGCGCCGCGCTGGGAGCCGAGGTGGTAGCCAAGGGGATTGGCAGGCGCTGCGTTGGCGGGGTTGGGAACCTGCGAGGATGGCGGGGGGGTGAGGGATGACGGAATGACAGACGGCGCCGCACGGTCTTCATTGAGCTCGGTCTTGAAGGACGAGGATGGGTCTATCGGAGAGTAGGGGGCTTCGGTCGGGGGTATGCTCTGCTGCGACGAGGCGACAATCGAGTCGTCGCTCAACGGCGTGCTGGGTTCGTCGACGATGAGGTCGGCCCCTGCCGGGTGGACGCCATTGACGACCTGGGCCGACGGCTCAGCGTCGGAGGACATGTTGGACCGAGATGAGCAGTGCAATCAGTTCTCAGGAAATCGGAAACGCCGGTTCGATTTGGGTCCGCGTGTTCTTGTCGGAAATGAGAATCGAGAGACAGCAGCGAAATGTGTCCGGGACCGTCTGCAAGCAGCCGCCGGTGGGTGCCGCTGGTTGGTGCTGGTTGGTGCTGCGCAATCGCACTGGAACACGTCACTCCGACTTTCTTTTGTGTCGGCGGTGGGCAAAAGCAAGCGGGGTTCTGCAGCGGGAGATGGACAAGGTGGAAAGTCGAAAGTCGATAAAGCTCGCATGAAGCTCTCGGCGGCGGCAGAGCGTCAAGAACGTGAAGGATGCGATACGGCAGTGTTGGCGGAATATGCCAGTGTTGAGGTGGAGACTCCCCAGCCCGCTGTCAATGTGCCTGGCCGGTTGCCCCGTGAATGAGGTGGAGGGTGGGCGGGTGAGGGCAAAATTAGAAGGGGTTGGCCTGCCTCTTGGGCGCACGTCCGCAGCGTGCGACCCACCCGCAGGAATACACTCCAATCCTTGAATACTCGCTAGCTCGTGACCTGGAGACCGGGGTCCTGATTAAAAACTCGAACTCAACGACAAAACAAGAGAATTGATGTAAAGAAGAGAAAAAGATTGATAGCATCTTTCCGAGTACTTCGAGATATTCCATTTGTTTGTATTCCAGACGGTCACTGGGCTGTCAAAAGAGAAGTCTTGAATTTCGGACCAGGGCCCGGTCAAAAGTGTCGCGCTAACAAGTACCCGTATTCAGTCATTGAACTGTACCGCCGCACCTGACTGCCCGCCTTTGCACCGCTGCACAGCTCCCTGCATTCATGTGTGCATTTGTGCATCTGAACACCACTCTTTCTGGACAAGCAACATCAACATGGAACATCAACCCGGAATTGATGTGACCCTCTAGTGGTGCAAAACACAGACTAGTGGTGAGGTGACAGGCCAGACATGGGTGTGTCATTTTCCTGAGAAACCAGTCATTCACTCGTGGGAGAACGCGAAACATCGAGACATGTCCGACCTTGGCAGACACTCAGCACGACAACGTTCCAAAGGACCACGAACCCATGCGCAAATACACAAGTTGCATTCTGATGTCTGGTGTCCAAAGCCCGGCCACCAGTCCAAGCAAAACTACCTATGCACAGCAACACGAGCCTGTGGTTGCCCCTGAGATGCCCAACAGCAATCACAACAGCAACGAGAGGAGCCTTCCTCCTGGCTATCCTACACAGTAAAATACCACATAAAGTCGTACACCGTAAAAGAAAAAGAAAAGAAAAAACACAGCAGAAACGAGACTCAAACGCTAAAACCGCTATCGAGTCTCGCGTCCGCCCACTCAAGCCACCAGCTCATCACCTCCGCCCGCCACAACAGGATCACACAGGTTACCGCTGTCGGTGTCATCAAAGAAGTGATAAACATTCGGCGAGTGCGTGGCATTCCCGTACGCGTCGCCGCCATAGAAAAAATAGCCCGCGCCCATGTCCATGGGGATGGTGACGATCTGGTCAGCGTGGCCGACAACCCAGACCGACTGCATGCCTGCGGAAACACACACCAGGTCAGCACTTACACCATCAGATCGGCTCCCTGCCAGACTCCTAGACTTACCCGAGATCATGTGTGCGAGGATATGGCAATGGATCGACCACACGCCCGGATTGGCCATGCGCATGCGCCACGCCCTCCACCCGGCGGGCTCGCCGGGTGGCACCTTGCCCGCCCCGTACCGGAACACAAACGTCGTGTCGCGCTTGACCGCCTTGTAGTTGAGCTCGGCCAGCTTCGCATTGTTGGCGTCGGCATCGTACAGGCCCGGCCCGCTGCCGATGTCGTAGTAGTGCTGGCCGTGCGCGTGGAAGGGGTGCGTCTCGACGATGCCGCGGTCGCCCGCGAACTCGGAGCCCGTGTTCTGGATCACAATCTCGAGCACCTCGTCCACCAGCGCGGGCCAGAGCTTCGTTCGGGGGTCCCAGCCGTAGTTGAGCACGGCGCCGATGTAGTCGGGCACGGCGGCGTTGCCGCGCTCGTAGATGTCGACGAGGACGGGTTTCCGAGGCGTCGACTCGGTCCACGACAGGTGGGAGATCTCCCAGACCAAGCGGCGCGACGTTTCGTCAATCTTTTGCTGAACCTTGAGGGTGACGCGGCGTGTGACTTCTTCGGCGGTCGGGGCGTAGTTGTTCTCGGGGAACAGAGGCTGGAAGGTGTACTCCATCCAATTGTTGAACTCTCGGGGGAGAGGGACGACCGGGCTCGGCGGCGCCGGCGGAATCCCAGAGCCGTCGTTGTAGCGGAGCACGGCGTAGCCGCGGTACACTTCAGGACGGTCGCGGGTCTCGAATTGGAGGAAGTATATCTGCTTGTCGCCGAGCTCCTCCTCAGTCTTGGCCTGGAAGAGGACGTCAAATCGCTGACCGCCACCGAGCTGAAGATGAGAGACCGTGACCGGGACGTTGTACTCGCTGCCGTCGACTTGAACAATGGTCAGTTCGCTGTGGTCCTCGAAGCCCATTGACAGCGCAGACAGGCCGGTGGCCCCGATGAAGCGGAATCGGTATGTCTTGCCCGGATCAACATCGATGACCGGGAGCGTGCAGTCACCAGAAAGATCGATCTGGTCGTAGCACCCGTCGAAGTTGCGACTCCCAAATGTACCCTCAGCATCGCCGGAAGGGCCTGCGACGGCCGTCTGGTTCAGAGACACGCCTTTGCCGTTCAGCAGGATGCCTCGCGTCTCTCCCGGCCAGGCAAACGGGTCTGCAATTAGCCCATCCGACATCTGCTTGTCCGTCTTCTGGAAGTAATCTTGGAACAGCAGGATGCGCTCGTCATCGTAGTGGTGCGGGGCCGATCCACAGTCCTCCACGATGAGGGGACCAGTGCAGCTGAGGGCCTGCATGTCGACGTGGGAATGGTAAAAGTAGGATCCGGCATCATCAATCTCGGTCGTGACTTCGTAGTCGAAGAAGTGTCCGGGGGGGATCGGCCACTGCGAGATTCCCGGGGTGCCGTCCGCGAAGGGTGCCAGTCGCTGGGAGAGGCCGTGCCAATGCTGCGAGTTCCGTCAGTCCCTAGGAAAAGAGAGAGCGGGATACCTGCTTACCATGCTCAGATTCCGATCAGCCATGTCATTGTAGACACGGATCCAGCTTCTGGCACCCGGAGACAAGCGGATTGACGGCCCCGGAGACGTCCCGTTGACCACCACATCTTCACGTGTCTCGCAGGCCGAGGGCACTTGTGCGATGGATACCCTGAGCACATGGTCCGGCGTAAATTGGTCATCGTGGATAACTTTGCCGGCCCAGACGGTGGCGGACAGCCAGCTGAGCAGGAAGGTCTTGATCGCAGCACCAAGTCTCATCTTCGGTGTCCAATGATGAGAGAAAGAGGAGGGGTACCAAGTAAGAATGAATGTGTCAAAACGGCATGCACGGGTAGAAGCGATGCTGTTAGTTGGTTGCGTTGGTGAAGACTCTTGGGTGTTGTAGGAACGTGCTTCCATCTTCATCTCGCCCCGGCTGAGTTGGAGAAGAGATCATGCCATCACGGAACGACCCCAAGGTCCCTCCTTCTGCGTCAGCCGTGGTGCTGGCCCTGAGTCCATTGACGCAACTTCCCTTTTTCGGAGCTGGGGGAGTTTTGTGTGCTTGGGCAGTTGGGACATTGTAGCCACGATGGAGACTCGGCCGGCACTGCCCTGGCTCTGGCACACATGGCGCATCAGTCTCGCTGTTTGCCTACAGAGGGTCCGCTGCTCAACACGGAGTCGGCAAGATGGATAGGTTGAGCGACCCAGAGACTGTCATACCAGCAGAAGGCAACGGAACGACGGAGGTTGACAATCCCAAGGGCCAGCCGGCCAGACGTCTCGTTCCTCATCGAGGACGGGCAGCCGCAGGTGTTACTTGATTTGTTGTTGTGCGAATTTGCCGGCTGTTGTCCTGTTGTCCGGGGGTTGCCCAGCTGCCCTCAGAGATCTCGCCGACGGAAAGCGTTGGGAATGCTTCCATCGGGCATCTCGGCAGCGGTGACCATCGATGGGTCTTCATCCTCTTCGACGTTTCGTGTGTCATTTACTTGGAAGGCTGGAAGCCACAGAAGCAACAGTCAAAAGTGGCAAGCGCCGTGCCTACTTGGTATGTGCCTCTGAGGGCAGGCCGGGTCGAGGCATGACTGCGAGTTGCTTCCGCGGATGCAGTGCGTTGCTGCCGTTTGCCGTTTGCCGTGGGCCGTGGGCCGAGCTCCGAACTCGGGCTGTCAAATGCAAACACGCCGCGTGCCATCGACGCGCTTGTCCTTGCACCAGCTCTGCGGATAGCGGTGAGCTGGCGCAGATGCCGCGACTTGCGTCGAAACAGATGCTGCTTCCGATGCAGGCGGCTGAAGAGAAGCTCTGTGGGTCCATCATTACCATGAACCGCCCAATGGGCGCCCGAGAAAGCGGGCGCTAGGCAGGCAGCAGATGGACCCACCCTTGGTGGTTGAAGAACAACCAGCAAAGGCGGGTCCTGAACACGCAACATCATTGGCTGTTTGCCTGTCGTTCGAGTTGTTGCTGTAGGGTTAGGGTTTGCCCTCCGCCAACATGCATTCAGCCCTCCGAGGCTCAGGCCTTGGAACTTCCAGGTTGCAGGTTGTCGTCGTTAAGATTAAATCATGGATCTGCGCCATCGCTGGCCAACCTTGTCCGCCCACGCCGGGCGAACATGGCTTTCTCTCCGGATTCCAGCTCCTACTGCCCTTTATAATTTAACATGCCATAACGAATCCACATTTTGCAACCCCTCCCCTCCCCGCCGACGTTGCATTCTCGCTCTGCCCTGCGCAAACTCCGAGCCCCTCTGACGTCAACCCCCGGAGTCCATCATCCATGCCCGGGTACCAGGTCCGAGTAAGCCCAACCGCAACAGCCATCTGCAGTCTATCTCCGACCGGTTTCGGGGTCGTTTGACGGCCCACGCCGCCGGTCCTTCTGTAGTCCGTGAATCCAGCTCGGAAACACGGTCAATGGTCATGGAGGAGCAAACCGGTGACAAGGCTGCAGCTGGCCTGGCTTCTGCTTCTGGAGTCACACCCACGCCCGCGCCTGCAGCCCCTGAGGTCCTCACCTCGTCCCAGCTACATGCCCTCTTTGACATTCTCACGCACCACGAGACCTACGCCGAGGTAGAGCGCTTCAAGGACCCGGCTACCATCTCAGAGTACGGGTACCCATTTGCCCGTCACGCGGCCCGGTCCAACGTCGCACCGTCATACGCCACGGACTCGGCGGCGCCGTTGCTGGCCGGCGTGTTGCGCAGCATTGTGCTTCCGTTTCCTGGCGTCCGGGATCTCCCTCCCGACTTCTGGCATGGCCGGTTCCAGGGCATCTTGGAGAAGCTTGCCGAAGGCGAGCTTTCGGAATCCTACGACAAGGGTGCGCTAGGTACTAGAAAGACTCTGGCCACCGCCGCGTCGGCGATTCACGAGACCGTGTCGAGAGGCATTCTCGGAGGCGTTGCAGATGGCGGAAACCGGAACCTTCATGGTCAATACGACAGGTCCAAGGCCCAGGATCTGGTCAGGGCCTGGGAGGATGTCGTGCAGCAGCTCGTCTATGGAAACCTGGTCGAAGAGATATTCGCCTGTGCGGCGGAAAAACAGAGCCTCGAAGAGCACTCTTCAGGGGTACAAGCTGCCGCAGACTACATCATACTTCAGTCAGTTCTCTGCTTCTGCACAGCTGGTGAGAGGGAAGTGCTGACTTTGCTATAGTCTTGCAACCCTGCTGCACCACGTGTTTGTGCTGTCACCCGAGGGTTCATATCTGCTGAAACTTCTAGAGAACGTACATAGGCTGTTGCCGTACTCCATGATCAAGCAGACGCTCCGCATCGGCAATGCGGCAACCATGCTCAACGGCATGGTGCGCTTACTTCTGGCCAAGATGGGTGTCGGCGCCATCTCAAACTGGGTTGGCTTGACGCAAAACGCCGACGACGGCATGAACCTCCTTCAAAGGTATAGCGTGTTTGATTTTGCCTATCCATCCGAGACTAATCGAGTGTGGCTCTCGTAGAATCATTTGGCTTGTGCTGTCATGGGACGCTTCAGAGTTTCGCAAGGCTGCCGAGGCCATCGAAAAAGCAAAAGGCCCTTCCAGTCCTTCCAAGGCGCAACTTGCAGCGATCAAGGCCTATCTCAAGCAGCCGAGAGACGAGCACGGGGATACCCGAAAGAACAGCCTCCAGACCGCAAAGTCCATCGTCGTTGTGATCCTGGAACGCTCAAAACCGGACTTGCTTCCCTCCCTCTCCGAGACACAGCACGCGCAGTGTTTGGAGTATCTCTCAGCATTGCTCGCCGCCCGAGACCGCGATGAGATTGCTAATGCCCTCTGTCGCCAAAATCCCGATCTCTTCACCCAAGCGATCAAAGACGCCGTGGCTAGCTTCGAGCCCATGATCCGGTCCATCCATCAACATGTCGATCTCCGAGAACACGTCTCAGCCGCAGAGGGGTTCATCGCCGAGTTTATCCACGTCAGCAAAGCGAAGAAAGGCACCTCTGGGCTCTTGGGGTCCCTAAAAGCCAGCGCTTCCATGCGCGACCCCTCAGAAACCGCCGCTCCGTCCGTCGAAGACTACGTCCTCCTCCTCCGAAACAACCGCCAACTCGTCTACAACTGGCTCCACCAACTCGCCAGCCAGTGTCCCGAAATCAGAGCCGACTTTTGCGCCTGGGCAAAGGAAACAATCAAGCTCTTCCGACAGAGCGCCCCACCAGCCCCTTCCTCACCACCATCTCCTCACACACCTCGCCCCGGCGCCGCCGGTTCCCTAAGCGCCCCCCTCCAGGACCTTTTCGCCTCCCTCCCGCCCGAGACCCGATCTCGCATCCTCCCCACCATCTCCGCCCACGCAACCTACCTCTCCGCCCTCGAAACCCTCTCCCTAGCCCGCATGCAGCACATCCTGGATAACATGCCCGAAAGCCTCCCCACCACCACCGCCACCACCATCACCACAAGTGCCTCCACCCCAACAACACCAACCCTCACCCCCTCCTCAGCCTCAACCCCAACAACATCCTACTTCTCCCCAGCCTTCTGGTCCGGCCGCTCAACCCCACGCGCTACAACTCCCACCCCACAACAGCAGCAGCAACAACAACAACAACAACAACGTCTTTCAGAGGAGCGCGGCCGGTCCTTTGCCGGACCCGGGATGTATCTCTCCCGCTGGCAGCACCTGCTCGACGACACGCTTGTCGGGCCGGCTGAGCTTGCTCCGGGCTTGAGTACGGTAAGAACAGGGAGAGAGGTGAAGGGTTTGGTGGCGAGGGGGAAGACTGGTTCTAGTTCTGGGTCTGGGCCTGGGGGAGGTAAGGAGGGGGTAGGTGGCGGCGGGTGGGATCCGGCTGCGTTGGCGCGTGTCGGGGAGGCGGAGGAGCCTGGGTTGGTTGATGTTGGTGGGGTTGTGGAGGCGTTGCGGGAGGGGTTTTGGAGGTTGGTTCAGGGGAGGGTTGGAGATGGAGATAGAGATAGACCTCGGGTGTAGATGGAGAGTGATAGATTTCAGTCTTGGTATTGCAACTTGCATAGACTGGGATCGCCCGGGCTCCTATCGATCCAAACTGACCTACAACTCAACTTTATATGTCACCAACTCGGTCTATTACACCGGGCACAGTCTTCAAACCACTCGATCCTAGCTAAAAGTAGGCAATTCCACCCTCAAACTGGGTTGGGTTGAGCTGGCCTGGATGTCCGTGCCAAGAGCTGAAGTGATACCTAACGTCCCGCAACCCCTCAAGCATAAGAGTGGTTGGATTTAACAAGCCGCAGGATTGAGCAGCCCAGGGTCTTACTTTTCGCTTATTTTGGCCAAATTCGTCCCTTGGTTATGCGGGAAAACCGCTCAGTCAGGTGAACGATCCAACTTTTTAGAACGTTACCCTGCCCAGGTTCCCGAGTCCCGACAGACTCTTTCACAGCCCAGCAGGAACACGATCCATTACGTAAAGATCCAGTATTTTTCTTGACACAACAGTGCCCGATGCTCGAGTGGAAGCGGGTAAGACGGAGGCGATCGCGCAGCCGAGCGATTATCTGATGATCTGATAAGATGGATAAGATGAACGCTGCATGGTGGCGTTCGAGAAAATTGACCATGTCACCCCGTGTGCAGCATTTCCCCGCCCCGGGGCCGGAGACGGGGGTGGCTACCCTCCTGCAAGATCATCAAGGTGCTTCTCGAGGTGGGAGAGGTTGAGAACTCGCCGGTTAGCCAGTCGCGGGTAGTGCCAGACCCCAGAGACGGCACAGATGCCTGTCTATAAAATCCATGATGATCGTGCGTCCTGCATATCCTTCGAGTCGACCAGCCCTTCCATCACCACCCGAGCCATCATCCAAACTCCAACTCACACCATGCGCTACTCGGCTCTCCTCACGGCTCTCGTTGCCGTCGTCGCCGCCATGCCCCTAGGCTCGGACGCACCAATCCCAGTCGACGCGGCCGTCGTCCCGCAATCGACACCCAATCCCCAATACGTAAGTTCAAAACATGTTGTTCCAACGGGAAGTGAAAGTCTTGACCAGCAACTCACCCCGTGTAGACTGCTTGCATCACGGCCTGCACGAGGGGATGCGGCATCAACCTGCCCCAATGCATGTCCCGATGCGCCCCGGCTTGCGCTGCGCTGTATCCCCCACTCCTGCCATAGACATTTGTTTAGCTTGATATCCGACTCTGGAATGGATGGTATGGGAGAGGATGACGGCGAGTGGTTGTATATTATGAAGCCACAGCCAAGTTGAATCAGCCGAAAACTAAAGAATGTGAACACCGTGTTCAAATTCACGTTCTTGCCCTCACTACAATAACGACAGCTTCTGGTCATTGTTGCTGTTCAAAGGGTACAGTTTCATGTCTTCGCCAGCCTTAGAGCTTTTTCAGCAGTGAGCAGAAAGAGAATTTGAGGGGCAGAATTTGTCAGCTTGGGAGATCACATGGGGAACAGACGGATTATACAACCGTTTTGTGACATCCAAGTCAATCATGACTGCGGGCGATCAGAGGCCGCTGTTGCATCGTACATACGACACGGTCCTGCTGAGAGCTGAAGGATAAATCCGGACCCACAGAGGTCATCAGTGATGACCTTTGCGGGTCCATCACTGCGATATCAGCCAATAGGCACCCAAGCTGGCAACCCAGTTGAGTCGGCTCAGTCGGCCGGTCTCTTGGAGAGGCGGCCCGAACACTTCAAGTTCACTTCAGACACGACAAGACCGAGAGAACAAAACTTGACAGGCAAAAGTAGCATTGTGCAATTCATTAATCCTCCGTGGCCTCCCATCCGAGTCGTCTGCCGACGAACATAAGTCATAACTGCATGATCGGTCCGTTCTGATCCAACCTGTGTCTCTCCCAAACCCTGGTGGCCATCATCGTGTCGGCAAAGCAGACAAGTGTTGCAGGACCCATGCTCGTGGATGCTGAGGCGGAAAGCGGGTTGTTGGGCGTGTGTCTCAACGACGAGGCGGAGGTGGTTTATTTGCAGCCAGAGCAGGAGCCTAAGGGTCCAGTGTCAGCGTCATCAGCGTTTTGCGCAGAGAAAGAGAAGGGCAACGCACAGCTAGAGCCGCACGAGCAGGCGGAGCTGGCGCCATTGCACTCGCAGCCGGACATGGTGATTGTGTGTGGGTGGTTGAGAGAGTGGTAGTTGGTTTTGAAGACTGAGAGTCTGGTATTTGCTCTGATGTGGAAGTTGGTTTGCGTTGTGGATGGGAGAGTCTGGGAGAGTGGGAGAGAGGAAGGGTTGTGTTGTTTTATACACAGCAGGCTGCAGGCGGGCAACTGCCCGCGCAACTGCCTTGCGCTGCGTGGTTTGTGCGGAGTTGAGTCTTTTGTGCCTTCCAGTTTCTTGAACCGGCCGGATCGCCCTTGGCTGTCCCCACCCCAAGTCACACGGCCCTTTCTCGAGCCTTCGGCGGAAGGCCCCGCCAGTCCATGCAGAACGACCTGAGATGCAAGCGCACGGGAACCCTGAGTCGGTGAGGGCCGCCTTCGAGCAGGCTCCACTGTCTCCGCCACTGACTGTTTTGATTGGCCGGGAGGTCACACAGGCCCCGCCTTCGCCCCCGCTGCCTTGCGAGATTTGTGCGTGAAGGTTGTCCAGTCACTCACTCTCCACCGGGTCGCGGACGAGATAGCGTCGCCGTCCCATCACAAGATGTCCGCGGGGTCTGCAGGGCGATTCCAGCCTCGGAGGACAGTCAACAAGCGTTGCCCAACATTTGCCGCTCGCTGCTTGCAGCTCCAGACAGCCCCCGCAGGTCCGATATACATTAATTAGCCCGTCTTAGGTTGAGCTGAGCTCCTTCGGCGGATCGTGACACGGCGGATCGGCGTGTTTTCGCCGTCAGTATCGGTTCTGATGGACTGGCATCCAGGCCGCGGCGTTCAGTTGACCCGCCCACTGGACTTTGCTGCACTGTGTTCGATCATTGGTCCGAGGCAGTTCTGAAACGCTCGATTGCGAGCTCTCGCCGTTCAGGTTTGGAGTCTTTGGGCGGCTGTCAAGCAGCCTCCCCTCTGTCTGCGCGTGCCTGGGCAATCTTTACGATCGACGTTGTTCGGCGTGGTGTCAACAGCACACAGATTTAGGCTGTTGCTTCGAGGCAGCTTGGCCTGGGAGCAGCTTCATTGCCATGCCCAGGGGACGGG
>FTCU01000982.1_pt1 | contig 19403 bp, 13 predicted proteins | sample 1639521 | NCBI WGS metagenome assembly FTCU01 (sample SAMEA3914864, study PRJEB12502) | metagenome | biome: forest; material: soil | place: USA | collected 2012-03-12 | depth 0.3 m
GGGGGGGGAAAGGGAAGAGGGAGGGGAGGGCTGCCGGTACGAGGGAGAGGGGAGGTGGGAGTGGTGGTAGTGGCAGCAGGGTGCTGAACTGGAGAGAGGTGTGGGGTGAGGGGACGGATGCTGTCATGGACGTGCCGCTGGCGGGGGTGTGCGAGGTGCTGTACGGCGAGGGGAGGGACTGGGACAGCGAGGTCGAAGAGGGGGAAGGAGGGATTACGAGGGTGTAGTCTGGCGCTCTGAGATGGAGGATTTGGCAGTTATTGATACCCCCTTTTGTGAGCTTGTCGCGTCTTTCATATGTCTCTTGTGCTCATCCCGTGTCAGCGGTGGGCCGATGGCATGGCCTGGAGGGGTGGAAGGCCCCAAATCCGGGAGCCCATCCCCTGTAAAGACGCCAAGCCCGCCCTGAGCTCTGCCCCACTTTTTAACTCGGTGCTTTGCTTGAGTTGGAGACACAACTCCAGCAATTGAAGGCCTTCCTTCGCCTCTGCATCCATCGCGCCAGATCGCGACACGCGCAAGTCCAATTGCATCCCTCCACCCTCTAACATTGCCGCGTAATTTGATTCCGGGAACTGCGCAAACCACCAAACAGCGCGACAACATGTCACAACAACCTCTATCCTCGGCGGCACAGCCGACCGACATCTATGGCGGAGGTGAGTGAGCTTGCGCTGCTGCCCCAAAGCTTTGCTTCCCTGTCGCTGCTCCTGGCTGCTTCGTCCGAAATGCTGACGAACTGCCCCCAGATGAGGTCTCGGCGCTCGTGCTCGACCCCGGCTACTGCAACACGCGCGCAGGCTTCGCCGGCGAGGAGATGCCCAAGCAGGTCATCCCCTCCTTCTACGTGCACGCCAACGGCCGCGACCGCTTCGGCGACGAGGTTATCACCCCGCGCCCCGACTACGAAGTGCGAAACTACATGAACCGCGATAGCGTTGTCGAGGACTGGGACGCCGCCACCCGCATCTGGGAACACGTGCTCGTCCAGCGCCTGCAGCCCCCGCGCGCGACCCCGCCGAGCAAGAACGGCCTAAACGTGCCCGACGATGGCGACGTGGAGATGGCCGACGGCGGCGCGGCCGAGGACGCCGCTGACGCGCTCGAGAAGCCCCTCGCTGAGAACCCCTTACTCATGAGCGAGGCCCCCTGGAACACGAGTAAGGCCCGCGAGAAGGCGATCGAGGTGTGCATGGAGAACTGGGGCTGCCCGGCCTTCTGGCTCAGCCGCACCCCCGTGCTGGCCGCGTTCGCCGCCGGCAAGGCCACCGCCCTTGTGCTGGACGTCGGCGGCGCCAACACGAGCGTCACGGCAATCCACGACGGCACCGTCCTTAAGAGGTCCGTGCAGCGGTCGCCGGCCGCCGGCGTGTGGCTGAGCGGCCAGATCCGCTCCCTGTTCAAGAGCAACGAGCCCAAGGTCGACATCGTCCCCTCCTTCATGATCGAGAGCAAGAAGCCCGTCGAGGCCGGTGCGCCCGCCGACGCCCGCCTGCGGAGCTTCGGTTTCCCCATCCACGACTCGTTCCGCGCCTTCGAGGAGGAGCGCGTCCTGACCGAGTTCAAGGAGTCCGTCGTCGAGGTATGGCGCGGGCCGGGCCGCTACATGGCTCCCGGCAACGAGGACTACCTGAAGAGCCAGCCCGGCCGCGTCTTTGAGATGCCCGACGGCTACAACCAGATGTGGCGCGAGCAGCGCTTCCGCGTCGCCGAGGGCATGTGGGACGACGCCGCTGCGTACCCGGCTGTTGGCGACGAGCCAGCCCTGACCAAAGCTCAGACGATTCCCTCCCTGATCAAGGCGGCGCTGGACGGCGTCGACGTCGACCTGCGGCCGAATCTGCTAGGTAACGTCGTCGTCACGGGCAGCTCGAGCTTGATGAACGGGTTCAACGATCGTCTCAACCAGGAGCTCATGGCCATGTACCCGGGCCTGAAGATCCGGATCCACGCGGCGGGCCTGACGAGCGAGAGGAGGTTTGGCCCCTGGATTGGCGGGAGCATCCTGGCCAGCCTGGGCACATTCCACCAGATGTGGATCTCGAGGAAAGAGTACGACGAGAACGGGCCGGGAATCGTGGAGAAGCGTTGCAAGTAGGAACGCGGCCTGCCGCCGGGATTGGTCGCCGACCCCGAAACCGGCAATTTGATTGCGCTGGGTTCAAGGGATACTGAGAAGCTGGTGAGGCATTTGAAAAAGAAGCCATTGGGTGTTACGCTTGAGGTTCTGGGGCGTCTGGAGTTGTTAAAATGGTTTTCGGGAATGGTGCTTGATTCAAGGGCCCAGGGGCGTACCGCAAGTTTGTGGAGAGAGTGATCAACATGCGATTTATCGAGCCTTCGTCGACCACCACCCGCTTCTCTTGTAAATACCATACGTCTCCACGAAACTTGCCGGAGCTGCTCTTTAACTCGGCGTTCAGCGAATTCGCTGCCATGTTGACGGAAGAACGTCCTGGAGGGAGAGGCATGCAAGCGTTGAGACCCCAAAAAATCGATTCCAATCACAAAACATCCAAAAGAAAATAGAAAATCTCATTCTATTCAGCCTACTCTATTTACATCACCCGCCGCCGGATGTTCCCTAGAACGTTGCTCGGGTTTAAGAGAGGCACTCACCTTTTCTGAGTTGACGAGTTTATGATCGGTTGACAGGGGTCCGAAGTCAACCTTCCATGCTGCTTGCGTCGCTCCACTCAGGCCCCGCCAAAGCTTGAGACCCACATTTGATCGCGCCCAAGCACGCTCGCTAACTTCTTGGCAGCCTGCGAGCCTGCCTCAGCGACTTCCACCAAATCCATCCTCCGCGCGACCATCAACGACCGACCGACCGCCGACCGCCGTCTTTCCCTGCAGCAACAGCAATATTCTGCTGCCGCGCTCCGCACATCGCAACCTCATGTTTTCGCCAAGGTTGCGTGCGAATACCATGATCTAGGCAGTCCACGCGTCGGGGTCATCTCCAAGCTCGCCCGCGAAGCCGAAGACGACCTCCGCAAGCCAGCGACGCCCGACAGCGACCCGCGATCCGCCACTACCCATCATGGAGCCCGACAAGACGCCTGGGTCTGGCGACCTGAATGACGAGCAATGGAAGGATCAGGAGGCTCGCGACGATGCGGCCATTCTGGAAATCCAGAATAACATGGCCAGCGGCGTCGGCGAATTCTTGAGCAAAATCGAGCAGGGCGCCGAGTTCGATCAAGCCGGCAAGGCCGACGATGCCATCGATTACGAGGATATTGACCTCAGCGACGACGAGCTGCCCGACGAAGAAGCGCTCCCCTCAAGCGGCGGGAGCGGCGACGGCCCGGGCCTGACCGACGACAACGACACCGACGACCTCTTCGGCGAGAATCTCCCCTCCTCCCCCTTGGGCGCTGACGGCGACCACGTGTCGTCCCCTCACCCTCTGGATGCCGACGAAGACGACCGCATGCATGTCGATGGACCACCCCGCGAATCCCTTGCCGATCTGATCGCCCTCAACTTCGGCGACCATGGCGCGAAACCGAGCGATGCGAACCAGGATCCCAACATTCCTCCTCCGGCCGAGACCCTTGCCGAGGCCGTGAAGCAGGCTTTTCCAGGTTTCAAAGAAAAGGCCGTCCTTCCCTGGAACCAGATCCTTCGCCCGAAGCAAGCCCACTGGCTAGCCAAGAAGCCCGCCAAGGTCCCGAAGCCACTCGTGCCCACCAAGCTCAGTTTAGAACTCGAGGCCGACCAAGAGAAGCTGTTCCGCATCTCGGGTCCGGCTTCTGTGTCTGTGTACCAGAAGATTAGAGAGGCCGAGGCACGCGGTCTCGTTTGTCTCGAGGAAGCCGAACCTCTGGAGCAAGCCGACCTCGAGGTCTTCAACCTGGACGACGAGTCGGATTCTGAAGCCGTTGGAGGCTACACCCTTCGCGACATCGCCCTGGTCTGTGATGACTGGGATACCATGATCCGTCTCGGCGACGCCCTCTCCGCTCAGCCCTCCGTTTCCGCCGCCCGAGCCGATTCCCTCCCTGACAATATGCTCATTAAGACTGAGCTTGATGGAGATGATGAAGACTGGGACAGGATGTTCCTCGACGCCCCTCCAAAGAAACGGCGACTGGAGGTACCAAAGGGGCTTCCGCCCATCCCGCGGTTCACGGCCCCTAACTTTGACAACTTTGAGGAGGCCACCTCTAAGCTCGGAAAGCGCGTCATTCTCGACATGAATGACCCCTACCTCCTCATCGACGATGTCGAGTCGGAGCGCGTCGCCAAGAGGCGTAAGGTCCAGCACAAGACGGTGCGCATGGCCAACGGCCGGCTCGGCAGGGAGCTTTCACAGCGGTTCAACTTCTCGTCCGATACCGCCTACGACGCCCTCAAGGAGAACGCCCAGAGCAAGGTCCGCGCCACGCTGGCCTCGATCCCGGTCGAACACAGCATGACGGCAAAGAGGCTCTCATGGCCGCACTACAAGGTGAAGCTGTCCGCCAGCGATCCCCACAGCTACCATCGGCCTCAGTTCCACCCGCGGAAGGATGCGTTCCACCCGATCAAGTTCAAGCCTCCCGCTCTGAAGAGGAAGAAGCAGCTCAAGGGCAAGCGAATCTCGGAGATCTTCCAGACGTCCTCAGACCTCACCATGAACGACAATTCCAGCGCCATCCTCTTCGAGTACTGCGAGGAGATTCCCATTGTCTTGTCCAATTTCGGCATGGGTCAAAAGATCATCAACTACTACCGCCGCTCCAAAGGGACCGATGCGAGGCCGGAAAAGCGGGAGCTCGGCGAGCCCTACATTCTCATGTCCGAGGACCGCTCGCCCTTCGCCATGGTCGGCCAAGTTCATCCCGGCGAGACCGTGCCCACCCTGCACAATTCAATGTTCCGTGCTCCCATCTTCAAGCACTCTCCGAGGAACACCGATTTCATTCTCGGTCGGAGCAGCACGGGTAAGTCCGGCTCGTCGTGGTATCTTCGAAACATTGATCATCTCTATGTGGTTGGACAAATCATGCCGTCCATGGAGGTGCCGGGGCCGCACTCGCGCAAAGTTACCAACATTGCCAAGAACCGCCTCAAGATGGTGTCGTACCGCCTTCTGCACCGCAGCGACAATGTCACCTTGACCGACATTACCCGCCACGTCGCCGACTCCAACGAGTCGCAGAACCGCCAGAAGCTCAAGGAATTCCTCGTCTTCCGCAAGGAACGGAAGAATTGGGTGCTTCCCGAAGGGGAGGAGCTCATGCCCGAGTCTGATATCCGAGGGCTTGTCAGGCCGGAAGAGGTCTGTTTACTGGACGCGATGCAGGTCGGCGCCCACGAGCTCGAGAACGGGGGCTACGAGGTCAATGACAACGTTTTCAAAGACGAAGACATAATGGAGGGAGAGGAACTCCCACCCGATGCTCTCGCTAACAGGATGGCGCCATGGCGACTCACCAAGGCTTTTATCGATGCGAGCCATGGCAAAGCCATGATTGCTGTCCATGGCCCCGGAGATCCGACCGGCAAGGGTCTCGGCGTCAGCTATCTCCGGACGTCAATGAAGGGCGGATTTCTCGAGCAGCTACATGGCCCGCTGGCAACATCAGCCGACGCCATCGAGCGGCAACGCAAGGCCAACGGCGGTCACATGTACAATGTCAAGAACCAGGACAGTTTGTACACCGAGTCACTTCGTGACATCTGGACCCGGCAGAAAGAAAGTTTGGAGGACGCCCAAGAGCACGACGACGATGACGTTCTTGCCCAGGAGGACGAGGACGAGCGGTTCAACGTTCAGGGCCAAGCCTCTCAAGTCGCGGCCGTGCCCGACGCCGCGAGCCAAGTGAGCCAGAGCCAGGCTAGCGGTCTAGGCTGGCGCAAGTTGAAGATCATCCGCGAGGTCAGGGGCGAAAACGGTGAGAAGCAGACTGTCACCGAGATTGTCCACGACCCTGTCGTCATCGCGCAGTACAACAAGAGGCGGCGTCAGATGGAGTTTGAGAACATTGAGTAAGTACCTCGGGGGGGATGTCAGTTGTTATGATACGACAGAGCTAACTGGATACACCAGCATCTACAACGTCAAGCTCACTGGCGACCGAGAGAAGGACGAACTCATCCTCGAGAAGTGAGTGGCAATCTTTTCTCTCCTTAACATTGATTCCAGAGATTCTAACCGGCTTTCAGGGCCCGTATCGAACAGGAGCGTCTGGAAAAGAACAAAGAGCGACGTAAGAAGCGCGAGAAACAAAAGAAGCTCCAGCAAAAGATACGAGACGGAGGCGTTCGCGACGACGGCTCACCCGAGCCCGCGACGGAGAAGGTCACAGGCACGACCCGAAAATGCGCCAACTGCGGCCAGGTTGGCCACATCAAAACTAACAAGAAGTACGTATGCCCTTGCTCACAGAAAGCGCCAGCTGCGCCCGGCGAGGTCGAACTCCCCAACGAGCAGCGGCCCGCCAAGTCCAAGGAGCCTCCTCGCAAGCGCAAGCGCGACTTCTGGAGGCCTACCTCGGATCCTCGTGAGGGAGACAAATTCTGGGATCCTCGCTGCTGGGAGGCCGGCACCTTCGAAAACAAGATGGGAGCAGCGCCGCCGCCCAAAGGCAAACAAAAACAGGTTACGCGGGGAGATGCCGAGGACTGGCCTCCTCTCGAGTAGCGTTGCCGCTCCAAGTTATGCCCGTTAATTTGGGGCCAACTTTGCTAAACACGCCCCAGCTGAAGACTGGGCTCTGGCGAGGAGTACCGATTCCACCTCTGAGCCAGGTCAAAGTCCTTCCCTTGCGTTGCTCGACCGATTTCGAATTCGGTTTTCTTAGCGTCCGATTCCTCTATCTTTCTCCACCAAACCACGTCTTGCTAACATCCCACCTCTCACAAGACTCTGCCCGCTCCTCAACGGCTCGCGGCCCCGCGACCAGAACCCTGACGATACTGCTAGCCTCGGTTCGATCAACGCACCTGTTGCCGCTAGCTTCGTCAACCTTGACTAGCTGCGTTTGGTCTGAGCCGGAGTGGGATAGGGATTTTTTCCCTCTAGCCCGGAGCGTTTGGGGGTGGACGGTGATTGACCGTTGGCCTCGCGTTTTGCTGATCGCTCTGGAGTTATATTTGAAACAGCATTTATGGGGATTCGAGGGTGGAGGGTTGTCCCGGCTTTTATTGACTTGGCCATGCAACAAGGGCGGAGCAGCCTGCAGACAGCACTGCGCGCCGAGACGACGTTTGGTTCTCGGGATACTCGACACTCTATCTACGACATGGATGAGAAAGGCCGCGAAGAAAGGCGGGGTGGAATGAAATGCAGAGGATGGCTTCGGGGTGTGTGCCCTGCGGAGAGAGGGTATTTGGAAGACGGTATCTGCGTTACGAGATGCCTCCTCTTCTGGTTGCGGCAACATGAGGATGGCTTTCATATGATGCATCAAGGATTTCAGGAACGGATAACCATCGCGGCTGTTCCTGGTTCTGGGTGGGGTTTACCCTCCCTTTCTCTTTTTTTTCGCGCACAAGGGAGAAAAGGCGTACATTGCCAGGCACAAACAAGGAGTTCTACTGGGAAGGTTTGGGATGGGAAACGGATCGGAACGGGGGTTCAGATCTTCGGTGTGAGGCTATCCCACGAGAGCAGTGGGACTGTATTGTACATAATGACATAACTATATGCAGAAGCGAGGAAGAAGAAAAGTATTTCTCGCGGGTTGAGGTGCTGCCAAGTTTGGAACGTGCCGCCTTGGGGTCTCTTGCTGGGTTAACCCGATTCTGTTCCGGAGGTGCTCGAGAACCTCGGAATAACACACTGGTGTTTCCCACAGCTTGTCAAAGGCCACGGCCAGCCAGCCCTCTCCATGGGTTTCTTCCTCCTGCTTGCTTTGGCCGGACTACTACAGCTAACCAAGTCACGTCAACTCGGCAAGTGTGCGGACCAGACTTCCACAGCAGAGAGCAAGTCACGTCAAGATTGGCAACATGCGGCACGGTCCGGGTCAAGGCCAGACCCCTGGGCGCCCTCTTTCGGCCCGTCAGATCTTGAATCTGCTGTTTTGGGGCGGGGCGCCGATGCCGTGCCGTGGTGATACGGCGTGTGTAGGGATCTCCTCAGATCGCAGTGCCGGCGCTTGCAGTCTTAGTCTCGGCTCTCGCTACCGGACGATCAGGATCATCACCTCGTGCCTCCCGTCCAGCCTTGCCCCTGGGGAAGACGCCGTCATCCATCCCTCTGGTCTAAGTTGGGAATTGGAGGGAGGGCAAATTCGGATGCAGGATGAGGTGGTAGACGGCGGCAGTTGGGGGGCCGGGGACCGTGACGATGGATCCTTGGCAGATGGAGGAAGTGGTGGTTTGGGGAACGCGGGAGGCCATTGGCGGTGATCCCCCTGTCGGAACCGTTGTTGTGAGCGTCAACGCAGATGGTTTACCTGGTAAGGGGGAGATAATCTTCCAGAGTTTCTATGTTTAACTCCATCTGTGCGTTGCACGGCGTGGCATGGCATGGCATGGCGTGGCATGGTGCCTTGCCTAACCGCCGACCGGACACGGCATCGCGGGTGGGATGATGGGATCCAGGGCTCTGGGTCGACGGCCGAGGTGATGGGGGTGCTGTCACCGATAGTTCGTCAATGATGGCACTCGGAATAGATACAGCGAGGGCACTACTGTGGTAGGTATGTGCGGAACATGCATGGTGGTAGCCAAGTGGTAAGCACAGTAAATTAGCTGCGTGACGGCAGGGAGTTGGAGAACCTGGGGTTGGGCTGGGCTGCCCGAGCGGTCAACAGAACACCAAGCTGATTGGTGCTTGATTGGTGATGGGCGGCGCGCCAAAGCCCACGGCGCCCGAGATTTCGGTCCCGGCGTCCGATGAAATCAACCAAGCGCAAGTTCCTGACTTCCTCGCTTCCTCACCGCAATGAAGGAAGAAGCCGAACAGCAGCCAGCGCTGGCACGGAACGGCAGACGTTGAACGTGACCGGGATCGCTCTCCAAGTTCCCAAGTTCCTGCAGGTGATTGTGCTAAAAATAGCTAAAAATAGATCGCGCTTATGCAGAAGGGCGGAAGATCGCAAGTGGGCAAATTCTCCATTTTGCCCAGTAGCAGGCCATTTAACCCCCTCGGCGCTTGCAGATGCCCAAGTGGGACCGCCCGCGCCAATCAGCGCTCCACGCCGCCCAGGGATGGCCCAATCCACGGGCCAATCGCTCTGCGGGCTGCGAACAGGCGTCAGATGCGTCCGATGGTTGACGCTGTATGGAGTCATCCGCCGAGGTCTGCGCCCCCAACGCGCAGGGAAGAGGCTTTCTGTCGCAAGGATCCTGGGGATTTGATTCGGTTGTCAACCTCTGAACACCAGCTGCTCCGATGCCACGAGAGGCATGCCATCACTCATGTCAAGGCGTTGCTGGATGCCCCCCCCTACAGATGCCAAGGGCGTCGTGCAACAGCAACACGGGAGCAATCTCCACATGGTTCTGATTTCGGACTTTGTTTCGCCTCGTGGGGTCGCGATTGGGATGGGCGGCCGGGATGAGATGAACGTGCGTTCTTGAATCTCGAAGTCGTCGCTTGGCAGGCTTTTGGACCCCGTCCGCGCTTGCGATGTACCTCGGGAGCTTGCTTCTGTCTGCTGCAGTAGCAGATGCTGCAAGTTACATGGTCCGAAGGGGACCAGAATAGCCAAAGAAAGAATGCAGATTGGTGGCCGCGTCCCGTCCCTGGCAGCAGCAAACACACCCACATGCACACTCACAACCATGGTGAGGCCTCGAAATTTTGGCTGAGCAGCGTGTTTGCCATGTGCCATGCTGTCGTGCCGTCGGAAATGGGAAAGGAACATGGGAAATGGCCGTTGCGGCTCTTGTCGATCGGCTTTCGCAGACCCGAGAGGCAGCGCCGCTGGGGCTCCGCGGCGGAAGACTGGCCAGCCGGATGGGGAACACTGCCCGCCGGACACAAGAGCCCCACCACTCGAACCTGGGCGCGGTCTTTGGGTGCGTTTGAGGTTGATGCGAGGATGGAGGGGTAGCATTGGGCCCAGGGTGCGACGAAGTCCCCTTTCCGCAGCACACAGCTGATCGGAACTTTGTCGGGGCTGCCTCGAAAGTTGTGAGCAAGCAACCTCCTCCATGCTTCTCCCTCGCGGTGGGAACGGACGTCGGGAAAGGGATTGAGCAGAGCAGAGCAGCCATCGCCATGTGGCCGACTTTGAAATGCGTTTCTGCGGCAGTCTTGGCTGCGGCGTGCATTTGCATTGCAACCGGACCAAGGGTGATCTCAGCCTTCTTACCCGGGGATATTGTGCTGATTTACAGCTTCCAGAAGGCCCGGAACGGATGAAGTGCTACAAGAAATTGTGTAGCATGGACCACCGAAAGGGCTCTTGGAGCACGCTCGGAAGCACACTCGGAAGCACCCACGCTCGCTGCGGAGGCTCCGATGGTGCGTCCTTTGTTGCACTCGTCCGCCGTTTGATGTCTGGATTCTGGAAGAGCCAAACTCTCGCCCCCGTTGATTGTGGTGTCCGCCCTGGTCCTCGTGTGTTTTCTTTGTCGCGTTTGCCTCGAGGCTGTGGATACGCCGGCACGGGACGCTGCCTCGAACAATGCCGTGATCCAGCTCCTTCCTGCCCACCCACGCTCGGGGAACTCGATTTTTCGTGGCTGGCTCGCTTCTTGAACGCGGCCGTTGGCAAGCCTGCAGCGAGCCAATCGAGTCCCATGTTTCGGCTGCCCTCGCATCCCAGCCGGGCGGGGCGCGCCAAGCCTGACTCGTGGCCGCCGGGCCTGGCAGTCCTGGCTGCCCCCATCTTGCAGCGGATCCCCTTTGTGGAGGGTTCCCCAGGGTCTTGCCTTTTTCTTCCCACGCCCGCGCCCGCTGCCCACTCTCTGCCCACCCACCTGCGCACACCTCTGTCTCTCCTCTGATCTTGCGAGCTATTATTAGCATCACCAGATCCAGCCTCATCGCCCTCGAACTGCACGAGCGCCGCAGGTACCGGAGTATCTTTTGCCTGCGTGCCTACCCTTGTCGCGAACAAGGGAATCGACGTCGCTCGTCCAGGTGCTGGAGCCCGCGCGGTCGGCCGCAGCAGTCAAAAAGAACGGCCGTCGCCCCGTCGTCGCCATTTTGTCGCGGCCTGCGCGTGTCGAGTGTTGTCAAGCAAGATTAGTCTTCTGCATCACCGCCTCCACTCCTAACGACTAGCGCCAGTCCAAAGCTGTGCACGCACTGTTCTGGAGCACCCCGCTGTCCCCGGCGCAACGACGCACGCCACCATCGTCACCACCGACACCGTCGGCTGTTGGTGTTTTACTTCTGTCGGTGGCAGACCGCACTCGAGTCCACCCAAGTATAGCTTCGATATCATCGGCGTCGCGGCTGCGCGGCCACCATCACAATGGGTCGCAGGAAGATCGAGATCAAGCCGATCAAGGATGACAGGAACCGCTCGGTGTAAGGACTCCCCACCACGCACACTCCTCCAGCCCTTGCTAACCGTGGACTCCGCGCCCAGCACCTTTCTGAAACGGAAAGGCGGCCTCTTCAAGAAGGCCCATGAGCTCTCAGTGCTTTGCTCGGTAGACGTGGCCGTCATCATCTTTGGCGCCGGCACCAACAAGAAGCTGCATGAGTTCTCGTCAATGGACATGCGAGAGATGATCCAGCGCTACGGTTGCGTATGTTTGCCCCTCTCCCCTCGCCTTTCGCTTGGCCCATGGCATGGCAGCAGCTAACATGGCGTTCCAGCACGGTGGCCCGAATGAGCACAAGGGCCCGTCCGACTTCAATGGGGGTGCCGACGACGACGATGACGACGACGAGAACGGCACCCCGCCGCACGTCGACGGGTTGGATCCTCACATGTACCCTCCTCACTTCCGCCAGCCTCCGTATCCCCTGATTAGACACCAAACGGCTTCGGCTTCGCCTCCGATCCCCAATGGCGTCTTCGGGGCCCACCCCGGGAATGGCCCGCGAGGCCACACCCCGCAACCTCAGATGGGCTCCAGGCCACCATCACGAAACGACATGCAGCGGATGGGGCCCAACATGACCGGCCAGCCGGTCGGGCCGCCCGTCTCTCAACCAGTGAACGGGTTCGCTTACATGGCGCAACCGAACATGTACAACTCGCAGAACCCCCACAACATGCCCTCAAATATCCCCCACGGGCTGCCACAGCCGCACCCTCAATATCCCTACCCCCAACAACAGCCGCACCCGCACCCGCACCCGCACCAAATGCAGCCATACGTGGACGAACAACGCAGAGGCTCGGCACCCACTGCCTTCCCTCTCCAACCGCAAGGCCACCCGGCCGGGCGACACTCCGTCTCTCCACCACAACCTCCCGCTGCACCGCTGCCTTCGCAGCTCCCTCCGCAGCCCATCCCACACATGTCTCCCCCGCCACCGCAACCGCAAGCGCATCCTGTGCAGAGCCCACCGCAGCCCCAACAGCATCTGCTCCCGCCGCCGCCGCCGCCCCAACTGCAGCTGCCCCAGGACTCTCAACTTGAGCCGAGGGTCAAGTCTGAGCTAGTAGACCGGCCACGCCAACCCCTTTTGGGCCTGGATACCAAGATTAAGCAGGCTCCACGAGGCAGCATCTTCACGCCCATCGACGAAGGGAACCGTTCGATTCTGTCGCGGCATCTGGCGGCGTTCCATCCGGAGCCCGAATCAGACGCTCCCTCGAGCAGGTCCCAGTCGATCGACGTCGGCAGCGTCTCAAGGAGCAGCAATACGAACTCGCCGCCGTCCCTTCTCCGCCTCAACACGCAGACGCAGCCACAGATCAAGAGGAACGGCTCGCTGGGAACCATTCCCGAGACTGTCTTCACCCCACCTTCGCGGTCCAACAGCCTGCGCGTTGGCGGCAGCATCTCGCGGCCGCGACTGAAGGTGCAGATCCCGGACGAGTCGGATGGCGGCAGCGCTACGAACGAATCCGGGTCACCGCGCGGCACGACGACGGCAGCAACCGACCTCACATCACAGCACTCGAGGCGGCTCACCGAACCTCACACCACGGGCGTCGTCCTGCCGCCACCCTCTCCCTCCGCTTCGACACTGCTCTCTGCAGGCGCCACGGGCCCGCCCAATCCGTTTGCGCGGCCACCGCCTCACCCAAATAACATGAACATCGACACGCCCGTTTCGGCTCTCCCGTCCCGGTTTTTGGGCGAGACGTACCTCGGGAGCCCCAGCGGCTTCTACTCGGACCTGTTTTCCAAGGGCCACGACACCAACACGCTGAGCCCGCTCAACTTTGGGACGCCCGTGGGGCCAGGTCCCTCGTTCTTGAGAGATGACCCGCTCGCGCTGAAGCGGAAGAGCCCGGACCTCAACGGTATCGGGGGCCATCACGAGCCCGCCGACGCGGCTGCGAGCGAGGCCAAGAGGATCAAAGTTGATCATTGAGAGATTTGTTTAAATATGCCTTTATTTGTCTTTTTCTAGGATGGTTCTATTCGCTGGGATGTATCGATATTTGGGATGGTTTTGTTCTCTTCGAGTTCTTTTGGGATCCATGACATCCGTCGAACGGCATTGGGACAGGCGTTTTCGCGCGGGGCCAAAACAGGCGACGCGGCAGGCAGGCATGCATGAATGAACGAGGCTGGGAATGATTTTGGAAGCGAACCCAGCTGGCATTGCACAGATACACGGCATGTTGGATAGCGTCTGGATACAGAATGCTAGATATTGAGCACTATACAACCTTGAACATCCATCCAAATTGCTGTCTGTGCTGGATTCTCACCCCCCTATGCGCCGCGATACACACACACACACACAGCAGCCAGCGTAAGTAAACAAGGCTGTAGGGCTGAGCGGCCAGGTCTAGACCCTCCTCCTCTGACAACCGTGCTGCCGTAGCCTCGCCGTTGGCCTTGCCGCTCCCGAGGGAAGTAAGGTGGTGTGTCGTGTCGTCGGGAGTGGGGTCGTTGGTTCATGCAGCGCGTGGCTTTCAGCTGATCTCATGCAATGCAGGCTAAGGCAGGGTGCACGGTTAGGGCGGGCGTTGGCGGCGGCGGCTCTGCAGTGCAGTGCGTTTCTATTCTTAGAATTATTTTTGGGTTGGGTGTGTGGCCTTGGCCGGTGGGATGGGTCGGGCGGATCGGATCAGAGGTTCCGGGCGGCGCAGTTTTTTGGTGGTGAGTTGGGGGTCGGGGCTTGGGTTTTTGTTTGGTTTGTTTTTGGGGTTGTCTGTGGTGGCTGGCTCTTGGGATGGTGTTGTTGAGAGTTGCAGATGCTAGCCGGCGAGGTAGATCGAGTTATAGGGTGCATCGAAAGGGTATCATCATTGTATTTCTTCTTTCTCCGTAGCTTCTTCTTACACACATATTCTCACCCAAACTTGTCGTGCTTGCTCTTGACCTTGATATCCAACAAGGTCTCGTGGTAATTCCCCTCTCTCCGCGCCCGCTTCAGCTTCTTGACCTCGTCCTCCTCCAGCCGCCTCCCCGCGGCCTCCTCCAGCTCGCGCCGGCTGATCTTCTCCTTGGCCTTCTCCTCCTTAGACGCCCGGAGGCGCGGCTTGAAGCGGGCCTGCATGCGCACGCGCAGCGTCGTGTTGAAGGTGATTTCGGTCTCGTCGCCGCGCACCTCGGGCGGGGCGTTGGCCTTGGACGAGCGCGACTCGCGGATGGAGAGGAAGGTGTCGCGGAGGGTCTGGACCTGGAAGGTGCCCGGAGTGTCGGCGGTCGGGATGAGGGTGAAGGATTCGAGGGGGGAGATGGCGTCGGAGGTGGCGGTCAGGAGGCCGATTTTGTCGCAGGAGAGGTATCTGGTTGGCACGGGGTGAGTATGGTGTTTTGCAAGGGTCTGTAGAAAGTGGGAATACATACTTGCCGTGGTGCCCCTTGAGACGGAAATGGTCGGTGCCTACGATCTTGTTGGCAACCCAGACCTGGCGCACATCGTGGGGCTCGGCGGTGGCCGGGTTGCCGTCGACGATGTTCTCGATAGGCAAGGCAAACACTTTGCCAGTAGCGTCGCAGGCGAGGGCCGTGGGGGGCTCGCTCGGCAGGACGAACATGACGGGGCCCGAGATGTCGGTCACGACGTCGGCCGAGACCCAGGTGTCGTCTTCAGCGTCGTCGGCGGCGGGGTCGTCGTCGTCTGGCTTCGGGGCCTTGAGCTGTCGCTCGGCATTGTCATCCTGTCCCGCGCCGGAGGCACCCTCGCCGGCGTCTGTGCGCTTCCGCTTCTTTGGCTTCTTGTCTCCTTTGAATGTGAGCGGCTTGACCATGTTTGTTTGCCGGGATGCTGTGCAATGGCGCGATGTCGTGGGAGTGTCGCGTCGCGGGTTGTTGTTGGTGAGAGCGGGACGTTGCAGCACTGAGCACTTACAGCGCTGAATAATTACGGGGCTGCAGCGGCCGTATGGTATCGATAAGAGCTCCCCGTCCCGTGCCGCAGTGACGGCCCCATCGTCATCATCCCGCCGTCGGGTACAGCAGGCCCAAGACCCGGAGCATGCTTGGCGCAGGCCCCGCCATTTTGGAGGGGCAGCATCGAGATCACCAGACGAATCTTGCAACCATTTCACCCCTTTGTGGCTATCTACATGATTGAACAGCCTGGCTCTTGATATAACCATGGCTCCCATCGCCCAAGCCGTGACGGTGTCGTTGCAGGATCTCAAGAACGGTAAGGCGGCCCATGACTGCTGAACGTTTGATGCTGAATTGCGGTGCTGTTTTTGGTTGTGTAAGTGGCGTTGGAGCTTGTCTGGAGCACGCGTCGGCTAACCACCAGCACCAACCCCATCATCACTTCACAGGCACCGTGTCCCTCGACGCACTCCAGGACGCCTTTGGTCCAGACTCGCTGGGCATTCTGGTCGTCAAAGATGTGCCGCCCGAATTCGCCGGACTGCGGCACCACCTGCTGTCGTACTCGTCGTATCTGGGGAATCTGCCCAAGTCGCAGCTCGGTCCGTGTTTCTTTGGCATTCTATCTGTCTGTGAGAGGCAGGGTCCTGACAGCCCCAAGACAAGCTCGAGAACGGCAAAGCCAAGTACCTCACCGGATGGTCGCTCGGCAAGGAGACGCTCAAGAACGGCCAGGTCGACACCCTGAAGGGGTCCTTCTACGCCAACTGCGCCTTCTACGTCGACCCCAAGCTGTCCTGCGCTGTTCCCACGGAGCAGTTCAACGCTGACAACTTCCCCGAGTACCTCTCGCCTAACATCTGGCCTGACGAGGCCACCCTGCCCGGGTACAAGGAGACCTTCGAGAGCCTGTGCCGCCTGATCATCGACGTGGCCGTCCTCGTCGCGCGGGCCTGTGACCGCTTCGCCGAGAAGGAGATCGCCGGGTACCCCAACGGGTACCTGGAGCGCGTCGTGAGCACGTCCACCACCACCAAGGCCCGCCTGCTGCACTACTTCCCCGACGACCCCACCAACGAGCCGGCCCCGGTCGCCATGGCGGACGCCGAGGCGAACAGCAACGACCCGGACGAGGACGACTGGTGCACGACCCACCTGGACCACGGCTGCCTCACCGGCCTGACGTCGGCCATGTTCGTCGACGAGACGGCGTCGAACCCGACGGTGGCGGCGCCCGAGCTGGATCCTGACTCGGCCGGCCTGCCGCCCCTGTCGCCGCTCCCGGAACTCGAGGCGTCGCCGGACCCGGCGGCCGGGCTGTACATCAAGTCCCGCTCCGGCCAGACGGTGCAGGTCAAGATCCCGCGCGACTGCATCGCCTTCCAGACGGGCGAGGCGCTGGAGCGCATCACGGGCGGCCGGTTCAAGGCCGTGCCGCACTTTGTGCGAGGCCCCCGCGCCGCGCTGGCCGAGGGCCGGATCGCCCGGAACACCCTGGCCGTGTTTACCCAGCCCAACCTGGGCGACGAGGTGGATATCGAGCGGCACACCACCTTCGGAGAGTTTGCGCGGGGCATTGTGGCACAGAATACCGTCTCTTATTGACCAGACCGCGAGGTCTGGTCTGACTGAATGTGGTGTAAAACAATCTTTGTTAGTCGAGCTGAACATGAAAATCCGAAGAGCTATGCAGTAACTCGTATCAGAAAGTTGAGCAGTCTAAGTGCTTCTTTGCGTCAGATCACCGGGTTACCGCAGACGGCACCATGGGAAAAGGAAAATAGAAAAAGTAACAGGACCGGGAAGCAGGACAAGACGTCTTGAAAATGGTGAAAATGAAGCTTTTTTGCTGTCCACTGACCCCCCTGTCTCTGCGCCCGGGACTTCATTTCGGCGGCGCGAGTTTAGCGCATTTTCGCTGCGCGACAGATCGCGCGGCGGGGTGGTCCCTGCTGTGGCTCCCGCTGAGTGGTTCGCGTCCACTGCGGGAAGCTCCGGCAACAAAATTGCCGCTTCAAGGGCGAACTTTGACGTCGTACACGAGTTGAATCCTTCAACCATCCACTTCAACTTCTCGTTCTTTTGTATTATTTTTCTGGATAGGAACCCGTTTCAGGGGTTGGCGCTCCGTTTGAATTATCTTAGTCCCTTTAATTGACCCAATTGTCTCGACCACCTCCCAACGAACCCCTCAAGCCTCGAGTCGAAAAGACAAACCCCCTTCCGACTTACACGGCCCGGCCGGACCATCCGAACATGTTCGCCTCGAACCTCATCCTGCCTGCTGCGTGCCTCCTGCTCCTCAGGACGGCTGTAGCAACACCCGCGCCCGACCTCGGGGCCAGGGTCGAAGGCCACATCCCCACGTCGACCTCTTCCGTCTCGACCACCCTCACCAGCACCGCGACGGGACTCGCGACGGCAAGCCCGGGAGCCGCCAATGGCAAGGGCAAGGAGGAAGCAACAGACTGCCACAACACCAACGGCCCGTTCAAGCCTTTCTGTCAGCCCAAGCCCAACGAGGTCTACTACCCGGGATCAACACACTATGGTAAGTCGAGTCCCTCCTGGTCTGTCTCCCACCGCTGACCAAGCGGCAAAAGTAACGTGGGACCCCGAATTCTACCACAACGCCAACACAAACGAGAACGCGACCCTTGTCAGAATCGTCGGCTTCTATGCGACCAACGAGACCACGATCCCCATGACAGGCCCCCCCTCGGGCAAGAATGAACAAGCCTTCACCTCGGACCACATCGCGGCGGGCTGGGGCTTCTATCAGTGGGAAGTGACCGACCAGCTGCTCCGCGCGCAGTCGGCATCGCTGGTCAACATCACGCTCCGCATCACGGCGCTGCCCAAGAACGGCCAGGCGGCGCAGTGGCTGACGGGCCCGACCGTCACGCTGCGCTACAAGCCCAAGAAGGAGAAGCCGCCCAAGCACACGGGCACCGACGAGCACGCGCTGTACATTGCGCTGCCGACCGTCTTTGGCGTCGTCATGCTCGTCATGTTCGTCATACTCTTCTGCACCCGCCAGGCGCGCCGGATCGAGATCGACAATCTCGTGAGCCAGGCGCGCAAGAGCGCGGCCAAGAGGAAGGGGTTCACGCTGAGCAAGAAGGACAGGGCCAAGAACAAGGAGCAGAACATCCGGCTGATGGAGCACGGCGGGAGTGCCGACAGCGACGAGGAGGCGCAGGGCTGGGACGAGGGGTGGACGGGGAGCGCGAGCGGGAAGAGGGTGGATAGGAAGCGGGTGTAACATGTATACAGGGAAGAAGGGTTCTGTAGACTGGGTGGAAGGCTATGAGGGTAAATATAGACTGTTGGATACACGAACACAACGAAGCTCAAATTATCCATGTTATGATCAAGCCACGAAACTCACTCGCCTCCTACTCCCACGTCACCTCCCAACTTTCCGCCCAGGCGCCCCTCGGAAACAAGGGGGCCAATCCATGCAACGACAGCACCGCCTTCTCGCTATCGTATTCCCAGTTCTCCAGGCCGAGCAGACGCTCGTTTAGCCAGATCCTCACGGGACTTTTGGCCAGTCCCATGACCGTGGCGTTGGCAAAGGCGTTGGCGTCGACATAGCTCCCCTCGGGACTGGCCCGGATTGACTGCTTCGTGGCCGAGAACTAGAAAGTAAGGAGTAACATGTCAGTCAAACCAAGCGGCCAACCAGACGAAACATCAAGAGAAAGAAACACTCACATGCACCCACGTAACCTCGCCCGGCTCCACACTCTCCCCGTCATCCAGATACAGCTCTCCCTCCGCCTTCTGCTCCCCATCCAGCGCCACAACCAGTCCCCACGGACTCATCCGGCACTCCCTAGTCGTCAAGCCAGGCTCCTGCACAGGCACCACGCTGCCACCGCGCAAAAACACAGGAATATGCCCCAGCGGCGCCGGAACGGTGACCTCCTCCCCGCGCCTCACCCCTGCCGACACCTCCCTCCCCATATACCAATCATACCACACCGTCCCACCCTCCCCGCCAACCCCAGGAAACACCACCCCCTCGACCACCTCCCTCCCTTGTTCCAGACACGGCACCACCAACACCGCCCCGCCGAGCA